>Ga0315338_1001577_pt1 | contig 27645 bp, 25 predicted proteins | sample ASW8metaG_FD_204518 | JGI IMG/M metagenome (GOLD analysis project Ga0315338, IMG submission 204518) | Ammonia-oxidizing marine archaeal communities from Monterey Bay, California, United States - ASW #8 | ecosystem: Environmental > Aquatic > Marine > Coastal | place: USA: California | collected... | reverse complement strand
ATTTTCAAGTGTTAAAAATGTTGGAAGAATAAGGATAGGTGGTTTAAGAGAATTAAGTGTTAGAGTTTGGATTGATCCAATAAAATTAGCTGCAAATAATTTAACCATTCAAGAGGTTGAATTTGCAATAAGAAATGAAAATGTTCGTTTACCCGCTGGTACACTTGAGTCGAACAACATAGATTTAACTATAAATATTGACAAATCCTATAATAATTTAGAAAAGCTCAAACAATTACCAATCAAAAAAAGCAAAGATAATTTAGTAAGACTTGCTGATATAGCAAATATAGAATTTGGACCCGTATCAGAAAAAGCTTTATTTAGAGCTCAAAGTAAAGAAGCTTTAAATTTAAAAACAGTTGGAATTGGTATTTATGCAAGAAGTGGTGCATCAACTGTTGAACTATCAAAAGAAATTAAAAAAAAAATTAAAGAAGTAAAAAATAATTTGCCTGATGGGTTAAATTTAGAAATCGCTTTTAATAGAGCAACTTATATTGGTGCAGCAATTAATGAGGTTTATAAAACATTAATTATTGCTTTTATTTTAGTAGTAGTAATTATTTATTTGTTTTTAGGTAATATCAAAGCTGTAATTGTTCCAGCAGTGGCTTTGCCTGTTAGTCTTATTGCAACTTTCTTAGGAATATATTTATTTGGGCTATCAATTAACATATTTGTATTATTAAGTTTTATTCTAGCTATTGGAATAATTACAGATGACTCAGTAATTATGACTGACGCGATATATAGACGAATAGAAAATGGTGAAAGTCCACTAGTTGCTGCTTACAAAGGGTCAAAACAAATTACTTTTGCAATAATCGCAACTACTTTAACTTTAGTAGCTGTTTTTTTACCATTAATATTCATTGAAGGAATAGCAGGAACTTTGTTTAGAGAGACTGCAATTGCATTATCATTTGCTATTGTTGTTTCATCATTTGTAGCATTAACTTTATCGCCAATGTTAGGCAGTAAATTTTTAGATAAAAAAACAAAATCAAACTTCTTTGTTGTAAAGTTTGATAAATTTTTTAAAGGCTTTTCAAATTTCTATGGCGATACATTAAAATTTTGGTTAGATAAAAAGAAAACAATCTTAACTTTTATTATTTTAATGATTGTTGGTTCTGGATTATTATACAATTACTCAAAAAAAGAACTTCTCCCTCAAGAGGACAGAGGAGCATATTTAGTAATCGGTTTTACAGATGAAGGAAGTTCATTCCAATATACTCGAAATAGAGCAGAAGATGTTGAAAAAAGACTTATACCTCTTTTGAAACCTGATGACAGTCCATACAATAGATTTTTAATGATAGTTCCTGGTTTTGGATCTGACAATAGTTTTATAATAATTGCTCTTTTAGATAATTGGAAAAATAGAAAACAAAATTCACAAACTATAATGAGACAAGCTATTGGTAAAATAGTTACTGTTCCACAAGCATTGGCTTTTCCAATTTCACCACAATCAATTAGAGTATCCAGTTATAATAAGCCAATTCAAATGGTAATTTATGGTAATACATATGAAGAACTTGAAGATATTCAATCAAGAGTAATTGGATTGTTAAGAAGAAACACAAACTTGTCCAGGATAGAAACTGATTACACCAGAAATAAACCGGAAGTAAAAATAATTATCAACAAAAATAAAGCTAAGGACCTAGGAATATCAACACAATCAGTTGGTCAAACTTTGGAAACGCTTTATGGTGGAAAGACTGTAACTAAATTTAATAAATTAGGAAAAGAATACCCAATTATTCTACAACAATATTCAGATGATAGAAAAAATCAAGAAAGTTTAAGCAAAATTTTTGTTAGATCAGAAAATTCAGGAAAATTAATTTCTCTTGCTAATTTAGTAGATTTTAAAGAGGAAGGTTCAGCGAATAAATTATCAAGATATAATAGACAAAGAGCTATAACTATTTCAGCAAATATAAGTGAAAACTACACTTTGGCTGAAGCTATCAAGTATTTAGAAAAAACCATGTCTGAGATAGCGCCAGAAAAAAAAATTACATGGAAGGGAAAATCTGAAGAATTAAAAGAAACAAGTAATGAATTATATATAATTTTTGCGCTAGCTTTATTGACTGCATATTTAGTTATGGCAGCAACATTTAACTCTTTTATTCATCCTTTTATAATAGTGTTAACTGTTCCTTTGGCGGTATTTGGAGGTCTTGTATTTATATTGTTATTAAACACCTCAATAAATATTTTTTCACAAATTGCGCTTGTAATACTTATCGGAATATCAACAAAAAATAGCATACTTATAGTTGATTATGCCAACCAGCTTAGAACAACAGGTAAGAATATAGAAACTGCTGTTAGTGAGGCTTGTGATTTAAGATTCAGACCTATCATTATGACTTCTCTAAGTACGATGATAGCCATGATACCACTAGTTGTTGGAAATATTGGCCCAGGAGCTGGAGAAGGATCTAGGCTCGCTGTAGGTGCAACCATATTAGGTGGAATGGTAATTTCAACATTTTTTACATTATATGTTACTCCAACAATGTATTTAACATTGGCAAAAAATACTAAAAGAATTGATGCAGTAGATATTGAGCTAGATAATCAGCTTCATTAAAAAATAACATATTTTTTTCTATTTAAAGAATCACTACATTTAGAAAGTTGATTTTTATATTTTTCAGATTGTTTTTCAACTTTTTTTGCTAATAAAATAACTTTTTGATTTTTTTTGTAATTTTTATAATTTCCCCAACCTTCATGATAAGCAATATATTGTCTAAAAGCATCTTTCTTTGAGATCTTTAATATTTTTTCAGTTTTATTTGTATACCAACCAATAAAATCGACACTATCTTTAAACCTAGTCCTAGAAGCCAATTTATTATTTGTCTCATCTTTATATTGTTTCCATGTACCTTTAACTGCCTGTGAATATCCAAAAGAACTTGAAGGTCTCTTATAAGGAATTACCTTAAAAATCTTTTGTCTTGCAGGTTTAGCCAACCAATCAAAGTCTGACTCCATCTTTATTATTGCTAATTGAATATAAATTGGTGTTCCCCATTTTTGTTCTGTTTTTTTGGCATGTTTGTACCAAAGGTATCTTTCTGAAAATATTGAACAACCATCTGCTGTATTTTTTGGAATAGAAGAGCATGCTGAAATTAAAAAAAATAAAATTAAAAAAAATAATTTATAATTACGAATCATTAATTGCTTTATAAGTTATTTGTTTTTCTTTCTCCATTCCCAAGGCATTTCAAATTCACCTATCCATAGACCTATTTGACCATCTTTAGCTATTTCTTCAACAGTATTATATCTTTTTGAATATTTTTTATAAGAAACTGCGTATCCTAACAACACCATTGTAGCATTAATCTCCTTTAGAATAGTAGAAACATCTCCTGCTTTAAATAATTTTTCATCAAATAACTTTATATTTTTATTTCTACAAATTCCTAAAATTCTTCCATACATATCTTTATTTTTATAAAAACATGTAATTATTTTATCTTTTACTAATACTGACAAAATATTTTTGGACTCTTCACCACATAAATATGAAATCGAATATTTTTTACATCTTTGTTTTACCTCTGGTGCATCAATCCCAAAAAGTCTAATTTTTTTACCTATAATTTTTAATGTATCGCCATCAATAACTTCGGCTATACCTTCAATTTTTTTAGTCTCTTTAGAATATAAAATTGGAATTTGTAAAATAAAAATAATTAGAAAACTACCTAAAATCAGACTTGGCTTTTTCATTAAGCTCATCCATTTTTTTTCTTATATCTTCATCTGAAATATTGTGATCCTTTAAATCCGTTTTGATTTTTCTAAAAACATCTTCATCCCCAGCCTCAGCAAAATCAGCTTTAATTACAGCTTGAATATATTCATTTTCTTTCTCTAGATCATGCCCCAAAATTTTTGAAGCCCATTGACCTAAATATTTATTTCTACGTGCTGCAATTTTAAATTGAAGTTCTTCATCGTGAGCAAATTTTTTTTCAAAACTTTTTTCTCTATCATCAAATTGAGTCATTTAAATCTCCAAAAGTAATAAAATTTAATAATTATAATCAATAATAAAACTCAAAGAATATTATCAAATAGATCAGTAACTTCAAACCCATGATTTGTAATAAATACATGTAAAATAATTAAAATTATATTTAATAAATAAAAAATGAATTTTAACTTTTTCATTATTGTCTTATATTAACACTACAAAAATGAATCATCTAATTTTAGTAAGACATGGACAAAGTGAGTGGAATTTACAAAAAAGATTTACTGGATGGGTAGATGTTGAACTAACCCCAGACGGTAAATTAGAAGCATGTAAAGCTGGAGAATTAATTAAAGATCTTAATTTAGATATAAACTTTTTTTTTTCATCATATCAAAAAAGGGCAATAGAAACTTTAAACCTTATTTTAAATACACTTAGAATTAAAAATGACAAAATCATTAAAGCATGGGAGTTTAATGAAAGACATTATGGAGCTTTAACTGGTCTTAACAAAGATGAAATGAAAAAAAAATATGGCGAAGAAAAGATTCATGATTTTAGAAGATCTTGGGATACATCACCCGAACCCTTGAGTGAAAATAATCCTTATCATCCAATAAATATCGAAGCATATAAAGATATACCAAGAAATAAAATACCTAGTACAGAATCACTTAAAGATACATATGAAAGAGTAATTCCATATTTTAAAAATAATCTTGAGAATAAATTAAATAAAAATATTTTAGTTGCGGCACATGGAAATTCAATAAGATCATTATGTAAATATTTGTTTAAATTGGATGAAAAAAAAATTTCTAAACTTGAAATCCCAACTGGTAATCCATTAATATTAAAATTTGATGAAAACAAAACTCTTAAAAAAGCTGAGTATCTGGATAAAGATCGAGCAAAAGACCTATTAACTTTTTGATAACTTATTATAAATTTCTAAATCCGTTATATGAATGAATTCTTCTTTACTTTCATATCCATATAATTTCTTTTCATTTAATTGTTCATTCCAAATTTTAGTTATAGAAAAATTTTTATTTTTAATGTTTTTAAATAAGTTTCTATTGATGAATTGACAACCAGTATAAATAAAATTATTTTTATTTTTTCTAAACAACTGATTAAATTTTAGTTCAAAATCACCTTTAAATCTTTTGTCAAAACTTTTATTTTTACTTACAACCATTAGTAAGTTTTGTATTTTTTTTTCAAAATAAAATTTTTCCATATTTTTTATAGTTTCTAAATAATTTAAACTCCAAATAGTGTCGGGGTTTAAAACTAAAAAATCTTCATCATCTGTTGCTTTAATTAAATTATAAATTCCACCACCTGTATCTAATATTTTTTTTCCATCCTCAATAATCTCTATTTTAGCTTTAAATTTTTGGTTTGAAAAAAAATCTTTAATTTGGTTTTGTAAATAAAAAGTATTTAATTTTATATTTTCAATTTTTAAGGATTCTAATAAATTTATAGTGTTCTCCAACAAAGTAATATTTTTTAATTTTAATAGAGGTTTAGGAGTTTCCAAAGATAGCGGCAATACTCTTTTTCCTAATCCTGCACAAAGGATCAAGGCTGTTTTAATTTTCATATATTTTTTCTTTTTTTTTAGGAAAATATTGATCTAAAATCATTTTAAGTTGATATAAATTATTATTATTTTTAATTCTTAATTCAATCAGCTTCCAAGCGTAAGGTATTAATTTCAAGTAATTATCTTTTTTATCTCTGACTGACAATCTTGTAAAAATTCCTATTATTTTTAAATTCCTCAATACTGAAAGTATCTCAAAATCATTTTGAAGCTTCGTAAAATTTAACTTTTTATTTTTTTTTTTATAATAATTAAGTATTTCTTTTTTTTCTTTATTAGTAGTTTTAAATCGAACATCATCAATTAAAGATGCTAAATCATAAGCAATATTACCATAAACTGCATCCTGACTATCTATAATTGAAATATCTTTTTTATAATCCATTAAATTAGAAACATGAAAATCTCTATGAACAAAAATATTATTTTTATAATTTAGTTTGCCTAGAATATTTAAAAAAATTGATTTAAGTTTATATTCAATTTTTTTTTGTATTTTTTTTTTAATTACTTTTGGTAAATACCATTTCAAAAATAGACTAGATTCTTTTAATAATTTATTTTTTGAATAAATTGGAATTTTATATTTTGAGTTTTGAAAGTTTTTTATTTCTTTTGTTTTAATTTTTTGTAATTTAATTAACAAATCAATAGCTTTTTTAAAAATAATTATTTTTTTTGATCTATTTTTTTTTAATTTTTTATAAATAGTTAAATTTCCAAAATCTTCAAATTCGATAAAATTTTTATTGTATTCCTGTCTTATAAGATTGGGTGCACATATATTATTTTTAATTAATATTTTATTTACAGCATCATATATAAGTAAATTATTTTTTTTTTCTTTTTTTGAAAATACAATTATAGAAGTTTTGCCTTTATTTATTTTTCTATAAAACTTTCTAAAAGACGCATCACCTGACAATTGAGCTAAATTATTTAAATTCATCAACTATTTCTTTTCTAAAATCTGATGATATTACCAAACTTCTTTTTTTAAAATCCCCTTCATAACTAAATAATAATTCAATTCTTTTTTTTGGTTTTTCTTTAATAATTTCAGGCCACTCTATAAAGGTTACTAAATCTTTATTATTTTCAAACAATCCAATATTTTGAAGCTCTCTATGATTATTGATTCTAAAAAGATCATAATGCTGTATAATAAAATCCTTAGTTTTATATTCATTAACAATATTAAAAGTCGGACTGGGTACTTCAGTCTGTTTCTGTTTGCTTTTAGATTGCAAAAAATTTATCAAATATTTAATAAATGTAGACTTTCCAACTCCAATTTCTCCATATAAAAAAAATATATCTCCTTTTTTTAAAAATCGAGAGACACCATTAGAAATTAATCTAGTGTTATTTTCTAACGAAATATCTATCTTGCTACTTTTAGTAGCGATATGCATCAGGTTTATAAGGTCCTTCTGGTTTAACGCTTATATAGTCAGCTTGATCTTTGGATAATGTTGTAAGCTTTGCACCCACCTTTTCAAGGTGTAATCTAGCTACTTTTTCATCAAGATATTTTGGTAAAACATATACTTTTTTTTCATATTTATCTGAGTTATTCCATAATTCAATCTGAGCAGTAACCTGATTAGTAAATGAAGCGCTCATTACAAAACTAGGATGACCTGTTGCACAACCTAAATTTACTAATCTTCCTTCTGCTAATAAAATGATTCTTTTGTTATTTGGAAGTGTTATTTCATGAACTTGTGGTTTTATTTCATCCCATTTATAATTTTTTAAAGCCTCTACTTGAATTTCATTATCAAAATGACCAATATTACAAAGAATTGCTCTATCTTTCATATCTCTCATATTATCAGCGGTAACAATATCTTTATTTCCAGTTGCCGTTACAACAATATCTGCATGTTTTATCATTTCATCCATAAGCACAACTTCATATCCTTCCATAGCAGCTTGTAATGCACAAATAGGATCTGCTTCAGTTACCATAACACGTGCTCCGCTTTGTCTTAAAGATGCTGCACTTCCTTTACCAACATCCCCAAAACCAGCAACTATTGCTACTTTTCCAGACATCATAACATCTGTTGCTCTTTTAATTCCATCTACTAAACTTTCCCTGCAACCGTATAAATTATCAAATTTTGATTTTGTAACTGAGTCATTAACATTAATAGCTGGCACTAATAATGTGCCTTCTTCTTGCATTTTTTTAAGAGCCAAAACACCAGTTGTTGTTTCTTCGGACAACCCTTTGATTCCTTTTAATAAATCTTTATATTCTTTATGCATTAGTGCCGTTAAGTCTCCACCATCGTCAAGAATCATATTAGGAATCCAATCTTTTTTCCCTTCAATAGTTTGTCTTACGCACCACCAATACTCCTCTTCCGTTTCTCCTTTCCAGGCAAATACAGGAATTCTAACTTTTGCAATCGCTGCAGCTGCATGATCTTGAGTAGAAAAAATATTGCATGAAGACCATCTTACTTCAGCACCTAAAGCTACCAATGTTTCAATTAATACTGCTGTCTGTATGGTCATATGAAGACATCCTAAAATTTTAGCACCTTTAAGAGGATATTTTTCTTTATATTCTTTTCTTAATGCCATTAAACCAGGCATTTCAGTTTCGGCTAATGAAATTTCTTTCCTACCAAATTCTGCTAAATTGATATCTTTAACTTTATAATCACTCATGATTGGCGCTTTTAACAATTTTATAATAAATAATCAACTTGTGATTAAGCTTCTGGAAAAATAATTTTAATTTTAGCACCTTTACTTTTATTATTTATGGCTGATATCTGGCCATTATGAAGCTCAACTAAATTTTTTACAATATTTAAACCTAAACCAGAATGTTCTCCAAAGATTTCTGGTCTATTACTATAAAATCTTTTAAATATTTTATTGGTATCTTTTTCTTTAAATCCTTCACCTTCATCAATTACTTGTAAAATAATTATTTTATTATTTTTATCTTTTGAAAGGTCAACATCTATTGTTTGATTATTTTTACTAAAAGATATGGAATTATCTAATAGATTGGCGATTATTTGTTCAATTCTATTTTCAATTCCTAGAATATTATAATTTTTAAAGCCGTTTGTTTTTAAATCAATATTAATCCCACTTTTAGAATTGTGGATACTATTAAAATCATCAACAACTGAATTAGCAATTAATTTTAAATCTATTTTTTTCATATTTTCATTATTAATTGCCACTTCATCTTTCAACATTTGAGAATAATCAGTTATTAACCTTTCTATTCTTGCAACATCGTGGACTAAAATGTTTATCAATTTATTTCTTTGATTTTTATCGTTAGTTTCTGAAAGTATTTCTGAAGCACTTTTTAGTGATGCAAGTGGATTTCTAATTTCATGGACCAAGTCGGTAGAAAAATTTTCTGCAGTTTTTATTCTTTTATTTAATTCTTCTGTCATTTCATCTAAAGAGCTTGATAATATTCCAATTTCATCATCTCTATTTTTTATTCCCTGAATGTCAGTTTTTTTTTTATTTTTCTCTTTAACTGATTTTGTGTAGTTAACAATTGTTTTAATTGGCTTTAAAAAATATCTATTTAAGACAAATGAAAAAATTAAAATTACTATAGCAACAACAATTGCTGTTCTTATAACAAATATTTTTCTTTCATTTATAGCAGCCCTAATATCGTTTGCTTTTTCTGTAATTGCCAAAAAGCCAATATTTTTTTTTCCGTCGTTAACATTTTTAATTGTAATTAATAAAAATTGACCATACATTTCTTGTGTAAATGTGAAGGGTTTTCCAAAATCAGATGAGTTTGAATAATTGATTAAAATTTCACTTATTGATTTCGAGTCCTTGCCTTTTAACTGTTCAGTGCTTTTTTTTTTTATATTTTCTTCATCATTTAATATATTCATTTCAACAATTTCTAGTCTTTGAGAAAAAGATCGTGGGTCAAGATCAAGTGTGTCGGAATCACCAATTAAATTAAAATTTTCATCAAAAATTATAACTCTATCTAGATTTTGAAAAAGAAATCTGGTTGAAAATAAAAATTTTCTTATATCATCTTCATTAAATTTAATTTTTAACCTTCTAATATGGTCAATTGTATTATCTATAATCTGAATATGATTGGATGTTTTTTTGTTTATGAGATTTGGTTGAACTCCACTTAAATAAACAATGGTAAAGCTTAAAAAAATAATAAAAACTAAAAGATTAATAAATAAAAACTTTTTAAGTATAGATAAATTCTTAATAAAACTATTTAACATCAGCTAACATTCCATCGATAACCACTACCATATCTTGTTTCGATTGCTGAAAAATTAACATCAATCTTTTTAAATTTTTTACGTATTCTTTTAACGTGACTATCTATAGTCCTATCCTCTATATCGGTATCCTCTCTATAGGCAATATCCATCAATTGAGATCTTTCTTTTATAATTCCTGGTCTTTTTGCTAATTCTTGAACAATTAAAAACTCAGTAGTTGTAAGTTTATCAGGTAATTGCTTTCCATCCCACTCGCACTCTAATTGAGATGGATCCAGTCTTAATTTTCCATGTGCAATAATATTTTTTATATCTTCTAAATTATTTGTATTTTTTTTTCTTAACTGAACTCTTATTCTTTCAATTAAAACCTTGACTGAAAAACCTCCAGATTTTTTTATAAAATCATCCGCTCCTAATTTTAGTCCTAATAATTCATCTATTTCTTCATCTTTAGAAGTTAAAAAAATTACTGGCAACGAAGTTTTTTTTCTAATTTTTTTTAAAAGCTCTTCTCCATCCATTTTTGGCATTTTAATATCAATAACTGCTAAATCAGGTGGAGTTCTTGTTAAACCTATTAAGGCACTTTCGCCATCTAAATAAGTTTGTACTTTAAAGCCTTCTTTTTCTAGAGCAATACTAAGGCTTGTTAAAATATTTCTATCATCATCAATTAGTGCGATAGTTTCTTTCATATTAATACTTTAAAAGTACTAAATTGTTCTAATTTGGGCAATAGAGATAAGATTAATGTAAGTCGCCCCAATTATCACCTACATTTATATCTACTAATAAAGGTATTGAAAATGAATGTAGATTGCTATCTTTTACACTAGACATTTCTTCTTGAATAATTTTTGAGCATTTATTCACCTGCTCTTTATGAACTTCAAAAATCAATTCATCATGGATTTGTAGTAAAATTTTAGATTTCAAATTTTTTATTTCTTCAAATTTTTTACTAATTCTAATCATGGCCATTCTCATTATTTCAGAAGCTGATCCTTGAATAGGAGCGTTAATAGACGCTCTCTCTTGAAAATTTCTAACATTAAAATTTTTATCGTTAATGCCATTGAAATGCGAACGTCTTCCAAAAATATTATTAACATATCCATTTTTTCTACAAAATTTTATAGTACTTTCCATATAGTTTTTTATTTCAGGAAATTTAAAAAAATATGCATTTAAAAAATCTTCAGCTTCATTATTTGAAACATTAATTTGTTTTGCTAAACCATACTGCGATATTCCATAAATTATTCCAAAATTTATAGCCTTGGCTTTTCTTCTTTTGTCTTTATCAACTTTTTTTATATCTATATTAAATATCTGACTTGCCGTTAAAGAGTGAATATCTTCATTATTCTTAAAAGCTTTTTTTAATTCTTTAACATCAGCTAAATCAGCTAAAATCCTCATTTCAATTTGGTTATAGTCTGCTGAAATTAATGTAAATTCTTTTTCAGACACAAATGCTTTTCTTATATCCTTGCCATCCTCTGATTTAATTGGAATATTTTGTAAATTAGGATCACTTGAAGCCAACCTGCCAGTATTTGTTGCTGCTAATAAAAATGAAGTATGAACTCTTTTAGTATTTGGATTTATATGCTCAGGTAAAGAGTCAGAATAAGTATTTTTAAGTTTTGAAACTTGACGCCAATCTAAAATTAACTTTGGAAATTCATGTCCCTTGAAGGCTAAGTCTTCAAGAACGCTTGCGCTTGTTGCAAAACTTCCTTTTCTAGTTTTCTTTAACCTAGCTATTTTTAGCTCATTATAAATTATTTCACCTAATTGTTTAGGAGAACCAATGTTAAATTCTTTTTTTGAAATTGTAAAAATTTTTTTTTCTAAACTTCTAATTTTTTTTTCAAACTTTTCAGATAATACTTTTAAAAATTTATTATCAATTTTAATTCCCTCTATTTCCATGAATGCTAATATTTTAATTAATGGTTTCTCAAAAATTTCATAAATATTTGTTAATTTTTCTAATTTAAGATTTTTATTAAAAATTTTATATAATCGATAAGTAATATCTGCATCTTCAGCCGCATATTCCATTGCTTTACCTAGTTCAACATCACTAAAATTTATCTCCTTTTTTCCAGTACCAACTATTTCTTTGAAAGATATTGTTTTGTGGCCTAAGTGAATTTTTGACAATGTATCCATATTATGTCTATTTTTTCCAGCATCGAGCACATATGACATCAACATAGTGTCTTCCATTGAATTTATTTCTACGCCTTCCTTATATAAAACAATAAAATCAAATTTGATATTTTGCCCTATTTTTTTTACACTTTTATCTTCAAGAAGGGGTTTGAATTTTTTTATAACAATACTTTTATTAAGACATCCTTTTGATTTGTGCCCAATTGGAATATAGCAGGCCTTTCCAATCTTAGTACTTAGAGAAATGCCAACTAAATCTGCTTGATGTGGATCTAATGAACTAGTTTCAGTATCAATTGCAAATTCTCCTGCTTCCTCAGCTTCGTCAATCCATTTATCTATCTGATCTTCATTTGTAATTAAATGATAATTTTTTTTATTTATCGACTGTATTTTTTCTTTTGGTTTAGTATCAATTTTATTATTTGATAACTCGGGTTCACCATATGTTGAAATAGCAGAGCTAAGCAATCTATTAAACTCCATTTCTCTTAAAAATTTATATAGCTTATCTTTGTCAATTTCTTGAAGTTTAAACTCTTCTATGGCTCTATTAACTGGTGCATCTTTTTTTAATGTAACTAATTTTTTACTGATAATTGCCTTATCTTTATTATCTATAAGAGTTTCTCTTCTTTTGTTCTGTTTTATTTCATTTGCATGATCTAATAGCTTTTCTAGAGTGCCATATTTATTTATTAATTCTGCGGCAGTTTTAACCCCTATTCCAGGAACTCCAGGAACATTATCACTAGAGTCTCCAGCCAATGACTGAACATCAATTACTTTTTTTGAGTCAACTCCAAATTTATTAAAAATATCTTCTGGTCCTATAAATTTATTTTTCATTGGATCATATAAACGAACATCTTTTCTATAAAGCTGCATTAAATCTTTATCAGAAGAAACAATTGTAACTTTTGCACCTTTTTGTAAAATTTGATCAGCGTAGGTTGCTATTAGATCATCGGCTTCATAATTAACCAAATCAACTGAAGGTAAATTAAAAGCTATTACAGATTTTCTTATATATTCAAATTGGGGCACCAGGTCATCGGGTGCTTCAGATCTATTAGCTTTATAATCTGAATAGATTTCATTTCTAAAATTTTTTCTTGCAGAATCAAAAATAACTGCAAAATGAGTAGGTTTTTGTGAATTGCTATCCGATTTCGAGTCTTCCAACAATTTAAAAAGCATACTACAAAAACCACTAACAGCACCAGTCGGAAGTCCATCGCTTTTTCTGGTTAAAGGAGGTAAAGCGTAATAGGCTCTAAAAATATAACCTGAACCATCAATCAAATAAAAATGATCTGTTTTTTTAATTTTACTCATTTAAATAATGTTACCTTAATTTCAACTAATGTTATAAATGTATAATGAACTATGGACAAAAAAAATGTTTTATATGTTAAAAACTTAAATAAAGTTTATTCAAAAAATAGTTCAAAATCTACACGGGCATTAAAAGATTTAAACTTAGAAGTGAAAGAGGGTGAAATTTTTGGACTTCTAGGTCCTAATGGTGCGGGCAAAAGCACATTCATAAATATTCTTGCAGGAACAACAATCAAGTCTTCTGGCGAGGTTAATGTTTGGGGATTTAATCTTGATCAAAATCCAAGACAAGTCAGAGCTTCAATAGGAATTGTACCTCAGGAAGTAAACGTAGATCCATTTTTTAGTCCTAGAAAATTACTAGAACTTCAGGCAGGAATGTACGGAATAAAAAAAAAAGATAGAATTACTGATACAATTTTAAAACTGGTATCTTTAGAAAAACAAGCAAATAGTTATACAAGAAGCTTGTCTGGAGGAATGAAAAGAAGATTGTTGGTAGCAAAAGCATTGGTTCATCAGCCTCCAATAATAGTCCTAGACGAACCAACTGCTGGAGTAGATGTTGAGTTAAGAAATAATTTATGGAAAAATGTTAAATCGTTAAATAAGCAAGGAGTAACAATAATATTAACAACTCATTATTTAGCGGAAGCAGAAGAAATGTGCGATAGAATAGGAATATTAAATAAAGGTTCTTTAGTGGCCTTAGATAGTACAAAAAATTTGTTAAAAAAAATACAAACTAAAATAGTAACATTTTTTGTGAATCAAAAAGTAAATATTCAAAATAATTCATTAGACTCAATAAATGTTATAACAAATGAATCTAATCAACTCATAGTTTCATACGAAAAAAGTAAATTAAATATTAGTGATTTGATTCAATACATAAATAAACAAAATATAAAGATAAATGATATTTCAACAGATGACGGAGATTTAGAGGATGTTTTTATAAGATTAACAAAAAACTAGATTAATTAATTAATTAATTGTAAAATAAAGCATGGAATTAACAAAATCTCTTCAGGCTCAAAAAATATTAAAGTATATTATAATCACTTTTATTGGATCAATTTTATTAACAATTTCTGCAAAAGTTAAAATTCCCTTCTATCCAGTACCAATGACAATGCAAACCTTTGTAGTTTTATTCTTGGGTATCTCATTTGGATATAAAATTGGACTAGCAACTGTAGGTTTGTATTTATTTGAAGGAATAATTGGACTTCCTGTATTCTCAAATTCTCCAGAAAAAGGAATCGGGTTAGTATATTTTACAGGACCTACAATGGGTTATCTTGTCGGATTTTTAGGTGCAACCTTTTTAGCTGGTTATCTTAATTTTAAAACTAATATTATAAGTATATTTTTTAAATTAATTTTATCAGTTTCGGTAATCTATATATTGGGAATCTTGTGGCTAGGTAACTTAATTGGATGGGACAAGCCTGTAATTCAATTAGGTGCTTCACCATTTTTGCTTGCAGAATTATTTAAGATTTTAATTTTAACTTTATTGGCTAAAAAAATAATTTATTTTAGAAAGTTTATCTAGGAGATCTTTTTGATAAGATTCTTTGAAGTGTTCTTCTGTGCATTTTAAGTCTTCTTGCAGTTTCCGAAACATTTCGATTACAAAGCTCAAATACACGATGAATATGTTCCCATTTAACTCTATCAGCAGACATAGGATTTTCAGGAGGAGCAGCTTTTCTGTTAGGATCTGCAAGTAAGGCTCTTTCCACATCATCAGCATCAGCTGGTTTTGCAAGATAATCTATAGCACCTTGTTTTATAGCTGCGACCGCCGTTGGAATATTCCCATAACCTGTAAGCATGACCACTCTGCTACTAGAATTTAAACTTTTAATTTCTTTAACAACCTCCAGTCCATTGCCATCATTTAATCTTAGGTCAATTACTGCAAAAGCCGGATTTTTAAATTGAACGGACTCAATTCCTTTTTTTACACCTTCAGCTTGTGATACTTGAAATCCTTTTTTTTCCATAGCCCTGGCCAGTCTTTCTCTAAAAGGATTATCGTCATCAACTATGAGTAGTGATTTATCCTTAAATTCACTTATATTTTTAATTGCTAAAGCTTCAGCCATGGCCTTTATATGGCTACTGAAAAATTTAATTCAATAGCATTATTTACTTTACATTAATGAACATATCCCATAAATGCTGAGATTATATGAAATTTGCATAACTGTTATGCAGGTTTTTTTTGTTAAATTTTTTTTGAGGTACTTAAATGCAAAAATTTAAATCAGTTGAAGAATTAATAAATCAGCTGAAACCAACAGAACCTGTCTATTGTATAAGAAAAAAATCTATACAATTAGCTTCAAAGTTTTTTCAAAATAAATTTCCAGGAAAAGTGCTATATGCAGTTAAGACAAATCCTCATCCAATTGTCTTAAAAACAATAATTGAAAGTGGAATAGAGAACTTTGATGTGGCATCAATTAAAGAAATTGAAGCTATAAGAAAAGTAAAACCCAATGCTAAATGCTCATATATGCATACTATAAAAAGTAGAGAAAGTATTAAAGAAGCATATTTTAAACATAAAATTAAATCCTTTTCACTTGATACTAAGGATGAACTTATAAAAATTATTGAAAGCACCAATCAAGCAAAAGATTTGGAATTGTTTGTAAGGGTAGCTGTATCAAATGAACATGCAGAGATAGATTTGTCAAAAAAATTTGGTGCTATTAATTCTGAAGCTACAGGGTTATTAAGATTAGCAAAACAATATGCAAATAAAATTGGATTAAGCTTTCATGTTGGTTCTCAATGCATGCATCCAATTTCATATGCTAAAGGAATTTTAGAAATTGGAAATATAATTAAAAAAACTAAGATTGTACCAGATGTAATTAATATTGGTGGAGGATTTCCAACAATTTACCCAGATTTAGTTCCTCAATCTTTGGATAATTATTTTGATGAAATCAAAAAAAACTTAAAAAATTTAAATTTAAAAAAAATTCCCAAAATTATTTGTGAACCCGGAAGGGCAATTGTTGCTGAAAGTGGTTCAACAATTGTAAGGGTAAATTTAAGAAAAAAACAAAAACTTTATATAAATGACGGTACATATGGCACACTTTTTGATGCTGGAGTTCCAAATATTGTTTACCCATCTAAATTAATTACAAGTGGAAGAATTATATCAAAAAAACTAACTTCATTTGATTTTTATGGACCAACATGCGATAGCATGGATTATATGAAAGGACCTTTCATTCTCCCAGAAAATATTAAAGAAAATGATTATATAGAATTAGGTCAACTTGGAGCATATGGATTAACATTTAGAACACAATTTAATGGATACTATTCTGATAGTATTTATGAAGTAGAAGATGACCCGATAATGACAATATATGACAAAGAAACTATAAAAGAGTTTCTTGTCGCATAATGTCAGATAATAAAAAACTAGGTCATAATAGCAAAAAAGACTTCTTAAAAAAACCAGTTGAGCATATTGATATTACGTCTTTTGACTCTAGAAAAATTATTTCCTCGATGGAAAAAATGTCTTTTGTTTCGAGAGAAACTGCAAATGCAGCTAATATCTTTAATGAAATGATTAAAGATAAAGATTGTACTATTTTTTTAACTCTCGCTGGATCAACTTCTGCAGCTGGATGTATGAATATTTACAAGGATTTAGTTAAATATAATATGGTAGATGCAATTATTGCAACTGGAGCGTCTATAGTCGATATGGATTTTTTTGAAGCCTTAGGTTTTAAACATTTTCAAGGCTCACAATTTCAAGACGATACTGAATTAAGAAAAAACTACATTGATAGAATTTATGATACCTACATTGATGAAGATGAATTGCAGGAATGTGATAAAAAAATATGTGAAATTGCAGATACTTTAGAACCAAGAAGTTATACCTCTAGAGAGTTTATTCATGAAATGGGAAAATATTTAAAAAAAAACTCTAAAAAAAAAGATTCTTTAATTGAAACAGCATATGACAACAATGTACCGATATTTTGTCCAGCATTTACAGACTCAAGTGCAGGATTTGGTTTGGTTATTCACCAAGAAAAAAATCCCAAAAATCATATAACAATAGACTCGATTAGAGAATTTCGTGAGCTAACTGAAATAAAAATCAAATCAAAAGGATCTGGATTGTTTATGATTGGTGGCGGAGTTCCAAAAAACTTTGTTCAAGATACCGTTATTTGTGCTGAACTTTTAGGCAAAGAGGTAGATATGCATAAATATGCTGTTCAAATTACAGTTGCCGACTCTAGAGATGGAGCTTGTAGTAGCTCAACTTTAAAAGAAGCAAGTTCTTGGGGTAAAGTAAACATAACAAAAGAACAAATGGTTTTTGCAGAAGCAACTAGCGTATTACCTTTAATAGCAAGTGATGCCTATCATAAAGGTGACTGGAAAAATAGAACTAGAAAAAACTTTTCAAAAATATTTGGATAAAAATTGCAATATCTTTCTAATAAAAATGGATTTCTTGGTATCGATAATGATTTCAGTTTTAAAGAAAAGGTAGTTGTTGTTCCTTTTGGATTAGAAAAAACAGTTAGCTATGGTGGTGGAACTAAAAATGGTCCTAAAGAAATTATTAAAGCTTCACATCAAGTAGAATTGTATGATGAAGAACTTCACTGTGAACCTTATAAAAAGATTGGAATTAAAACATTAAAACCTTTCAAAATTGATAAAAACATTAAAAAAGCCCTTAAAAAAATATCAGATATAAATGAAGAGATTTTAAATAGAAATCTTTTTCCCATTACGTTTGGAGGAGAACACTCAATTACACCTGGATGTATTACTCCATTTGTAAAAAAACATAAAAAAATATGTTTATTACACTTTGATGCACATGCAGATTTAAGAGAAAGTTATAATGGTGAAAAATTTTCACATGCATCAGCTATTAAAAGATGTTTAGATCATAAAAACGTATCAGTTATTTCATTTGGTATTAGAAATATTTCAAAGAGCGAAATACTTTTTTTAAGGAAAAACACTTCTAGAATTAATATTTTTTGGGCAAAGGATAAAAATAAATGGAACTTAAAAAAATTTAAACAAATGATAAAGAATAAAATTGTTTATTTAACATTTGATGTTGATGGATTAGACTCTAGTATAATGCCAGCAACTGGAACTCCAGAACCAGGAGGATTGTTGTGGGATGAAACTTTAGATATAATTAGGATAGCAGCAAAAAACTCAAATATTGTTGGAGCAGATATAAATGAACTTTCGCCTATAAGAGGTTTTAATTCTTACAACTTTTTAGTAGCAAAACTAGCTTATAAAATTTTATCTTATAAGTTTTTATATTAAATTTTAGCTGCTGTAAAAGTTCCCAGCAATAGTCTAAACGGTATCAACATTGCAAAAGCTACAAAAATTTTAACCGATAAATCTCCTAAAGATAATGTAATCCATGGTATTCCTGTTGCATAAAAAGATATTGAAAAGAACAAAAAAGTATCAACAGTAGAACCAATAAATGAAGATGTTAATGGGGCTACAAACCATTTTTTTTTTCTTAATTTATCAAAAATTTGAACATCTAATAATTGAGCAATTATAAATGCAGTGCCCGATCCAATAGCAATTCTTATTGAAATTAAATCTGCAAAATTAGTAGAAAATAGAAGTGTAAAAGTAATACCTACAACAAAACCGACATATACTATTTTTCTTGCAACTAACTTGCCATAAGACCTATTTGCTAAATCAGTTATTAAAAAAGCTATTGGATAGCTAAATGCTCCGTATGTTAAGATTTCTTCTAAACCATAATAATTTATTGGAAATTGAACTAAATAGTTTGAACTTAACACAACCACTCCCATTAAAAATGAGAGAGTTAAAAATAACCGATTCATTATGCTGATATGCTAAGTAAAGATTTTTTTAGTTTTTTAAGTCTTAAAGAAAGATCTCTTGTTTTTGCAAACTTTATGAATTGATCAAAGCTACCTTTTTTATCAACCGATCTAACTCCAGCATTTGAAACTGTAAGCCTAAGGCTTTTATTTAAAATTTCGCTTTTAAATTTTACTTTTTTTAAATTTGGTAAAAATCTTCTTTTTGTCTTATTGTTAGCATGACTAACTTTATGACCTTTAAGAGGAATTTTTCCAGTAAGTTCACATTTCTTTGACATAAAATTTATGACTGTATAGGCGCTCTAAAGTTGTCAGTCAAGATCAATTTTTTATACCTATCACTTCAGATATATTTTTTATTCCTTTATTTTCTAAGATATTACTTAATTCATCACTTATTTTAAATGCAATGTTTGGACCTTTATAAACCATACCGGTATATAGCTGAACTAAGCTTGCTCCATTTATAATCTTTTCAAAAGCACTTTTTCCAGAGTCAACTCCACCTACCCCAATAATTTTAATTTTATTTTTTAAATTTTTGTAAAACTTATTAATTAAAACATTTGATTTACTTTCCAAAGGTTTTCCAGATAAACCTCCTTTTTCAAATTTATTAACATTTTTTAAATTTTCTCTATTTGCATCTGTAGAATTTGAGATAATCGCTGCCGCAACATTATATTTTAGGAGTATCTCAGATGTTTTTTCGATAATGTCATCTTTTATATCAGGCGAAATCTTTACAGCAATTGGGGTTTTGCTATTTAATTTTATTTTTTCTGATTCTATTGTGCTTAAAAGTTCATCTAATTCGTTTTCATTATGAAAACTTCTTAAATTTTCAGTATTTGGAGATGATATATTTATAATAATATAATCTGCAAGATTATGGAAAGTACGTATTCCAATTAAATAATCTTCCAGTCTATTTTTAGTATCTTTGTTAGGACCAATATTTATTCCAAATAATCCATTAGGAGGATTTAACTTAATTCTTGAGCTTATTATTTCTGCACCAGAATTATTGAATCCTAATCTATTTATTAAAGCTTCGTCTTCCTCAAGTCGAAACAATCTTGGCTTTGAGTTTCCATATTGTTTTAAAGGTGTAATTGTACCAACTTCTACTAAACCAAAACCTAATTTAAAAAGAGGATTGTACACCTCTGCGTCTTTATCGAATCCAGCCGCAACACCTATGGGGTTTGAAATTTTTTTTCCAAAAATTTCAGTTTCAATTAAACTATTTTTTTTAAAATTATTAATTGGAAAATAATTAAATTTTAGTGCTTTAATTGCTAAATTATGAGCTAATTCTGGATCTAATTTAAATATTAAAGATCTTATTTTAGAAAACATTATTCGATTTTATTTTTAATTAATTGTTTTGTTTCATTTACACCAAAAAAACTAATAAAGAATCCCATTCTTGGACCATTTTCATCTCCAAATACCACTTCATAAATTAATTTAAACCAATCTCGTAAATTCTCACTATAACCATTTTCTTTCCCAACAGAATATATTTTAGTTTGGATTTCCTCAGGTTGCATTTGATCATTGCAGTTTTCTAAAACTTTAATCAAAGCCTCTAAAGCTTTTTTTTCTATTTCATTTGGTTTTTTATATTTTTTATTTTGTTTAATTACATCATTAAAATATTTAATGGCATAGCCAACCAATTTATCAAATATGGGATAATTTTTTTCTAAAATATTTATTTTATATTTTTTAACAAATTTCCATAAAAGGTCTTTACTATTCGCATTACTGGTTTCAACTAGATTTAATAACATTGAAAAACTCATAACCATCTCTTCTTTAGGCATTTTACCATTGTGTACATGCCAAACTGGATTCATTAATAATTGTAATTCATTTTGAGTCTTACTTTTCTCAATAAATTCTAAGTATTCATCTACTGCTTTTGGAACTATCTCTCTATAAAGTTTTTTAGCTCTTTTGGGATTTTGATACATAAACAATGACAAGCTTTCCGGTGAAGCATACTCCAACCATTCATCAATAGTTATACCATTTCCTTTTGATTTTGATATTTTCTCACCTTTCTCATCTAAAAATAACTCATATGAGAAGCCAGATGGATTATTTTTACCTAACAATTTAATTATTTTTGTTGATAGTATTGCACTTTCAATAAGATCTTTTCCATACATTTCAAAGTCAACATCTAATGCATACCATCTCATTGCCCAATCTACTTTCCATTGTAATTTGCAATTTCCATCTAATATGGTTTGTTCAAGTTTTTTTCCATTATTATCAAAAATAATTTTTGAATTTTCTTTATTAATTTCAAGCACTGGTATTTCAAGAACAACTCCTGTTTCAGGACATATTGGTAAAAAAGGACTATAAGTTTTTTGTCTTTCTTTGCCTATGGTGGGAATAATTATATCCATAATTCCCTGATAATTTTCCAAAATCAATTGTAAAGTTGAATTAAAAAAACCAGATTTATATAATTCAGTTGAACTTTTAAAAGTGTAATTAAAATTAAATTTATTTAAAAAATTTTTAAGCATTTCATTATTATGCTCACCAAAACTCTTAAACTTGCCAAATGGATCAGGCACATTAGTTAAAGGTTTGTGTAAACTTTGCACTAATTGATCTTTATTAGGAACGTTATCTGGAATTTTTCTCAAACCATCCATATCATCTGAAAATGTAATAATTTCTTTTGGAAGATCTGTTATATGATTAAGTGCATTCACAAGCATCGCGGTTCTTGCAACTTCTCCAAATGTTCCAATATGTGGTAATCCACTTGGACCATAGCCTGTTTGAAGAACAATTTTACCTTTTTGATCTATAAATTTTTTTCTTTCACGCAATATTTTTTTTGCTTCAACAAATGGCCAGGCATTGGTTTTATCAATATTTGCTTTTTCCATTCTAATTTAAATTACAAATTAACTTATATATTAGGTGTTTTTTCCAATTCTTATAGAGTTGAAATTTATTTACCATAAAATAATGTCCTTTGAAAATGTCTAATTATAAAACCGTTTTTTTCACATTGGGTGTTTTGCAAATAATTTTAGGAGTATCTATGGTTATTCCAATTATTATTCAATTCATTTATCGTGAATTAGATGCATCATTTATCAGTGCTGGAATAATTTCAGTTGTATTTGGAATATTATTTTTTTTATCAAATCTAGATCACGATAAAAAACTTAATTTACCACAAGCTTTTTTATTAACTGCTCTTTCATGGATAAGTATTGCAATATTTGGAGCACTTCCATTTATTTTTTCAAATTTAGAATTAAGTATAACAGACTCTTTTTTTGAAAGCATGTCCGGCATCACAACTACAGGATCTACAATAATGGTCAATCTAGATGGTGCACCTAAAGCTATCTTGCTATGGAGGGCTATGCTTCAATGGCTAGGAGGTGTTGGAATAATTTTAATGGCAATTACTCTTATGCCAATAATGAATATAGGTGGAATGCAATTATTTAAAGTTTCTGGGAACGATACAGCAGAAAAAATTTTACCCAAATCAAAACAAATTAGCATTAGATTAATAATAATTTATTCTGCATTAACTTTTCTATGTGCGTTTTTTTATAAAATATTTGGTATGAGTTTTTTTGATAGTTTAACCCATTCTATGACAACAATTGCAACAGGCGGATTTTCAAATTACAACGAATCTATCGGGCATTTTGATAGTTTTCTAATTGAAATTACTTCGATGATATTTATTCTTTTGGGAAGCATACCTTTTATTGCATATATAAAATTTCTTAATGGTGACAGAAAAATATTTTTTTCAGATACACAAATAAAAACATTTTTTAAAATTATATTATTTTCAATAATTATTTTATTTATTTTTTTAGTGATTAAAAATAAGAGTTTATTTGAGATTAGTATAAGGTCTATTGCATTTAACGTAATTTCAATTTTAACAGGAACTGGATATGTAACAAAAGATTTTGATCAATGGGGAAATTTTCCTTTAATATTTTTTTTAATTTTGATGTTTATTGGTGGATGTGCAGGATCTACGACATGTGGTATTAAAATTTTTCGAGTCCAATTACTTTATCATTTTTTAGTTAATCAGTTAAAAAAAATTATTTATCCAAGAGGTGTTTTTGTAATAAAATATGACAAAAGCAGTATTGATGATAAATTTATGTCATCAGTAATAGCTTTTATATATTTATATATAATTATTTTTTTTGCTTTAACTGCAATTTTAACATTAACTGGTCTAAATTTTGTTACTGCAATTTCAGGTGCAGCAACATCTATATCTAATGTTGGACCAGGTCTTGGTGATACAATTGGGCCAAATGGCAACTTTTCTCAATTACCTGATTTTTCAAAGTGGATGTTAAGCTTAGGAATGATCTTGGGTAGATTAGAATTATTTGCTATACTAGTTTTGTTCTTGCCTTCGTTTTGGCAAAAATAAATTATGACTGAAACAAAAGATAGTTGGATAGATTCTCTTAAAGTTTATAAAGATATAAGAATGGTTAGAATATTGCTCTTAGGAGCAATAAGTGGTTTCCCTTGGGTACTAATTGCCTCCAGTTTATCTCTTTGGCTAAAAGAAGAAGGACTTAGCAGATCAACGATAGGATGGGCGGGTTTAATTTTTGGTGTATATGCATTTAATTATTTATGGGCACCAATAATAGATAGAATTCAAATACCTCTATTAACAAAAAAACTAGGCCACAGAAGAGGTTGGATAGTTTTAATGCAAATTGCAATTTTACTAAGTTTGTTAGTTTGGAGTTTTATAAACCCAACAGAAAATTTAGCTCTATTGATTACTGTTGGATTAATTATTGCCATAGCATCCGCTACACAAGACATAACTGTTGATGCTTTAAGAATTGAACAAATTAATGAGAATGAAGGAAAATCTATGGCGGCTGGTGCTGCAATGGCAGTAGTTGGTTGGTGGACTGGTTATAAGCTAGGAGGAGTTATAGCTTTATTTACAGCAGAATATTTTGAAAACATGGGTATTGCTGATTATTGGCAAACTACATTTTTAGTTTTAGGAGTTGTAATAATTTTAATGAATATTGGTTTGATGTTTGTTCACGAACCAATTGAAACTGATAGACAAGCTAAGCAGAGAGAAACTGATAAAATAATTGAAGAAAAACTTGGTTCTAACAATATTATAACTAATTTTATTGCTTACATTACAGGAACCATTGGTGGACCTATAATTAGCTTCTTTAAAAAAAATGGATTTGCTATTGCTGTAGGAATATTAGGTTTTGTATTCTTATTTAAAATTGGTGAAGCATTTCTTGGTCGTATGTCTATTGTTTTTTACAAAGAAATTGGATTTTCTAAAGGGCAGATTGCAATTTACTCTAAAGGGCTTGGATGGATCACAACTGTAGTTTTTACATTACTGGGAGGAGTAATGGCAATGAGAGCAGGAACAATCAAAACAATGTTCTTTGCGGGAGGTTTAATGGCTTTAACAAACTTACTTTTTGCTATTTTAGCTTGGACAGGCAAATCTGAATTGTTGTTTGCAATTGCTGTAATAGCTGACGATATCACTGCTGCGTTTGCTACAGTAGCCTTTGTAGCATTTATTTCATTATTAGTTGATAGAACTTACACCGCTACCCAATATGCTCTACTTGCATCAATAGGAACTGCTGGCAGAACAACTCTTGCTTCATCTTCGGGAGCTCTTGTTGATTGGTTAAATGGAGACTGGGGAACATTTTTTGTTTTAACCACAATAATGGTCATTCCTTCTCTAATTTGCTTGTGGTTCATCAGAAATAAAATAAAAATTGGTGCAGAATAATTTTTTTTGCAATAATCCATATATAAATCTATACAATCATCCTTCAATTAATTCTAAAATTAGCTCACAAATTATTTATGGTGAAAAATTTAAAGTTTTAAGAAAAGTAAAAAATTTTCTTAAAATAAGAACATCTTACGATAGATATCGTGGTTATATAAAAAACAAAAAATTTATTAATAAAATTAAACCTACACACAAAGTGAAAGTTTTAAAAACAAGAATTTATAAATCAAATAATTTTTTGCCATTTTCAAGTGAAATTGAGATTTTAAAAAAAAAAAAGAATTACGTTATGTTTGAAAAAAATAAATGGATAAAACAAAAAGATATAACTCTTATAAATAAAAAGGAAAAAAATTTCGTTAAAATTTTTAAATCATATTTAAATTGTAAATATAAATGGGGAGGTAAAACTCACAACGGTGTCGATTGTTCAGCCTTAGTTCAACTTTTTTATAAATTTAACAACAAGTTTTTTCCAAGAGATACAATTGATCAAATAAGATACAAAAAAGGAAATAGTACAAAAAAAAAATTCAAACTTGGAGATATAATTTACTGGAAAGGCCATGTTGCAATATGTATCAATTCAAAACAGTTGATTCATGCATATGGACCAAAAAAAAAGGTTGTTATAATGCCAATTAAAGAAACAATAAAAAGAATAGAAAAAACGGCAAATTTAAAAGTTATAAAAGTTTGTAGAATATAAATTATTCTCTACCAAAGTCAGGCTTGGCTATATCTTGTTTTAATTGAACAATCTGTGCTCTTACTTTTTTTGAATTAGCCAATCTAGATAAAAGTTTTTTGTTATTTTTATTTTGAATTATTTTTTTTAATGAATTTAAATTTTTAGAAAATAAGTTTATTGCTTTAATAATATTATCGTTACTAAAAAATATATCCCTCCACATTATTTCATTAGAGGCTGCTATTCTTGAAAAATCTCTTAAACCTCCAGCGCTATACTTTATTAGATTTTTTTTTTGAATTTTTTGCGAATCTTGAGCTGTTTTAATTAAATTATATGCAATCAAGTGAGGTAGGTGACTTGTTATAGAAAAAATTTTATCATGATCATTAGAATTCATAATAATTACTTTTGATCCTATTTTTTTCCAAAATTTTTTTAATAAATTTATTTTTTTTGATTTATCTTTCCTTTCCCTAATAATTGCACACCATTTGTTTAGGAATAAATTTTTATTACCATATTCTGGCCCACTTACTTCAGATCCTGCAATAGGATGGCTAGATATCCAATCTAATTTTTTATCTAATAATTTATTCTTTAAATTAATAATATTTTTTTTTGTTGAACCAACATCAGTAATTAAACATTTTGAGCTTAAGTTATGATTTAATTTAGGAATTAATTTTTTGTATTCACTCATAGGTGTACAGATAATAACTAAATCAATATTTGATATTTCATGATTAAGACTTTTAATAAATTTACAATTTGTTTTAATTTTTTTTATCTTAGAAATATATTTTTTAGATTTTTCTAATACATATATTTTTTTTGATAATTTTTTATTGTACAAAGCTCTCAATACTGAAGAGCCTATCAATCCACATCCAATAATTAATACATTTTTAAACATTTTGGAAAATTTTATTTATAGTTTTTAAAAATAGTTTATTTTCTGAATTATTTCCAATTGTCAATCTTAAACAATTTTTAATACCATAAGTTTTAGTTTCTCTTAAAATCAAACCTTGTTTTTGTAATTTTTTTTCAATTTTGTCTGCAGACAATTTACATTTATTAAAATTTAGTAAAAGAAAATTTGCACTAACTTTATTGCTAAAAATATTATATTTCTCTAAACTTTTTTTAATTTTTTTACTCCAAATTAAATTATGCTTTATTGAATTAAGAATAAATTTTTTATCCTTTAATGACTCAATTGCACATAATTGAGCAATTTTATTAACATTGAATGGTGGTTTAATTAAGTTTAAAGCATTAATTATTTTTTTATCTCCATATCCCCAACCAATTCTTAATGATGCCAAACCATATATTTTAGAAAAAGTTCTTAAAATAAATACGTTTTTAGTATTTTTAAAAATATCAAGACCTGAAGAATAATTTTTATCTTTCATGTACTCATTATATGCATCATCTACTACTAATAAAACTCTATGATTTAATTTATTTCTTAAATTAATTAATTCTTTTTTATTTAAATATGTTCCTGTTGGATTGTTTGGGTTTGCTAAAAAAACAATTTTTGTTTTTTTATTAACTTTTTTTAATATTTCATCAACGGATACCTTAAAATCTTTTTCTTTTGAGTAAACTACTTTTGCTCCGATAATTGAGACATATATTCTGTACATTAAAAAACTATATTCTGGAACAATTACTTCGTCTTTTGTCTTAAGAAAAAGTTGACATAACATTTGAATCACTTCATCTGATCCTGAGCCACAAATAA
>Ga0315338_1001575_pt1 | contig 27659 bp, 19 predicted proteins | sample ASW8metaG_FD_204518 | JGI IMG/M metagenome (GOLD analysis project Ga0315338, IMG submission 204518) | Ammonia-oxidizing marine archaeal communities from Monterey Bay, California, United States - ASW #8 | ecosystem: Environmental > Aquatic > Marine > Coastal | place: USA: California | collected... | reverse complement strand
GTACCGTCCTGGCGTTCGATGTCCTTATGGCTAATCAACTCTTCGCGGTAACAGAAACGGCAATGGGCCGAGCAGGTAGAGACCGTATACAGCAGGCCCATTTCGTATTTGTGTAGCAAGCCCTCGACCGGAGAGAAGTCCATTTGGTGACCGGGATCCTCAGATCCTGCCAAGTTCAGCGTTTCATCAGGACTAGCTTTAACCAGCCTTTGCAGCGGCTCGCTGTTACTGGCTAACTCGAAATAGTGCTGGGTCATCTTCACCGGCATGCGTGCCTCAACGTCACGCTCTGTACCTTGCAGGCTGCGTAGTATTTTGAGTTCTTGCGGGGAGTAAAAGCTCTTGATGTCCTCGGGAGCTTTTTCCTCGAAAAAGGGCTTTAAACCATTGATGATTTGACGTTCATATTTGGGGTTTTCGATCGTGTCCAGGAACGCCTGTTCTCGTTTGGTCGTTGTATATGTGCCTAGGTTTGTCATTTTCGCACCTCATTCCAGAATTGCCGCTGCCAACACTGATTGTAACGTGTTGACCAACAGTGTGCAATAATGTAACATAGTGAACATAATGAAAAAAACTTCGCCTATCACAAATCTCGTCGCCGAGGCTGGTTGCGAGCTGACTCCCACAGAGCGACGCATCGCTGAGGCGGTGCTTGCTGAGCCGACACTGCTTGCTTTTGGGACGGTTTCCGACCTGGCTAGTCGAGTCGGCACTAGCCGTCCGTCCATTGTGAGATTTGCCAATAAACTCGGCTTCGACGGCTACACGCAGCTACAGCGACATGCTCGCAGCGACGTATCGCGTCAGCTTGCTCGTCCAAGTGATCGAATCAGACGCGACGACAAAACAGATTTGTCGGTTCGGGTGATGCTCGATGGTGCAATGGATTCGGTATTCAATGCCTTGGAGGGCAACCGAATCAAGCCCTTAGTCAAACCCATCGTCCGTGCCAGGAATGTCTGGGTACTCTCTGGCGAAACATCACGGGCTGGTGCCCATGCGTTTCACAGTGGCCTGTCTATGATCCGACCTGATGTGCATATGCTGGACGATCGCTCGATCGGTGGCGACTTAAGCAACGCCGAGCCAGGAGACGCAGCCGTGGTGTTCGACTTCTTCCGCTATCGACGCATGGTGGCTACGGCCACAGAGATATTGGCAGACGCTGGCGTTGACGTCATCGCGATTACCGACAGCCCGCTGTCTCCTCTGGTCGAACTGACCGACACTTGGTGCGAAATCCAGGTGCCGGCCATCGGTCCGTTTGATAGTTCGGTTCCTGTGGTGGCAATCGCCGAGTTGCTCGTTTCCAGGGTCGCGAAAGAATTACAAGACGAGGCAACAGCCCGTATTGATCGTATAGAGGCGCTTTGGGAGTCAACCGAGGTCTTCCTCTAGTTCACGTTATCCAGGAGAGATAGCAGGTGATAAACAAAGTTTACTCAACCGTTGCTGAAGCCATCGCTGATATACCGGACGGTGCAACCGTAATGGTGGGTGGTTTTGGTGCATCAGGCAGCCCGATAGAGCTGATCCATGCATTGATCGACCAAGGTGCGACCGACCTGACTGTGATTAACAACAACACTGGTAACGGTGAAGTGGGACTGGCTGCGCTGATAGGCAACGGGCAAGTAAACAAGATGATTTGCTCATTTCCCAGATCTAGCCAATCCAAAGTGTTTCCAAAGTTTTACAAGGAAGGCAAGATCGAACTCGAACTCGTGCCACAAGGCACTCTTGCCGAACGGATACGTGCAGCTGGTGCAGGAATCCCAGCATTTTACACTCCGACAACGGTAGGTACGGTCTTGTCCGAAGGGAAGGAAGTGCGGGAGTTTGATGGGCGTCCATACGTAATGGAGCCCTGGCTTAAGGCTGATTTCGCCTTGATCAATTGCGAAGTCGCCGATCCCCTAGGCAACCTGACCTACAACAAGACAGCCCGAAACTTCAGCCCCCTGATGTGTATGGCAGCAACAACTACCATCGTGCAGGCAAAAAGGCTGGTAGAGCGGGGTGAGATCGATCCCGAGCATGTCGTTACGCCCGGTATTTTTGTGAATCGCGTCGTCGAGGTGCCACACCAGGTCCATGAGGACACACTAATCGTCCAAGGAAGGAGCTACCCATGAGTGCTGGCTGGACAAGGGAGCAGATGGCTGCACGAGCGGCCCAGGACATCCCCGATGGCTCTTATGTCAATCTGGGAATCGGGATTCCGGAACTGGTTGCACAATACGTGCCTGAAGGCCGTGAGTTCATCTACCACACCGAAAACGGCCTGCTTGGTATGGGGCCGCCGCCAGCTGAAGAGGCCTTGGATCTCGACCTGATGAACGCCGGCAAAAAGTATGTGACAGCTGTTCCTGGCGCCGCCTACTTCCACCATGCCGACAGTTTCAGCATGATACGTGGCGGCCATCTCGATGTTTGTGTACTAGGCACCATGCAAGTGGCTTCCAACGGAGATATTGCTAATTGGTCCACCGGCGCACCGGACGCCATTCCCGCAGTGGGTGGCGCCATGGACCTGGTCCAGGGTGTAAAAAATATCTACGTGATTACCCAACACACTACAAAAACTGGCGAACCGAAACTGGTACATCAGTGCAGTTATCCACTGACAGGGGCAGGCGTTGTTTCTCGCATCTTTACCAATCTGGCCGTCGTAGATATCACCAGCGAGGGATTTCAAGTCATTGAACTAGCACCGGGCATCACCTTTGCAGAAGTCGAAAGCAAAACGGGTACAACAATTTTGCCACCGAAATAACGATAGTAAAAACTAATCCAAGTGAATACGGGATCGAAAAAAATGACCGACGTTTACCTATGCGATGGCATCCGGACGCCGATAGGGCGGTACTCAGGTAGCCTTTCCGCTGTTCGCACCGACGATCTCGCAGCGATACCGATATCAGCTCTGATGGAGCGAAATCCGGGCGTCGACTGGGCTGCTCTCGACGAGGTCAACCTCGGCTGTGCCAATCAGTCTGGCGAAGACAACCGCAACGTCGCCCGCATGAGCGCGCTGCTGGCAGGATTGCCCCAGGAGGTGCCGGCGATCACCATTAATCGGTTATGCGGTTCCGGATTAAATACGGTTGGCAGTTGCGCCGCAGCAATTCGTTCGGGTGAAGGCGATTTGATGATTGCTGGTGGCGTGGAGAGCATGTCGCGTGCTCCTTTTGTCATCGACAAGGCGGGAAGTGCCTTTGGACGCGGACAGGAAATGTTTGACACCACCATGGGCTGGCGGTTTATTAACAATAAATTACATGAACTGGTTGGTACGGAGACAATGCCACAGACGGCTGAAAATCTGGCCAAAGAACATTCCATCAGTCGCGAAGACCAAGATCAATTTGCGTTTTGGAGCCAGACTAAGGCGGCCGCTGCCCAGCAGGATGGCCGACTTGCTAGAGAAATTTTCCCGGTTAGTGTTCCACAACGTAAAAAAGATCCCATAGTCGTTGATAAGGACGAGCATCCCCGCGAAACCGAGTTATCGAAACTTTGGCAATTAAAACCGATGCTTCCCGAGGGCACAGTGACTGCTGGCAATGCCTCCGGCATCAACGACGGAGCCGCAGCATTGCTGCTGGCTTCTGAGGCAGGAGCCAAGCGTCACAATCTTCAGCCCAGAGCTCGTATACTCAGCATGGCGGTGGTTGGCGTGCCGCCCAGAATTATGGGAATTGGCCCCGTCCCGGCAACCAACAAGCTACTGAAACGCCTAGGCCTGTCGTTGGATAATTTCGATATTCTCGAAATCAACGAAGCCTTCGCCGTACAGGCACTCGCCTGTACCCGACAATTGGGATTGGCTGATAACGATCCCCGCATCAATACCCGTGGAGGCGCCATTGCCTTGGGTCACCCTCTAGGTATGAGCGGCGCCCGCCTGGCGCTCACCGCCCTCGATCAAATACATCGCGGCGAAGGCAAGCTGGCGTTGTGTACCATGTGTATCGGTGTAGGGCAGGGGATTGCACTGGCATTGGAGGGACTCCAGTAGCCTATGAACATGGAAAAACTTCTTGACGCCATCGAAGATGCCCGCGAGCGGTATGCAGCAGCCAACCCACTGAGCATGGCTGCGGACAAAGCGGCAGAACGTCATTTACCAGGCGGCAACACGCGTACCATTTTGCATTACGAACCGTTCCCACTGACCATGGTCGCCGGCGAAGGGGCAGAACTCGTCGATCTGGATGGTCATCGCTATGTCGATTTTGTGGGCGAATATTCAGCAGGCCTATTTGGTCACTCAGACGAAATCATCAAGTCGGCGATCCTCCAGGCACTGGTCAATGGCATGCTCATGGGGGCACCAACCCCTTATGAAAGAGAATTGGCAAGCATCCTTTGTGATCGTTTTACCGCCATAGAGCAGATCCGATTCTGCAACTCAGGGACCGAAGCCAATATCTTAGCGATGACGACGGCACGAATGGTAACCGGCCGTAAAAAACTGCTCGTATTTAAGGGCGCTTACCACGGCGGTGTTATCAAATTTCCGACCGGAAACTCACCATTCAACATCCCATTCGAGTTTATTCTCGCTGATTACAATGACACCGATGGCACGGAAGAACTAATTAATCAAGCAGGTGACGAACTCGCGGCTGTTGTAGTCGAACCCATCTTGGGTGTTGGTGGCAATATTCCAGGCAGCAAAGAGTTCATGGATATGCTCCGACTATCAACACGGAAAATCGGAGCGTTGTTGATTTTTGACGAGGTAAAAACAGCCCGCATCGGCCCCGCAGGTATGCAGGGTGTGCTCGGCATCGAGCCTGACCTCACCACGTTAGGGAAGATCATCGGCGGAGGACTTCCTACAGGTGCGTTCGGCGGAAAAACAGAGATCATGGCACACTTCAATCCGAAACAGCAAGGAGCCCTGAATCACGCCGGTACTTTCAATAACAACGTTTGCTCGATGGCTGCAGGCAGTGCGGCGATGGGGAAAGTCTTCACGCCATCATGTGCTTCGGAGTTCTTCGATTTCTCAGAGGCGTTTCGGAATTCGCTTAATCATATGTTTGCGACAAAATCAGTGCCGATGAAATGCACGGGGCTGGGGTCTATTTTTGCGATCCATTTTTCCAACAATTCGATTCAAAAGAGGGTAAACAGAAGTGACGCCTGCCAATCCTTGAATACGCTGTTACATATGGAATTGCTACTCGCCGGCGTACTGATCTGCAAGCGTGGCGACCTGTTTATGTCGTTACCCATGACCGACAGCCATCTTACCAAGGTGCGTCTGGCCTTGGAGGAATTTGTCGACCGCTACCAATCTCTGATGTCCCGCGTTTTGGAAATGCAATTGTGACTCTTGGCACCGTCCACCTTTGAGAATAGACACAAGTTTGGCACAATACATTCAAATCCTGTTGTTTATTCGAATGACAACAGGGTGTGATTGTGCTATATCGAGACTAAAGATGGGAAGTAAAGAACACAAGTTCTCTGCTCCAACCCTGTCCGAAAGTAGTGAGCTATTGCGAAACTGACACAAAATACAGAAAACGATTGTAAATGGTTGGCCGACATCGGGATCAACGTTCTTTGCGGAACGAATGGCCCGTTTTCAATCCGGCCACGAACATCACTAGGGCGACGGCTCCAAAGAAAAAGATCGTGTCGCCAGGCACACGCATCCAGCGCAGGTTCTGCATGATTGGTGTTTGCATGAATTCGCTGCTGCGGGCAAACCAATAACCATGTTCAACCGACGCCCACGTCTGCATCAAGCCCACCGGCAGCAGGCTTAGTAGACACATTGCCATCAGTCCACCATTTAACGACCAGAATGAGAATCTGAGCAGACCATCTTTCCATTCGCGACCGGGTATCAAAACACGCAAGCAAACAAGCATCAGGCCGATGCCAAGCATTCCGTATACGCCAAACAATGCGGCGTGACCGTGCAGCGGTGTCGTGTTCAATCCCTGCATATAGTAAAGGGCAATTGGCGGGTTGATCATAAAACCAAACAGCCCTGCTCCAACCATATTCCAGAATGCAACCGAGATAAAGAAGTAGATAGGCCACTTGTAACGCTGCACCCAAGGCGAGGTGCGCGACCTCCTGAGGTCTTCCATAGCATCGAATCCCACCAGACAGAGTGGGACAACTTCCAAGGCACTAAACACCGATCCCCAAGCAAGGGCCACGGTTGGAGTTCCCGAAAAATACAGATGGTGGCAGGTGCCGATAATTCCGCCCGAAAGAAATATCGTGGCCGACAACAATGCAGCCGATGCCGCAATTCCTGGTCGAACCAGATTTAGTCGCATGAAAATGAAAGCAATCACTGTCGTGGCAAAAACTTCAAAGAACCCTTCCACCCAAAGATGAACCACCCACCAACGCCAGTATTCAACAATAGTGAGGTGTGAGTGATGTCCCCAGGTGAGTCCCGCTCCGTAAAAGAGCGCAATCGCTGCTGTCGACACAGCCAGCAGCGCTACGAGCTGTTTCTGCTCACCCTGCTGACGCAAGGCGGGCCGCAAGACTCGCATCATTAAGAAAAACCACAACAATAATCCTATAAGTAAACCAACTTGCCACGCCCGACCCAAGTCGACGTATTCGTAACCCTGATGGCCAAGGTAGAACGAAACCGTATCGGACATTTTATTCTGAATGCTCATCCATTCGCCTGCCAACGAACCAACCACAATAATCAGCAAGGCGGCAAATAACACGTTGACGCCCAACCGTTGTCCCTTGGGTTCCTGCTCACTAACTAGCGGTCCGATAAACAACCCTGCCGCCAACCATGCAGTGGCAATCCAGAACAGTCCGATTTGGATATGCCATGTGCGAGTCACACTGTAAGGCAACCACTCCGAAAGTTGGAAGCCGTAAAAGCCATCCCCCTCGACGCCATAGTGCGCCGTGATAACACCCAGTAACATCTGAACAAGAATCAAAGCCGACACGACCCAGAAGTACTTAACCGTCGCTCGTTGCGACGGTGTGGCGTCCCAACGACCTAGCGGATCAGTCTCGGGTGCGACGGGCTCCGCCTCTTCATTTCTACGAGATGCATACCACCACGCCATTGCCGAGATGCCGGCCAGCAGCATGATGATACTCACACCAGTCCAAACCACAGATTCCCCCGTCGGACGATTTTCAACCAAAGGTTCATAAGGCCAGTTGTTGGTATAAGTGACATGATCACCAGGGCGATTCGTAGAAGCCGTCCATGATGTCCAGAAGAAAAACGCTGCAAGCTGATGCAAACGTTTCGAGTCGGTGACTGCTCCCGCGGGTATCGCGTAGTCAACCTGGCCGTTGGTAAATACCTCGGAGTAGTGAGCCAGATTCGACTGGAATGCCTCGGCCCGAATGGGATCAACCGTGATGGTTTGAGTTTCCGGATCGTAGGTGTTGGTCCGCATTATTTTAGACAAGCGTCCGCTCAGTTGGGCTTGTCGTTCTTGTTCGAGCTGCTCGAAATCGGATCCGAAATCGGCGTTTGCCCAGCGGTTGAGGATAAAGATCGATTCCCGATGCAGCCAGTCAGCTGTCCAGTCGGGGGCCACGTAGCTGCCGTGTCCCCAAATGGAACCGACTTCCATGCCGCCCATCGCTTGCCAGACATTTTGGCCAGCCCCGATATCACCCTCATCAACGACCACCGTCCCCTCGGTCGTAACTACCCGTGATGCAATGGGCGGGAGTTCTTGATAGATGCGAGTTCCAATCCAGCCGAGAACTAGAAATGAAACGACCATAACCAATCCAAATAACAACCAAAGACGTTTCATTTCTATCCTCGTCTGAATAAATGGTTAAGAATCGCCGAAAACCTACTTCAACGACCGTTTTATATTCTGGGGGAACAAGTTTTATCAGTGTTTACAATGTTGAGTTCGGCCCTTTGCCGGATATGCACATATTCTATGCTTAGAAGATTTAGGATGAACACTCATAGCTTAGTTTCTGCATGATTAAGTTGACCCAGTGCTGATTAAGGTTTGCTGAGGGTGGGGTAAATTATTCAGCAGCTGTTCTGCTGCCTGCTCTCCGGTGCGAATACAGTTGGGGACGCCAATTCCGTTTAACGCGTTGCCGGCCAGGGCAATGTTAGGTAGCTGTTCGGCTCGCTTTTCAATTCGTTGTACAAGTTGCTCGTGTCCAAGGTAGTACTGAGGCATCGCTTGCATCTGCCTCACCACCTGCGAAAACGTGGGTTTACCGCGGATTGTTAACAACTCGGCCAGATCTTGTAACACGAGGTCCTGGATCTGCTCGTCGTCGAGTTCAAGCAGCTTGCTCTGGCAGGCCCCGCCCAGAAACGCACGAATTAAGACATGATCGTCTGCGGCACGCCCCTGGTATTTGATGCTAGAAAAACTGGCGGAAAGTATGTTTCGTTCTTCGATCGACGGAACGACGAAACCGAAGCCGTCTAACGCATGACCAATTTGTTCGCGACGGAACCCGAGTGAGATGGTCGCACAACTGCCGTACTTAATTTTTGCCAACTCGTTTGAGAGGACAGAATCGACCGTTTGCAAGAGTGAGGAGCACGGTCGTGCTGGGAGTGCAAGAATCAAGCCATCAACATCAATAGTTTGAGGGCAGTTGCCACCAACCGTTAATCTCCAACCACCGTTATCAGAAGGGATAGTCTGTTCAATGGGCGAATCAAGATGAATTCTTTCTTGGCCCAAACGGTCGGCAACTGCCTGAACTAACGATGACATCCCCTCGCGGGGAGCAACGAATTGACTATAGCGTGCGCCGCTGCTTTTCTTTGTCGATTGGTTTTGTGATTTGCGATTTTTCCACATCGCTCGGATCAGACTACTGTAGTCTTTCTCCATTTGAAGAAACCGAGGCATGGTTGCAGCAACACTGAGTCGCTCGGGGTCGCCAGTGTAGATGCCTGCGATCAACGGTTGAACTAATCGTTCGTAAACTTCGACCCCAAACCGTCTGCGCACAAACGAAGCCAGCGATTCCTGACTGTCTGCCTCTCTGCGCCGGATAAAGATTTCGGCTGCCATTCGCAGTTTGCCAGGTAAACTTAGGATGGGCGTTGAAGCAATGGGCCAGATCCTGCTGGGGGCCATCACCGCGAATCCTGCGGGAATTGGTTGCAGCTTTCTTTCACAAACCACAAACGCACGACGGTGAGAGTCGTTGGTACGGATGAGATTTTCGTCGAAGCCGATGCGCTGGCAGAACTCAACGGCCCAGGGGGGCGTGGTAATGAAGTTGTCAGGCCCATGTTCGAATAGAAACCCCTCACGACGTTCAGTGCGAATCACACCGCCCAGACGACTGCTGGCCTCAAGCAGGATGATCTTCGCCTGGGGTCGCAATTCAAGAAGTCGGTGAGCTGCTGCCAATCCAGAGATACCCCCTCCGATGACGGCGAGGCGGTAATCCTCTTTTTCCAGAAAATCAGTTGAGGTGTTAATCATTGCACAACAAGTCTGCTACAAGCAGTTTGGTCTATATATAAGGGTGAAATATATTAAGGACCTTGACGTCCTTAATATAACCACGTTACATTGAGGGCGTCAACTCAAAGATTTGTTAGGCCAGCAAATTGGGTCGCCATTCACAGCAAGCAGGAGCCAAAACCGTGACGAAGCCTAGCAAGTACGAGCGTTTTCGGAAAACAGACTTTCGCCGTAGCCCTGCGCTTGTGTTTTACGAAGTGACGCAAGCCTGTGGACTCGTCTGCCAGCATTGCCGAGCGTGTGCCCAGACCCATGCAGATCCGAATGAACTTTCGACACTTGACTCAATTCTTTTAATCGATCAGTTGACTGAATTCCCCGAGCCACCGATGTTGGTCCTCACTGGCGGCGACCCGCTGTGTAGGGAGGACATCTTTGATTTGATCGATTACTCAACGCGGGCAGGTTTAGAAACTTCGATTACCCCTTCTGCTACTCCACTGGTTACAAATGAGGCCATTGGACTCATGCGAGACTCGGGTATCCATCGCATGGCAATTAGTATTGATGGTGCAAACGCGAAGTGTCACGACAATTTTCGTGGCGTATCTGGTAGCTTTGCTCGCAGTCTGGAGATACTGCAAGAGGCGCGACGCGTTGGCTTGCCAACTCAAATTAACACGACATTGACGCCGGGGAACGTCGATCAGCTTGACGAAATGGCAGAGTTATTTGCCGCTTTGGATATTTCGATGTGGTCAGTTTTCTTCTTAGTACCCGTAGGTCGTGCCAACCAATCTTCGCGACTTTCAGCGGATAAGAGTGAAGTTGCTTTTGAGAAACTGTGGGAACACTCAAGGCGGCAACCATACCGTATTAAGACAACCGAAGCTCCGCACTATCGACGCTTCTCGATGCAGCAGCAGCGATTGTTGAAATCGGTGTCGAAATCGAAGAAACCTTTTCAGGCAACGGGTATCAACGATGGAAAGGGGGTCATGTTTGTTGGTCATACCGGCCTGATCTATCCTAGCGGGTTTATGCCAATCACTTGCGGGCAGTATCCACAAGAGAATGTGGTAGAGGTTTATCAAGATTCGCCTATATTCCAGGGATTACGCGATGCCAACCGGCTGGAAGGTAAGTGTGGGCTGTGCGAATATCGCACAATATGTGGTGGCAGCCGAGCTCGGGCCTATGCGTTGACCGAGAATCCGTATGCCGAGGAACCCGATTGCTTGTACATACCGCCTGCAACCAGCACTTCAACAGAATCAACGCAGACAGCGTGAACTCTTCTGAGTCGGTCGTTAAACCAGACTCTCGGGTTTGAGGGCTACATCATGCGGCCCTTGGAGAGGCGCAGCCGAGGAAGTGCAGCAGCTAGCTTGGACACTGAGGACTTGTTTTGAATTTTCGGGGCCTTGGGGGTAGTTGGTTTCATAGAAAGTTGGTGGCTCGTAGGTCCAACCATTCACAAGCATATTTTGTTGCTTAGTAAGTTTGTGATAAAGGTAACGCCCTGCGATGGGGGCAGCAAGCCGCGACCGCCAACCGAACTCTTCATAAAGTTCTTCTAAAAGCTTTGTAAACTTGGCAACATCTTTGGGTTTATCCTGATAGTAGCGTCGCGAGGCCCACAGGACGCCTGCGTAGCGGACTGGTAAATTGGCGGCGTCGTGAGCAAATCGCGCCCGTATGCGTGCATCGGGATGGTTCTTGTATCTTTTCCAGGCTCGTAGCACGTTGCGTACAATTCGCACGATGCTTGGTCCGTTGACTTCAAAATCGCGATGGAACGCTCGCAATAGAAGTTCAGTTTCGTCGCCATCTTTGATATGCGGATGTTTGTAATTAAACACAAACTGACCGTGAATGTCGGCTATTGAAACGTCGGCCAAGCTCTTCAGCGAATCATTAGCTTCGTGCTCTGCAAACAAGGGAGTACCTGGAATTGGGGTGTAGAGCATGAACTGATGAAATTCCGTGTCGTGGCTCACCGCATGTTCTATAGCCTCGTCGATGTTCTCGGGTGTGTGTTCTTCTAGGCCGATGATGCTGGACCCCAAGATGCGGATGCCGTGTTCCTGTAGTTTTTTAACGAACTCAACGGTGTCGGTTCCGGAGAGTTTTGTGTACTGCGAACCTTTGCCCTCAAGGCCCATCCAGACCCAGGTGACACCTAGTGCCACAAGTTGTTCCATCGTGTATTTTTGTAGTACGTTGGCCGAACTAAATACGTACAGCGACCAAGGTTTGCCCGCATCTTCCATGCGTGCCAACAGTTGTAGTGCCCGTTTTCGATCGAGGAGAAAATTTTCGTCCATGACAAAAAAGGCTTTTATATCTAACGCTTCTTCAAGCTGGCACATGACTTCGAACAAGTCGTCGCCGCTTTGGTAGTACTCGATAAATTTGCCTTTGCCGCCGAACATGGCCGAGGTGGAGCAGAAGTTGCAACCTATGGGGCAACCGACTGAAGGTATCAGTGTGGCACAAGCGTCACCGGGATGATTACGTAGGTTGACGCCCATGATTCTCGAGCCGATGTTGGCACGGACCACGGGATGTTTGATCGGCTGATGTGCATCTTCTTGCAAAAAATTACGCATCCAACGGACGCCGTCGCCCAGGACGACATGATCGATGTCCGCGTATTTCGTCAGCACAGACAGATTGGCCAGATGCCCGCCTACCACGATTGTTGCGTTGGGTTGGTGCTTGCGTATCAGCTTGCACATGCGGCGAACTTTTAGCAAGTTCGTCATAATCGAACTGATGCCGATAATGTCGTACTGGTTGTTTTTAAGTTCTTCGACAAAGCGCTCTTCGGTAGGGAAGTCGAGCAGTGTGCAAGGAGCTTGGATATTTGCCTGAATCAGCATCAGGCCCCAAGAACGGTTAAAGGTTCGCAGCGAGAAACCTTGTTGGACTCGGGTAACCTGATTGTGATAGAGTTCCATGGGGTTAATTGCACGGCTGCCGAAAGCGTCGTCCTGAGCATAAGGTCCGAAAACGCTAGAAAGTAGCACTCGGGCCTTGGCTCCTTTAGGATGCACGGGGTGACAGGTAGTGGGTTGCGTCATTGCGACCACCTAAAGTTGCAGGTTAAATGCGGCCTTTTTTGAGTTGTGGCCAAATAGCTGTGGTTTGTCGTAGCCGGCGACGCTGTCTTAGGGCCTTTGTTTAATGATGGCCACAACAACTGGTGCCGGGTACTGTGCCGGCGATTTGGCATTGTACGCCGTATTTTTTTGCCAGTTGGATGGCAATGTCGAGGTATTTTTCGTGTGTCCCTGGACCCATGTCCTCGTGTTCAACACGGTTGAATGAGTCTATCACTTGTGCCTGTTCTTGTTCGGTGAGAGACTGATCCGCCATTTGGAACAAACAATGATCTTCCTTCTGTATGTGCTCGCGAAGTAGCACGATGAATGCCCGAGCGTGAGAAATAAAGCAAACCGAAGCTGTGGGGTCGCCAGCAGCAACGGAATCGATTGCATTGGTCATACCGCGGACATGTTGGCGGCCTGCTTCGTGCTCGTGAACCATGACGGCTGTGGGGCCTTGCTCAGGAGAAAAGCCTTTTTGTTCAAGCATGGGAAAGAGGCAGTTTTCTTCTTTGCCATGATGGCAACGGTCGGCGAAATTGGCGAAGAAGTCGATGGCTTGAGTTGCGCTCTGCTCATCAAGTTGTTCTCCGGTCTCGGCCTTATTAGCAATTGCTTCTAAACAGTCGAGAACTTGTTCGATGACCCGATGCTCTTGCATGAGTATTTCAGTAGGACGCATGATGGGTGATCTCCATTATGAAAAGTGGTTAGATGGGAAGGTTACTTTTTCTTTGACTTTTTTGGGGAGGTGTTAGAAGTGCGTTTGAGTGCTTCGATGTTGGCTTGAATCATGAATGTCTTTTTTTCTTGGCAAAGGGGTGTAACGGCACCCGGCTCGGCCAGGACGTCCGCGATGGTGGTGCTGCGGAACATTTCTTCAACCATTTCCATGGCTCGGTCGAGGCGGCGATGTAGTGGGCAGAGCGTGGAATCGTGAGACGAGATACCGAGCGGGCATTCAGTGATTCGTTTGAAGGGTTCAACGGCGTCAACGACGTTCCAGATAGTGAGTTCATTGGGCTGTTGCGCCAAAACGAAACCGCCATGGAGCCCTCTCTGAGAGTAAACGACACCAGTTCGAACAAGCCGTTGCATGAGCTTCGAGAGATAGGGAGCTGGCACACGCGTAATTTCAGAGATCTGACTAGCGGTGCAGGAATGCCCTTCGTGCTGCGCAATAGTAACGACAGCTCGCAAAGCGTACTCGAGTGTCTGAGAGATCATGGTATTGGGCAGAAAAACGGGGAAAGTTAATAAAATGGAAAACTGGACCTTGACATCCTTTATACCGATAAGTAATTTTAATACAAGACAGGAGTTTAGGATCTACATATCCTAAATCGGCGGCTCAGACCTATCTTGCTGAGGTTTTGGAAGAAAAAACCATGGGAAAACTGGGAAAACAGCTAGGAAAAGGCTATTCGACGCCTTATTGCCCCAATAAAAGCATGAGCTGCCTTCCAGGTAGCAAACGTCCCACTCAGGGGGCCTATGGAGGCCACTGCTGGCAATTCTTACGGATTACCCTAATCGCGGCTTTGCTAGGTGGGGTAGGCAATCTCTTCTCGGGGCAGGCTCAGGGGCAGGATACGCCTGATTATTTTCGTCAGAGCTGCCTGAGCTGTCACACGATTGGCGGCGGTCGGCTGACAGGGCCTGACTTGAAGGACGTCAGCAAGAGGAAAGACAGAGAGTGGCTCATCAAATTCATGATGAATCCCAAGTCTGTCATCGATAGTGGTGACGCCTACGCAAAAAAAATCTTTGAAGAGTCTCGCAACGTGCCAATGCCCACTCCTCCAGGTATTAATGCCGCACGAGCCGAAAAGCTACTCGATTTAATTGAAGCGGAATCGCAACTAGAAGAATCTCAGTTTAAAGGCTTACAGATATCGACAGAACCTTTTACGGATGCTGATCGAGCAAAAGGGCGAAACACTTTTCTTGGCATGCAGCGATTAGAGGCAGGCGGAACGGCCTGTATTGCTTGTCATAGCATGTACGACTCGCCAGCCTTAGGCGGCGGTCGGCTGGGACCTGACCTGACAAATGTTTACGAACGACTGAAAGGTCGAGCAGCATTGAGCGCATGGTTAATGGCACCGGGAACAGAGACAATGCAGCCGATTTTCAAGAATCACCCGTTGTCGTCAGAAGAGATACATGCCTTGGTGGCCTACTTTGAGACAGCAACTTCAGAGCGTCCTGCGGATGCCTCCACTGTAAGAGTGACGTTTCTATTGTCTGGGCTGGTGGGTGCGGTGTTTGGGATATTCCTTTTAGACGCCATCTGGAAACGTCGTTTCCATAGCGTGCGTCAGTCGCTTGTGGAAGCGAATACTTCTCGAGGTAAATTATGAGTGTATTGGATGCCATTGCCTGGATACGTGATGAAGTGGATCCCAAGCGTCGTAGCTGGGAAGAGTTTTATCGCAATCGTTGGCAACACGATAAAATTGTGCGTAGCACGCATGGTGTAAATTGTACTGGCGGCTGTACTTGGCAAATTCACGTGAAAGACGGGATTGTCACTTGGGAAATGCAGGGGCTCGATTACCCCGAATTGGAATCTGGAATACCACCTTACGAGCCTCGAGGTTGCCAGAGAGGTATTTCTTATAGCTGGTATTTGTATAGCCCGCTGCGGGTAAAATACCCGTATATTCGTGGGGCATTGCTTGATTTGTGGCGAAAAGCAAAAGCGGATTATCAAGATCCTGCCGAAGCTTGGAAAAGCATGGTTGAAAACCCCGAGTCACGTCAGCGTTGGCAAAAAGCACGTGGTAAGGGTGGTTTGCGACGCACTGACTGGGCCACAGTCTTGGAAATTATTTCTGCGTCGTTGGTGCATACGATCAAGTCGCATGGGCCTGATCGGATAGCAGGCTTCTCGCCGATTCCTGCTATGTCGATGATTAGCTACGCTTCGGGATCGCGGTTGTTGCAATTGTTGGGTGGTATCTCGCTTTCGTTTTACGATTGGTATTGCGATTTGCCGACGGCTTCGCCTGAAACTTGGGGCGAGCAAACCGATGTGGCAGAGAGTGCGGACTGGTATCACGCGAAATTGCTGGCCGTCATGGGCTCGAACTTGAACATGACGCGTACACCGGACTGTCATTTTGCTGCAGAGGCGCGGCACAACGGTTCGAAGATGTGGGTATTTTCTCCCGACTTTAGTCAGGTATCAAAATACGCCGACGAGTGGATCGATATCAATGCTGGCCAGGATGGTGCCTGGTGGATGGCAGTCAATCATGTACTGCTAACCGAGTTTCATCATCAGCGGCAGGTTCCTTACTTCGATAAGTACACAAAAAAGTTTACCGACTCGCCCTATTTGATTGAGTTGAAACGAGACGACGATGGCGTCATGCGTCCTGGTCAGATGCTTCGTGCAGGTCGGCTAAAGCAATATGCCGAAGAAGATAACGGCGAGTGGAAGTTTCTGATGTGGGACGAGAAAACTGGTACTCCTAAGATGCCAATGGGCAGCTCGGGACACCGTTGGGGGGAGGTTAAGGGGAAGTGGAATTTGCTGCTAAAAGATGGCAAGGATGGCAGCGAAATTCACCCAACCTTAACCTTCCTATCCAACAACGACGGGGTCGAACAAGTTGAGCTTGATGATTTTGGCATGGGTACGGTTTATCAACGTGGAGTGCCAATAAAAACGCTGAAAACCATCGATGGCGAGACTGTACAAGTCACAACTGTGTACGACCTGATGATGGCCCAATACGGAGTAAATCGCGATTTAGAAGGCGATTACCCGACGGATTACAACGACGAGAACGCTCCGTTTACGCCTGCGTGGGCAGAGAAATATACCGGTCGTGGGCGAGAAGATGTGATTCGATTTGCCCGTGAGTGGGGCCGGACAGCCGAGTTAACCAAAGGCAAATGCACCATTATTATCGGTGCGGGTATCAATCACTGGTATCACGCCAATTTAATGTATCGGGCCGGCATCCATGCATTAATGTTCTGCGGATGCGTAGGTGTCAACGGTGGTGGATTGGCCCATTATGTGGGGCAAGAGAAGTTGGCCCCGGCGGAGTCTTGGGCTTCGATCATGTCGGGCAAAGATTGGCAGTCGACACCACGATTGCAAAACGCACCGAGTTGGCACTATGTGCATTCGGACCAATGGCGGTATGAAAAAGATTTTACCGACTATCACACGGTACCGAAGCAACGCGACGAAGACAATATGGCCCAGGGCCATGCGATGGACATGCAAGTGCGAGCGGTACGCAATGGCTGGCTGCCGTTTTACCCTCAGTTTCCTGAGAATCCTATTGAAGTGGCCTCTGCCGCTAGAGAGTCAGGAGCAGAGTCGGAACAAGATGTTGCGAAATGGGTTGCCGAGCGGCTGAAGAATAAGGATATGAAGTTCTCGGTAGAAGATCCCGACGCAGAAGAGAATTGGCCACGTGTGTGGTTCATCTGGCGAGGTAATGCATTGATGTCGAGTGCCAAGGGGCATGAGTACTTCATGCGACATTACTTGGGCACTCATGACAACTGCGTGAATGAGGATATGGCTGCTGATTCGGTGAAAGAGATCAAGTGGCATGAAACCGCTCCACAAGGAAAGATGGATCTGGTTGTCGATCTTAATTTTCGCATGGATACCTCGGCGTTGTACTCGGATATCGTACTACCGGCCGCAACCTGGTATGAGAAGTCGGACCTCAATTCGACCGACATGCACAGCTTTATTCACCCGCTGTCGGAAGCGGTACCTCCAGCTTGGGAGTCGAAGAGCGACTGGCAGATATTTGAGTTAGTGGCGAAGAAGTTCTCTGAACTTGCCGAGAAGCATTTTCCCGAGCCGGTTGAGGATTTGGTTGCGGCTCCATTGGCGCACGATTCGCCTGCGGAAATTGCGCAGCCGAACATGAAGCAGTGGATCGACGGCGGCGTCGAAGCGATCCCGGGCAAGACGATGCCCAACTTTAAGGTCGTCACCCGCGATTATAAGAACATTTACAACAAGTACATTTCTTGGGGACCTAACGTACGCGAGGGCGGGCTTGGTGCACATGGTACTAGCTACGCGATCAAGGATGAGTACGACGAGTATTTGGAAACGCATCCCACAGTCACTTGGAATGGGAACACCTATCCCTCGCTTGAGCGTGATACTGAAGTGTGCAATACGATCCTCCACTTCGCCACGGTAACAAACGGCGAACTGGCATATCGATCGTATAAGAACATGGAAGAAAAAACCGGGCTGCCATTGGCTCATTTGGCGGAAAAAAGCCGTAGTGTGCGTGCCAGCTATGAAGATCTGCAATGTCAACCACAACGGTTTATCAACAGCCCGATGTGGTCGGGACTAATTGAAAACGGTCGGACCTATTCGGCGTTTACTTACAACATTGAAGCCGATGTGCCTTGGCGAACGCTGACGGGTCGACAGCATTTTTACTTGGACCATCCGGTGTACATTCAGTTTGGCGAACATGTGCCAACTTACAAACCAAAGCCGTTGCCAACCGAGTATGCGGACCTAACGTTTAGCGAAAAAGAGACACCAAGCGATTCGAAAGCATTGACGCTGAACTACTTGACTCCGCACGGGAAGTGGCACATCCACTCGACCTATGGCGACAACCAGCGGATGACGACGTTGTCGCGAGGTGTCGACCCGATTTGGATTAGCGTACAGGACGCAGAGCAGTTGGGCGTTGACGACAACGACTGGGTTGAAGTTTACAACGACAACGGCGTGGTGGTGACGCGGGCGGCGGTGAGCTCGCGAATTCCGCCTGGTATTAGTATTCAGTACCACTCGCCAGAGCGCACCTATAGCGTGCCGAAATCGCCGTTGCGTAAGAATCGCCGCGCTGGCGGGCACAACAGTCTGACTCGAACTCGCTTGAAGCCGAACTTCATGATCGGCGGTTATGGGCAGTTTACTTATCACTTCAACTACTGGGGGCCGATTGGCTGCAACCGCGACACTCATATTATCATTCGCAAATGCCCCGTCGTGAAATTTTAAGGTTATCGAGGTAAAAGAACTATGGATGTACGTTCGCAAGTTTCGATGGTGTTTCACCTCGATAAATGCATCGGGTGCCACACTTGCAGCGTTGCCTGCAAGAACATCTGGACCGACCGTAAAGGTGCGGACTATATGTGGTGGAACAACGTAGAAACCAAGCCAGGCACGGGTTACCCAACCAAGTGGGAAGACCAGGAGCAGTACCACGGTGGCTGGGAAAAGAAGGGCGACGAGCCGATCAACATCAAGTCGACCGGCAAGGCAAAAGTGGTTCCAAATATTTTTCATAATCCGCACATGCCGAGTATGGACGATTATTACGAACCGTGGACCTACGATTATCAAAATCTGTTTAACGCCAAAGAAGGTTCCGACCAGCCGATCGCCAAGCCAATCTCGATGATCACGGGCGACGACATTCAGGTCGAGTCGGGGCCGAACTGGGACGACGATCTGGGTGGCTCGAAAATTTATGCCGCCAACGACCCTAACTTAGAAGGTCTGTCTGAGCAGCAGAAATTGCAGCTTAGCTCGGTAGAACGACTTGTGATGTTTTATCTGCCGCGGATTTGCAATCACTGCTTGAATCCCTGCTGTGTGGCCTCGTGTCCCTCGGGAGCATTGTACAAACGCGGCGAAGACGGCATTGTTTTGATCGATCAGAAGAAATGTCGAGCCTGGCGTAGTTGCGTGGCGGCTTGCCCATATAAGAAAACCTATTTCAATTGGTTTACTGGCAAGAGCGAGAAGTGCATTCTTTGTTTCCCACGGCTAGAAACGGGGCAAGCGCCGGCTTGCTTCCATTCTTGCGTGGGTCGGATTCGCTATCTAGGTGTGCTGCTTTATGATGCGGATCGATTGGAAGAGGTAGCCAATCTACCGGACGAAGAGTTGGTAAATGGCCATCGTTCGCTGATTCTTGATCCGCATGACCCTGAGGTAATTCGCAATGCTCAGTCGGCTGGAATTCCTGACGGGGTGATCGAATCGGCCCAGCAATCCCCGGTTTATAAGTTTGTGATGGACTGGAAGATCGCGTTGCCGCCGCACATCGAGTACCGGACGCTGCCGATGTTGTTTTATGTGCCGCCAATGTCGCCGGTGATTGCGAATTTCGAAGATGGCTTAGCAAGCCACAACATGGGCAATCTATTCCATGGCATCGACGAAGCTCGTATGCCAATGAAGTATTTTGCCAATCTATTTGGCGGAGGCCACGAGGGGGTTGTTCGCTACGCGATGGGTAAGCAACTGGCAGTCCGTTGGCATCGCCGTGCGGAGACTGTCGGCGATGTGGATCGAGCAACAGTAGATAAATTCTTACGCGAAGCCGACTGCTCGATCGAGGAAGCCGAGGAAATTTACAAGCTGACGTCCTTGTGTACCTTCGAGGATCGATTTGTTATCCCGCCAATGTATCGCGAGCAAGCGATCGAAATGGTTAAAGAACCACACGAACAACGGGCCGAGACCGGCTTTGGGTTTGTTGGTGGACCGCAGAGGGGACTCTGATGCACGATTTACCTATTGTCGAAGCGACGGCCGACGAAAAACCGGTTTCTGAAAAAGAGCGAACGCTGGGCACAATCAGTCGGCTGCTGAGTTATCCCGATGAAAATTACGTGTCGTTGGTGGAACTGCTTTATTTGCTGGTGCAAAACGAACTGCCAGAAGCGGCTCCAGGCATCTCCACATTCGGCCAATTTGCCGAGCAATGTGGTGAGCATGCGTTGGAGGAAACTTACACTCGTACCTTTGATGTGAACCCTTCCTGTGCTTTGGAAATCGGTTGGCATCTATTTGGCGAAGATTACATGCGGGGTCAATTTCTGGTGCGAATGCGTGAGGAATTGGCCAAGTATGAGATTCCCGAGTCAACAGAGTTGCCAGATCATATGACCCATGTGTTGGCAGTGGTGGCTTCGATGCCTGGCGACGAGGCATTTGGTTTTACTCATGCCTGTGTATTCCCCGCACTGCACAAGATGCAAGTGTCGTTGGATAAAAATGAGTCACCTTATCGTCATTTGATTCGATGTCTGCTACTCGTGCTTGAAGGTCTATTTGGCGAGAGTGAGCCATGGAGCGAAAACGACGGCAAGATTCCACAAGACAGGGATGCTTTCCCGGGACAAAACGGTCCTCGACCACCAGGCATGGACGACCCACTAAAGTCTTATCCGATGCCGGGACAATCTTGTGGCAACAATGTCGAGATCGTGCCTTTGCAGTTGCAGTACAAGTCGCCTGAGGTTCAGGATGGGAGCCAAAAGTGAACCAACATTTTCTTGATCAATTTTTGTTCATAGCACTTCCGTATGTGTGTCTGTTTGCGTTTTTTCTGATGACGATTTATCGCTATCGGATGCAATCGTTTTCTTATTCGAGTTTGTCGAGCCAGTTTCTAGAAAACAAGCATCACTTTTGGGCGGTGGTCCCATTTCATTACGGCATTCTGGTAGTCACGGCAGGCCACTTAATTGCGTTTATGATTCCGAGATCGCTATTAGCCTGGAATAGCGTGCCATGGCGTCTGTATGTGCTAGAAGTCTCTGCACTTGCGTTTGGTATTTTAACGCTCATCGGCTTGATCGGAGTTATCGTCCGTAGATTGACCAACAGTAAGATACGTATGGTCACTACGATCACCGATAAAATCTTGTTCTTAATGTTACTGATCCAAACAGTTAGCGGGGTCAGTATTGCTCTGTTTTATCCCTGGGGATCGTCCTGGTTCGCAACCAACATGTCTCCCTATCTGTGGTCGATTTTAAAACTCCAACCCGATGTCAGCTATGTCGCTGCCATGCCTCACTTAGTGAAGCTGCATGTTGTGATGGCATTCCTGACGATCGGATTCTTTCCCTTCACCCGATTGGTACATGTGCTGGTGATTCCCAACCCCTATCTGTGGCGAAAACCACAGGTTGTGCGTTGGTACAGCGACCGAAGTAAAAGCTAGGCTGCAACGATGGAAGTACGCAACAAAGCAACCCGTATCGAATTGTTTTCGCTGAAGACCCCGCAAATGCGGGCATTCCACATGTCGTGGTTTGCATTCTTCTTGTGTTTCTTTGCCTGGTTTGGCATCGCACCGCTGATGGCGATTGTGCGTGAAGAACTAGGGCTTACAAAGCAGCAAATTGGAAACACGATCATTGCCTCGGTGGCAATCACGATAGTTGCTCGTTTGATCATCGGCTGGCTCTGTGATCGTGTAGGCCCTCGGCTGAGTTACACGTTTTTGCTTATCTTTGGCTCGATCCCCGTGATGGCGATTGGTTTAGCAAACACGTATGAGTCCTTCCTGCTGTTTCGTCTTGGAATTGGCGTGATTGGAGCGTCGTTTGTCATTACGCAGTATCACACCTCGGTAATGTTTGCTCCGAATGTGGTAGGGACGGCGAATGCAACCAGTGCCGGCTGGGGTAATCTGGGTGGCGGTGTGACTCAGATGATCATGCCCCTGGTCTTTGCTGGATTTGTCGGGCTAGGTTATCTGGATGCAATTGCTTGGCGTCTGTCGATGGTTGCCGCAGGTGCGGTCTGCTTTGTTACAGGCATCGCCTACTTTTTCTTTACTACCGACCTGCCGGATGGGAACTTCAAAGAACTACGCGAATCCGGCGAATTGGTGAAAACCGAGACGGGCAAAGGATCGTTTTGGTTAGCAGCTCGCGACTATCGAGTTTGGGCATTGTTCTTTGTCTACGCTGCTTGTTTTGGCATTGAACTGACGATTAATAATATCGCTGCCATCTACTACATGGACTACTTTGACCTCGGACTAAAAACCGCGGGACTCGTCGCGGGGCTGTTCGGGCTGATGAACATTTTCGCCCGAACTCTTGGTGGATTTATAAGCGACCGGTTTGTACGTACGCATGGTCTGAAAGGGCGTGTCCGCTGGCTGTTCATCGCGCTCTTGGTCGAGGGGTTTGCTTTATTGCTGTTCTCCCAGATGAGCGTGTTGGCCTTGGCCATACCAACCATGATTGTATTCAGTCTGTTTGTGCAAATGTCTGAGGGTGCCACATTTTCAGTAGTTCCCTTCATCAATAAGAAGGCGTTGGGGTCGGTAGCTGGCATTGTTGGCGCTGGCGGTAATATGGGCGCCGTTTGTGCAGGGTTCTTGTTTCGCTCCGAAAGTCTCAGTTATCCCCAGGCACTGATGATTTTAGGGGGCTTGGTTCTTGTCTGTTCGTTTTGCAGTTTGTTGGTGAAATTCAGCCCCGCGGATGAAAAAACTGCACAGGAAGAATTCAACCTCGCCATGGCTCGGCGTCGCGAAGAGCTTAAAGAACGTGTACCCCTCGCCGACCTCATCCCTGGCATTCGCCACTTACGCCCGATGGATGCTTTGCGAATCTACTTAGGTGTGGCACTGTTTATCAAAGGCATCTACTTCATCATGAATATGAATGAATTAGAAGCCACCTTAGGCAATGGCTTAGGCCAAGGGCAGACAATGATTGCCTGGTCGGTGGTATTTGCCCACGTAATTGGTGGCGCCAGCTTGGTCCTCGGATTTGCCACCAGAGTAGCAGCAGCTGCCAATGCGGTAATTCTTCTCGGTGCAGTAGTTATTGCTGTCACAGGTGCGACAGTGGGAGGCAACTTACTGGGAACTAACGTTGATTTCCAATTCACAACCTTTGTGTTTTTTACCTTAGTCTTATTCGTGTGGCGGGGGTCAGGCCCCTTGTCGCTCGATCACTTGGTTCGTCTCGATGCGGAGAAAGAACCGGAGATACTGTAAAACGTCATGGCTAGAACACCGGAACATTGGGATGTCGAAGACCAAGCCTTTTGGGATTCGACTGGCAAAGGGATCGCAAATCGGAATCTGTGGATTTCGATTCCCAACCTGCTGTGCGGATTTTCGGTCTGGTTGTACTGGGGCATGATTGCCAAGACGATGCAGCGATTGCATTTCGCCAATCCCGAGCTTTTTAATTTCACCTTTAAGAATGACGGACAGCCATACGACGATGCCGGGTATCGCGCATTACTGTTCACCCTGCCGGCAGTGGCCGGTCTGGCCGGTGCGACTCTACGGATTCCGAATTCGTTTATGATCGCAATCTGCGGTGGGCGTAATGTGAAATTTATGACCACGGTGATGCTGATCATCCCCGCGTTGCTGGCAGGCTTTGCGCTCAGAGATCCGGCAACCCCTTTTTACTACTACATAATACTAGCCGCAATGTCCGGTGTTGGGGGTGGAGCCTTTGCCTCGAGCATGTCGAACATTTCGTTCTTTTTCCCCAAGCGTATGCAAGGCTTAGCCTTGGGTTTGAACGCCGGTCTTGGAAACGCCGGAGTGAGCGTCATGCAGTTCCTCATTCCTTGGGTGATTACTCGAGGTCTGTTCAGCGGATTTGGTGGTGACCCTCAGAGCATTATGGTCAACGGCGAAAGCCAGCAGTTCTGGATTCAAAACGCGGCGCTAATCTGGGTGCCACTCATGACCGTGCTGGCAATCCTGGCATGGTTATTGATGAATAATCTACCGCAGCACAAATGTGGATCAGCGCCGGTGGCAATCGGAAAATACCTCTGGTTGCAGATGATTGGGTTTGTGGGCTCTGCTGTGGGCGTAATTTTTTTGGTCTTGGTACCCATGCCCATTCCCGAATTGCTGCGAATCTTTCTCGTCTTAATTGTTTCCGTGGTTACCACACTGCTAGGAATGCGGTTCATGACGCCGCAGGCAATCCAGCAACCACTGAAAAGTCAGTTTGCTATTTTTAGCAACAAGCACAACTGGGTAATGACTTGGTTGTATGTGATGACGTTTGGCTCGTTTATAGGCTATGCCAATGCCTTCCCCAAACTGATTGATGACGTGTTTGTCACATCGACCAATGGGTTGGTGACTTCAAAATATATTTGGATCGGAGCGGCTGTTGGAGCGTTGATTCGCCCGGTCGGCGGTTGGTTGTCTGACAAGTTAGGCGGTGCAAGAGTGACCCAGTGGGACACCTGGATCATGGTGGCGTCAACAATTCTTGCTGGCTATATCGTTTCCCTTGCAGGACAGAGCGAGACGCCAGAAAAATATTTCATTCCGTTCCTAGTAACCTTTGTAGTTTTGTTTGCAACTACGGGTATTGGCAACGGTTCGACGTTCCGGATGATTCCGATCATTTTCTCCAAAGAACAAGCGGGGCCAGTGCTGGGCTGGACCTCGGCAATTGCCGCGTACGGTGCCTATTTAATTCCAAAGATTTTTGCCACACAGATTAAAGCCGGTACGCCGGAATACGCGCTGTATGGATTTGCGGTTTACTACGCTAGTTGCTTGGCGGTGAACTGGTGGTATTACGCTCGAAAAAACGCCGAGATCAAGTGCTAAGCCATAGATACGGACGGATTTTGTAATATGCAACAACGAGTTATCACTATCGGGCTGCTGATTGGGCTGTGCTTCGGCTTGTCGTTGCTGGTGTCTGCGATGAGTGCGTGGCGATTACCCGACAATCAGCAAGGTTACGCTCCTAAGCAGCCGATTGCTTATTCGCATCGTCTTCATGCAGGCGAGTTACAGATTGATTGCAAGTTTTGCCACAGCTCGGCTGAGTCGAGTCGGTATGCAGGAATCCCTTCTTCTGATGTTTGCATGAGATGTCATCGCTATGTAACAGCACCGTTTGATGTGATGCAGCAGGAGATGCGATTGGCCGAGGAAGAAGGCCGCAAGCCAATGACGGTTGTCTCCGAGGAGTTGCGGAAACTTTACGATGCGTTAGCCCTGGACGAGAATTTGCTGCCGATTGTTGGAGTGGAGCCGAAAGCGATTGAGTGGGTGCGAGTTCACAATCTACCCGACTATGCATGCTTCAATCATCAGGCTCATGTCACATCTGGTGTCTCGTGCCAAAAGTGCCACGGGCCAGTGGAGTCGATGGAGCGAGTCAGGCAACAGGAGTCGCTTTCGATGGGGTGGTGCGTAAACTGTCACCGCGAGGCGACGCGTGAAGGTATTAACGGGCACAAGGTGGATGCGTCGACGGATTGCACCGTATGCCACCATTAATATTGTGTAGTGTTTTTTGTTAAATTTTTGCATTTTTAGAAAAACCATGACAAAGATTCCAGATAATTCTCGAGCAGACCTAGCAATTCTCGACGGCCAGACGGCCGCTGCGGAGGCCGAGGTTGTGTTGAGAGATGAATCGTGGCCATTAGACCGGCGACGCTTTTTGGAAGCGACTGGTTTTTCGCTTTCGGCAATGGCGATGAGCGGTTGCGGGCGAGCCCCGATTGAAACCGCCCTGCCCTCTCCTATTCAACCAGTGGGTACGATTCCGGGTAAAATTCAGTACTTTGCATCGACCTGCCAGGGTTGTCCCAGTGCCTGCGGGCTACTGGTAGGCACGCGCGACGGGCGACCATTAAAAATGGAAGGGTTGCCAGAACATCCACTGTCTCGCGGTGGATTATGTGCTGTGGGACAGGCGTTGCCGATTGGGTTGTATGACAGCCAGCGACTTGCTGGGCCTCTGCTGGGTGGCAAAGAATCGGGTTGGACGACCGTCGATCAAGAGATTGCTAAATCTCTGAGTGAAGTAAAAGTAAAACACCAGGTCGTCCGATTCGTTACCCCGACGATTACTAGCCCCACGCTGCTGGCTGCGATCAACCTATTTTTAGAACAATTTGAAGATGGCAAACACGTTGTCTTCGACGCGACAAGTTCTTCTGCAATCTTAGATGCCCATCAAGATACTCACCGAGCTCGGGTGCTGCCCCACTATCGTTTTGATCGCGCGGAGGTCGTAGTTTCATTGGGAGCAGATTTTCTTGGCACTTGGATTTCGCCCGTAGAATTTACGAACGACTGGAGCAGCCGACGCGAACCAAGCGAAGACGCACCGGATATGTCCTATCATGTGCAGTTTGAAAGCCGCATGACGCTCACAGGCAGCAATGCCGACAAACGGTATACGATAGCACCACTGGAACAAGGCTCTTTAGCAGGTCGATTGGCGGAAAAAGTAGCGAAGCTTGCAGAACCAGCGAACGAAAAGTCATTGGCACCAGACACGCCAGCTACTCACGAGGCAGTACTTACAGAACTTGCGCAGCAACTTTGGGATGCTCGCGGTAAGAGCTTGGTGGTCTGCGACAGTCAGGCTGTTGAAGTTCAACGAGTCGTCAACTACATCAACAACCTGCTGGGCAATTACGGCGAAACTCTCGACCTAGAACGTCCAAGCCGTCAACGATTGGGAGATGACAAAGAGGTCGAGCAATTAGTCAAAGAGATAAAAACTGGACAGGTTGGGGCGTTGTTTGTTGCCGATATCGACTTACTACACGATCTTGCTGATGGTCAAACGCTTGCCGAAGCGGTTGCACAAATCCCACTGACGGTTAGTTTTTCGCAGCGGGTGGATGAGTTTGCTGCGGCTGCTAAGTTTGTTTGTCCAGATCATCACCAATTGGAATCGTGGTCAGATGCCGAGCCCATTAGCGGCTTAGTAAGTCTGGCGCAGCCGACAATTCGACCGCTCGGCAAGACGCGTGCGGTATTGGAGAGCCTAGCCGCATGGTCCGGACAGCAGACGAATTCCTACAATGCTCTACGAACGTATTGGGAAGAAGCAATCTTTCCGCGTCGACGAGAATCTGCGCCTACTGAGTTTGAAAAGTTCTGGGAGAAATCGCTACACGGCGGATTTATCGAGGTCACCGCCGAAGTTTCTGGCATCGGAGAGTTTGTTGGCGAAGTAATTCGGCCTATAGCTGCCTCAGCAACAACTGACGACTTCACCTTGGTTTTGTATAACAAGGTTTCGATGCCTGATAGTCGTCACGCACATAATCCTTGGCTGCATGAATTGCCCGACCCGATCAGCAAAGTTACCTGGGGCAACTATGTTTGTGTTTCTCTAAACGATGCAAAAAAACTTGCAATTGAAAATGGCGACATTGTAAAAGTCGCAGTCGACACAGGCGGCCCTGTACTTGAGTTACCCGCCTTAGTACAAGTAGGACAACACGAAGGAGTATTGGCGGTTGCCTTGTCATACGGCTGCAAGGGGACAGATCGGTTTGCCAAGATTGGACCCCAATGGA
>Ga0315338_1001573_pt1 | contig 27709 bp, 16 predicted proteins | sample ASW8metaG_FD_204518 | JGI IMG/M metagenome (GOLD analysis project Ga0315338, IMG submission 204518) | Ammonia-oxidizing marine archaeal communities from Monterey Bay, California, United States - ASW #8 | ecosystem: Environmental > Aquatic > Marine > Coastal | place: USA: California | collected... | reverse complement strand
AACGTCCAGCCCGGCGTCACCGTCGTGCTGATCGCCACGCTCGCACCCGACGCGTGCGGCCCAGGATCGCCGCTCGCCGTGCCTCCAGCCGGGTCGCTCTCGTCCACCGTCAGCGTGAACGTCGGCGTGACGGTGACGTCGAACGAGTCGCTGCTAATCCCGGTCGCATTCGAAGCGACGAGGCCGACCGACGCGGGACCGGCGGCAAGGAAGGACGTCACGTACTGCGCGGAACTGCCGGACCCCGCGGTTCCGCCTGCCCAGGCATAGGTTTCGATCGGACCGCCGCTGTTCGTCGCGGTACAGGTCGTGTCGAGGCCGACCGTGACCGGGTTCGGGGTGCAGTCAATACTGACCGATGGTGCCGGGAGCGGCACCTCGACCGTGATGAGCGCCTGGGCGGCTGGGGCCACGCCGCCAGCGTTGGAAGCGATCAGTGTCACGGTGTAGTCACCGGCCGTCGCGAACGTCGGTGAGTACGACGCACCCGAGCCGCCTCCGCCGTCGCCATCGTCTGACCACGCGTATGTCGTAATCGCGCCGCCGCTGCTTCCCGTCACCGAACAGAAGGTCGCCACGTCCTCGTCGACCGGGGTCGTGCAGCTGATGCTCACGGCTGACGGCGGGATCGGCGTCACCGTGACGTCAAGACTGTCGAGCCCGTTTCCAGAGGCATTCGAGGCGACCAGGCTGACTGACGCGGTGCCAGCGTCCGCAAACGACGTTGCGAATGTTGGCGTCGACGCGAATCCGCCGTCGCTGTCAGCCCACGCCCAAGTCGCGATCGTGCCGCCGCTGTTGGATGCCGAGCAGGTCGTTGTGTCACCGGCTGTGACCGGGTTCGGATCGCAGCTGATCGTGACCACCGGAGCAGGCTCGTTCACCGTGATTGAGGCTGCATCACTGCTACTGCCGGCCGCGTTCCGCGCGGTCAGGCTGACGGACTCGGGACCGGCGGTGGCGAACGACGGCGCATAGGTCGCCTCGCTGCCGACGCCGCCGTCGCTGTCGGACCACTCGTACGAACCGATGTCGCCACCTGAATTCGAGACCGTACAGCTCGTGCCGCCGCCCTCGATGACAGTGAGCGGATCGCAGCTGACCGTGACGTCAGGTGGCAGCGGAAGCGCCGATACAGAGATCGTCGCGTTGCCGCCGTTCGAGGTGATCGAGAACTGCTGTGACAGCTCCAACGGACCAAACGACGAGCGGTCAACGGTCAACGTCACCACGTCCGAACCCGTCGTCGTGCTGCCCGAGGTGGGACCGACGATCAGCCAGGGAACCGCTTCGACGATCTCCCAATCCAGGCTCAGTTCGCCATCGTTCGTGATGACGAGCGAGTCGCCGGCGCCCGTCCCAAAGTCAAACGCAGACTGCGACACCTCGAGGACGGGCGCAGGAAGTGGCGGCAGCAGGGTGACGGTGATCTGGGCTTCCGCCTGATCGCAGCCATCGTCGTTGCAGACCTCGAGCGAGATCACTCGGCCGCCAGCCGTCGGGTACGTAATGAAGAACGTCGATCTGGTGCTGGTTGTGCTGCCGCTGCCCCAGTCGTAGCTGTCGACGTCACCTTCGATCGTCGGATCGCAGTTCACCGCGGTGCCGATTCGGACGGCGGTCGGCGCGCAACCAATCTGGTTGATCACGGGTGGATTGAGCACGATCGGCTGGTCGACGGTCAGCGCGGTCGAGTCGGTGTCGCAGCCGCCAGCGTTGCAGACTTGGAGACTGATCGTCCGCTCCCCGCCTGAGTCGTAGGTGCTGGTGAAGAGCGTGCTACTCGCGACCAGGAATCCGTTCACACTCCAGTCGTAGGTCGCGACCGTGCCACCACCAAAGGAGCCGGAGCAGACGACGGTCTCGCCGACCTCGGCCGGCGACGGGGTACAGGTAACGGCGGTGATCGTCGGTGCCGGCGGCGGGGGCGGACCCGCGATCGGCGTCGAGGTAGGCGCCGGCGTCGAGGTTGGCCGCGGGTCGTCGCCCGGGCCAGGAGGGTCGTTGCTGACGACCGGCTCCGGGGTCGCGGCGGCGAGCGACACGACGAACGCCTGCGACTCCGAGGAAGCGCAAGCCCCACTGGTGCAGACCTCGAGCCCGATGCGGTACGGGCCACCGAGCGGCAGCACGGTGCGGAAGACGTCCTCGTCCCCCGTGGCGGGTTCACCGCCATCGGCTTCCCACGCGTACGAACCGACGGCACCAGTCAGCGTGGGCCGGCACTCGAACGTCGCGCCACCATCCTCGAGCTGACGGCAGCCGACGGCCTCGATGATCGGCGCCTCGACCTGGTCGCCGGCAACGGCCGGGGTCGGGCCTGAGGTCGGTTCGGGCGTTGGGGTCGCTGAGGAAGCCGCGGCGACGCCGGGGGTCGGTTCGCCGTCCCGACTGGCCGCCAGCTGAACGGAATCGCCACCGTCGCCACCCCCGCTGAGCTGACCGAGGGCGATGAACGCGGCCAGTCCAGCCAGAACGAAGAGCGTTGCCGCCCCAACGATCGGTACGACGGGCGCCCCGCCCATCGAAACACGCGGCAGCGCGAGCCAGCCGAACGACAATCGAGGGAGCCCGAGCCAGGCGAACGACAATCGAGGGAGCCCGAGCCATGCGAACGACAGCCGGGGCAGCCTCAGCCACGCGAACGACAAGCGCGGTAGCACTAGCCAGGCGAGGGACAGCCTCGGCAATGACAGTCCAGCAAACAGGGCGGCGAGCGGGAAGCGCCGACGGGCGCGATCCTCGGAGAGCTGCCGCTGCGTGACCTGGGCGGCGGCCTGAATCGCCGCCAGCGATTCCGCCGACAGCGCCTGATCCGCCTGCGAGACGATCGAGGCCGCAGCGATCGAGTCCGGTGCTAGTACCAGCGCCGCGCGCGCGTACCGGCGCGCCTCACGCCAATCACGACGCTCGGCGCCTGCGGACGCGCGCTGGAGCAGGGCCTGGGCTTCGACCTCGTCATCGGCCGCAGCCTCGGACGGCTGAGGGGCCGCCGCGAGCCGGTCGGCGTCGAGCGGCGGATCGGACTCCTCGGGCGCGGCGGGGGCCGCTGGCGGAACGGCGGACCGCTGTTGATCCGCCTGCGGTGGGGTGGGCTCAAGCGCCTGCGGCGGCGGACTTGGCTGAACCGCCTGCGGTGGCGAGGTCGGCTCCACCCCTTGCGGTGGCGGGGCTGGCGGCTCGCTGCTCTTCCCGATGCGCGGGGGCGGCGCGAATGACGGCCTCGGGAGCGACGGTCGCAGCGGGGCCGCGGGATCGCGCGGGCCAGCGGACGGCTCCTCGGGCGGCAGGCCGGTACCGGGCGGCGGCGTGGACAACGCAGCATTCCGTACGGCGAGCGAGCGGAAGCGGAGAGCCGCAGCGTTCTCCGGAGCGATCGCAAGGATCTGCTGGGAGAGGCGATCGAGCCGATCCCACTCGCGCACGGCAAACGCTTGCTCGCACTCGTCGAGCAGACGCTGCAAACCGGCGTCCGGGGAAGAATCCGTCATCGCAGACGAATAATAACTGGTAAGACGGGTCTGGTCCGCCGATCGATGATCACCGCTCGATCCATGTCTGAACGCTCCAACACAGGCCCGGCGGCCGCGAAAGCCCCTTCAGCGCATTGTGGAAACGCTGGGGATAAGGCTGGGGAGAACCCTGATTCGGTTGGTGACATGGGCTCCATAGGGTGGATTGAGCGGCCCACCACCGTACGCGGGCACGGATGCCCCAACCAGTCTTGCCCCGCCCCCCTCGAGCCTTGCGGTCGACGGAACGACCGTGGTTTCGTTACATAGATCCTAGGGCGGGGTCACGAATGGAGCGCGGATGAGCCCCGTCGGATCACCGACCGCTGTGACACGCAGCCCCCTACGCCCTTTCCTCTTCATCGCCGTCCCGGCCCTCGCAGTCCTCGCCGCCCTCGCGTTTGCCCTCACCACGGGCGGCTCCGTCGGCGCGGAAACGGTCAACTACCAGCCCAGCGCGGCCAGCTGCTCGAACTCCAGCGAGACGAGCGACACCCCCGCCGCCTGCAACGCCAACGCGGGCACCCTCGCGCCCGGCGGCGGGGCGGCGATCGTCGAAAACGACAACAACAGCCCGGGCGTCGGTGACGACGATCTGCAGGCGGTGTTCAATCTGAGCGGTCTCGACGCAAGCCGGATCACCGGCGCCAGCCTCCAGATCGGCGCGTCGCAGAGCGGTAGCGGCGGCACGATTCAGGTCGGCGGCCCGACGATCAGCTCGACGAACTACGGTTCCGTGCCGGTCTCAGGCGGGACCACCTCGAGCGGTGCGCTCGTCAGCGACGTCACCGCGGCCGCCGGCGGCTCGCTCACCGTGTGGATGCAGGTCGCCTGCCAGGGTTCGTCCAACGACTGCGGCGCCGCCGTCGACTCCGTCACGCTGAACGTCGAACTCGAAGATCTCACCCCAACCGTCTCGCTCGTTGTGAGCGGTGCCGCCAATCGGTCGAACGCGGTCGCGCTCGCGGGCGCCGAGCTCGAGGACAACGCATACGTCTTCGTCAGCCCAGGCAACGAGATCGCGCAGGTCCGGTTCTTCCTCGACGACCCCGGTCGTACCAGCCCCGTGCAGACTGAGAACGCAGTGCCGTTCGACTTCGCCAGCACCAACGGTGCCTTCGCCAATCCCTGGGACACGAACTCCGTCGCGGCCGGAGCGCACACGATCCAAGCTGAGGTCGACTTCTCCAACGGCACGAGCTCGGTGGTCAGCGCCAGCTTCATCACCGGTGACCCGACCCCGACACCGGGCGACCCCGGTCTCATGGTCAGCGGCAGCTCGAATCGGTCGAATAGCGTCCTCCTCGGAGGCACGAACCTGACGAATACCGCCTACATCCACCTCTGGCCGGGAGATGGCATCAGTCAGGTCCGCTTCTTCCTCGACGACCCGGCACGGAACAGCCCGGTTCGGATCGAGAACGTCACGCCGTTCGACTTCCAGGGCACCACCGGGGGCACAGTCGCCTCGCCGTGGAACCCCGGATCGGTGGCCGCCGGCTCGCACACGATCGCGGCCGAGGTCGACTTCACGAACGGATCAACGAGCGTCGTCACGGCGACATTCACCACTGGTGGCTCGCCGACGCCGACCCCAACGCCCAGTCCCACGCCCAGTCCCACGCCCAGTCCCACGGCGACCCCGCCGCCGGGGCCCGCACAGGACGTGGTGGTCAGCCTCAGCTCGAACCGTTCGAATTCCGTGGCACTCGACGGACAGACGTTCGACGACAACATCTACGTCCACATCTTGAGCGGCACCGGCGTGCAGCAGGCCAGATTCTGGCTGGATGACCGGAACCGCAACGGCGCGGCCGATCGCGTGGAGAACCTCATCCCGTTCGACTTCGCAGGCGGAAGCGTGAGCCAGGCCGCCCCGCTCGACGCAGGCAGCCTCGCCGAGGGCACCCACTGGATCACGGTCGAACTCGACATCCAGGGCAGCGGCACGCAGGTGGTCGAAGGCTCATTCGAGGTGCCGGCGAGCTCAGGCGGTGGTGTCCCAATCCCACCGGGGGCGATCCGCATCAACCCCGGTCAGTCGATCCAGGCGTTCGTGAACGCCAACCCCGGCGGGACGACGTTTGTCCTTGGTAGCGGAACGCACCGCCAGCAGTCTGTCGTCCCGAAGAACAACAACACGTTCCTGGGCGAAGCCGGAACGATCCTCAACGGATCGCGCGTGCTGACCGGTTGGAACAACGCGGGCGGAGGACAGTACTTCGTCGGCGGACAAACCCAGGAGGTCAGCCCGTTCGGTGGCTGTAACTGGCGGGCGCCGAATGTGCCCGGGAAGAACAGATGCCAGTTCGCTGAGCAGGTGTTCGTCAACGGCACGGCGCTGTTGCAGGTACTGAACCGTTCCGAGGTCAGTGGATCGACGTTCTACTTCGACTACGGGGCCAATCGGATCTACATCGGCCAGAACCCGAGCGGGAAGTTCATCGAGACGAGCGTCACCACGCGCGCGTTCGGCGGTGGAGCCTCGAACGTGACAGTGGCCGGCCTGATCGTCGAGAAGTACTCGAACAAGGCGCAAGACGGTGCGATCCACTCGAATGATGGGTGGACTGTCAGTAACAACGAGGTCCGCTTCAACCACGGCTACGGCATCCGAGCCGCGAACGATTCGCGGATCCTCGACAACTACGTCCATCACAACGGGCAGATGGGGATCGGTGGGTCCGGCGACGACATCCTGATTCAGGGCAACGAGGTGTCGTACAACAACGTCGAGGACTTCAACGTCAACTGGGAGGGTGGCGGCATGAAGTTCACGAACGGCCGCAACCAGGTCTTCCGAGACAACCACTCTCACAACAACATCGGTCGAGGAATCTGGACCGACCTCAACGTGATCGACCTCCTCGTCGAGGACAACCTCACGGAGTGGAACGTCTACGAGGGGATCAAACACGAGATCGGCTATGACGCGATCATTCGCAACAACGTGTCGCGATTCAATGCGATCGATCAGGACGAATGGATCTGGGGAGCGCAGATTCTGATCCAGAACAGCCGCAATGGGCAGGTCTACGGCAACGAGGTCTGGGTCTCCGCCAGCGGCGGCGACGGGATCGCAATCGCCGATCAGACGGGCCGCGGAAGCGGAGCGTATGGCTCTCACGAATCGTGGAATAACCAGATCCACCACAACGAGATCCACATGCTCGGAACGACCGGAGACAATGGTCTGAATTGCAGCGCGACGTCGAAGAACAATACGTTCAATAACAACACGTACTACGGCTCGTCCCAGTACTTCGACAACAACAAGCGATTCATGACCTGTGACTGGAACAACTGGCAGCAGTGGCGCCAGGAGGGCTACGAGTCGAACGGGACGCGGATCAACAACTAAGGTCCGCGCACGGCGAGATCGAAGAGGGGCGCCGGCGGGCGCCTCTTTTCATTGGTGCATCAGCGACGCGGGCCCGGGGCGCTGTTCGATCGCTGCGGTCGCAGGCGGGCGCCGCTAGCTCGTCGTCTCCGTCGCGAGGATCATTCCCGCGCCAACCGTATTGTTGGTTTGTTCGTCAATCAGAATGAAGCTGCCGGTATCGCGATTACGCCGGTACTCGTCGCTGAAGAGTGGCAGCGTCGTCCGAAACTGAACACGGCCGATCTCGTTCAACTTCAACTCGCTGGCGTCCTGGTCACGATGCAACGTGTTGATGTCGATGCGGTATCGCAGATCGCGGATCAGACCGCGGGCTGACCGCGTCGTCTGCTTGATCGCGTACTTCGCGCCCGGCCGCAGCGAACCCTGATCGGACATCCAGCAGACCATCGCGTCGATGTCCTGCGAGACGTGGGGCTGGTTCGCCGGCCGGCAGATCATATCGCCACGCGAGACGTCCAGATCGTCAGCGAGGCGGACCGTAACCGCCATCGGCGGGTAGGCCTCATCGACCGGACCGTCAAAGCTGTCGATCGACTCGATCGTGGTCGCGAAACCGGAGGGCAGCACGACCACTTCGTCCCCAGGGCGCATCACGCCGCCGGCGACGGTGCCCGCGTAGCCGCGGTAGTCGTGGTGTTCGCCACTCATCGGTCGAATGACGTACTGGACCGGGAATCGGGTATCGATCAGGTTGCGATCCGAGGCGATGTGCACCTCCTCGAGGTGGTGCAGCAGCGTCGATCCTTCGTACCACGGGGTGTTCGCGGAGCGATCCACGACGTTGTCGCCCTCGAGGGCCGAGACCGGGACGAACGTAATGTCCGCGACATGGAATCGGCTGGCGAACGCCGTGAATTCGGCACGGATCTGCTCGAAGATCTCCTGATCCCAGTCGACCAGGTCCATCTTGTTCACGCAGACGACGAAGTGCGGGATGCCGAGGAGCGACGAGATGAACGCGTGCCGTCGGGACTGTTCAACCATGCCGTGGCGCGCGTCGATCAAGATCAGCGCCAGATCGGCCGTCGACGCGCCGGTCACCATGTTCCGGGTGTACTGGATGTGGCCGGGCGTGTCGGCAATGATGAACTTCCGCCGCGGCGTCGCGAAGTAGCGGTACGCCACGTCAATCGTGATGCCCTGCTCACGCTCGGCACGCAGGCCGTCCGTCAGCAGCGCCAGGTCGGTGTACTCATCACCACGGTTTTCGCTGGCCTGCTCGACCGCTTCCCACTGGTCCTGGAAGATCGATTTGGCGTCATAGAGCATCCGCCCGATGAGCGTGCTCTTCCCGTCATCGACGGAGCCGACGGTGCAGAAGCGGAGCATCTCCACTAGAAATACCCCTCGCGCTTACGGTCTTCCATCGCGGCCTCGGAGAAGCGGTCATCGGCGCGGGTCTCGCCGCGCTCGGTGATCCGCGTCGCGGCGATCTCCGCGATCACCTCGTCCAGCGTGTCTGCTTCGGAGGCGACCGCGGCGGTGCAGGTCATATCGCCGACCGTCCGGAACCGCACGCTCGTATCGAAGACCTCTTCGCCCTCGTTCGGCGCCAGGAACGGGCTGATCGGCATCAGCATCCCGTCGCGCTTGAATACCGGCCGCTCGTGGGCGAGGTAGATCGACGGAATCTCGAAGCCCTCTTCCTGGATGTACTGCCAGATGTCGAGCTCGGTCCAGTTCGAGATCGGGAAGACGCGGATGTGCTCGCCTTGCTTGTGGCGGCCGTTGTAGAGGTTCCAGAGCTCGGGACGCTGGCTCTTCGGGTCCCATTGACCGAATTCGTCGCGGAAGGAGTACACCCGCTCTTTCGCGCGCGCCTTCTCTTCGTCGCGCCGTGCACCACCGAACGCCGCGTCGATGTTGTGGCGTTCGATCGTCTCGAGCAGCACTGGAGTCTGAAGGCGGTTTCGCGTGGCGCGTGGTCCCGTCTCGTCCACGAGCCGTCCCTCGTCGATCGCTTCCTGTACCGAGCCAACGATCAGTCGTACGCCAAGCTCCTCAGCACGACGATCTCGGAATTCGATCACCTCAGGGAAGTTATGTCCGGTGTCGACGTGAACCACGGGGAACGGAATCTTGCCCGGCCAGAACGCCTTCTCGGCGAGCCGCAGCATGACGATCGAGTCCTTGCCGCCGGAGAAGAGCAGGCCCGGCCGCTCGAACTCCGCAACCACCTCACGAAAGATGTGGATCGCTTCGGATTCGAGCTGTCTCAGGTGGCTCAGCTCGTACGTCTGCAGCGCCGGGGCATCGTCGCTCACGGGATTTCCTGATCTTTAGCTGGTTCGATCCGGGCAGGCAGCGCCCGGGCGTCGAGAATCGCGGATCGGCTCCCCAGGATCGTCGGCATGAACGCTCACGCCCGCAGTCACCGGGACACCTCGATCTTACGGCCCACCATGTTCACCTGCATGCGCCGGGCCGCCTCGGGGCGGCGTCTGAGGTTGTTCCTCACAAGCTCTTACCGAGGGACAACCCTCGGCTGCCTACGATCGCAGCGCAATCGACAACCGGCAGGACCCGCGCATGCCCCAACCCCCCGTTTCCGAGCGCCCGACCAGAGGCGACGCGATCGCCATGATCGAAGGCCCCGATTGCGCGGATCGCGCCGTGTGGCCGATCATCGTTCAGCCGCTCCCCGCTTCGTCGGGAGAGCGCGTACCGTTGACCAAGACGCGAGCGGGATCCCCGCCGACGGACGTAGACCGGAGCACCCTTCTGCACGATTCGTTGGCCACGTTGTCTGTCGCAACGATCGCGAGGCACCCGCGATGATGCGACGTACCGCTAAGCCGGTCCGTCCGACGACCTGGCGCACGGTCCGCTCCATGGCCGGTGTCTTCCGCCCGTACAAGTGGCGGGTCACGGCGATCGTCTCGCTGACCCTCATCTCGGTCGCCCTCGAGCTCACGCCCACGCTGCTGATCGGTCTGATCGTCGGTGAAGCCGTCGAGAGCCTCGGGACCGAGGAAGGCCTCAACCAGGGCCGTCTGTTCGTGTTCTTCGGCGTCGTCGTGGCGCTGTACATCATCTCCTCGTTGCTCAGCGTGCTCGCGTCCTACTTGGAGACGACCACCGGCAACGGAGTCATGTACGACATCCGGCGGCGGATGTACGACCACCTCAACCGCCTCTCGATCCACTTCTTCACCTCGACGCGAACCGGAGAGATCCTCTCTCGCGTCTCCACCGATGTGAACGCGGTCCAGTCCGTCGTCACGCTGACCTTCTCGAACTTCGTCCGCAACACCGCCACGCTCGCCGTCGCGCTCGGGATCATGATCTGGCTGGACTGGCGCCTGTCCGTCATCGCCGCCGTCGTGTTGATTGTCTGGATCGTGCCGATGTGGCGCGTGGGCAAGCACATGCGGGAGTTGCAGCGCGAATGGCAGGAGGAAGCCGCCGGCATGCAGGCGCATCTCCAGGAGACCCTCTCGGTCTCCGGGATGATGATGGTCCGCTCCTTCGGTCGCCGAGACTTCGAGCGCGCCCGCTTCCTGGAAGCGAACAGCGAACTGCGGACACTCGCGATCCGGCGCTTGATGGCAAGCCGCTGGTTCTTCCTCGCCACTCGGCTCTTCGGGGCGCTGTCGCTCGCCGTCGTCTACTGGTGGGGCGCGCGCGGGATTACCAACGAAACGCTCTCGATTGGCGAAGTCATCACCTTCGCGCTACTCACCCAGCGAGTCTTCGGACCGTTCTCCGCGCTGTCGCAGATCAACACGCAGATGATCTCGGCGATCGCGCTGTTCCAGCGGATCTTCGAGTACCTGAACATGTCGGTCGAAATCGAGGAGCGACCCGGTGCGATCGCGCTCAGCGACACACGCGGCGTCGTCGCGTTCGAGGACGTGACCTTCGCGTACGACACGGAAACCGAGCCCGCGCTCCAGAATGTGAGCTTCCATCTCGAGCCCGGTCAGATGGCGGCGATCGTCGGCCCGTCCGGAGCTGGCAAGACGACCATGACCTATATGCTCCAGCGCTTTTACGACCCGGATCAGGGGCGCATCACGCTCGACGGTGTCGACTACCGCGACCTGACGATGGCGTCGATCTCTGGCGCCGTCGGCGTCGTCGCGCAGGACACCACGCTGTTCTTCAGTTCGCTGAGCGACAACATCCGTTACGGCCGCCTCGACGCCACCGACGCGGAGATCGAGGTCGCCGCACGCGCCGCCGGCCTCAGCCCGATGATCGACGACCTGCCCGAGGGCCTCGACACCGTCGTCGGCGAACGTGGCTACCGGCTGTCGGGCGGTGAGAAGCAGCGGGTGTCGATCGCACGCGCGATCCTCAAGGACCCACCGGTGCTGATCCTCGACGAGGCGACCGCGTCACTCGACTCCCGACTAGAGGCCGAGATCCGCCAGGCAACTGAGCGACTGGCCAAGGGTCGGACGACCGTGGTGATCGCGCACCGGCTGTCCACCGTAATCGCCGCCGACGTGATCCTCGTCGTGGAGCACGGCCGGATCGTCGAGCGTGGCACGCACTCCGAGCTGCTGAGCGAGGAAGGGCTCTACGCCACCCTCTATCGCTCACAGTTCGCGAAGTCCGACGAGGCTCTCGCAGCCAACCAGTAGTGGTGGCCCTCGGCGGCCGCCTGCGGTCGTCGCGCACACGAGGTATCGCATGACTCTGCCGAACTTCCTCATCATCGGCGCCGGCAAATCGGGAACGACGTCGCTCTACCACTACCTGGGCGAGCATCCCGAGGTCTTCGTCAGCCCGATCAAGGAGACGAACTTCTTCGTCGCCGACGGACGACGCAGCGAGGATCACCCGGTCCAGAGCGTGGCCGAGTACGAGGCCCTCTTCGAGGGCGTCACGTCCGAGCACGCGATCGGCGAGGCATCGCCGGCCTACCTCGACAGCCCAACCGCCGCCGCCCGCATCGCGGAGCTGCTGCCGAACGCGCGTCTGATCGCGATCCTCCGCAACCCCGTCGATCGCGCGTGGTCCGACTACCTGATGCGGATCCGCGAACGTGACGAGGTGCGGGCACCGGACGAGGCGTTCACCGACGATGCGCCGTTCGTCCGTCAGGGCTTCTATTCCGAGCGGGTCGAGCGGTTCACGAGCCGGTTCGCCGCCGATCAGATTCGCTTCTTCAGCTTTGACGACTTCTCGACCGATGCCGTCGGGGTGACACGGCGCTGCTACGAGTTCCTGGGCGTCGACCCGTCGTTCCAGCCGAACGTCGAAGTCAGGCATAACGCCGGCTGGTCGCCACGCAACCGGGCCCTGCATACCGTGCTGAAGTCACGCGTGCTCCGGCGAACCCTCAAGCCGGTAGTCCCGCAGGCGGCCCGCAACCTCGTCCGCGGCCTGGCCGAGCGTGCCGGAACCGAGAACCCCTCGATCCCCGCGAATCTCGAGGAGCGCCTGCGTCAGCTCTACCGCGATGATCTGGGGCGAGTGAGCGACCTCACCGGCCTAGACGTGTCGACCTGGCTCGAGCCTCAGCCCGTCAGCCTCGAGGCCTAAGCAGCCTCGTGGTCGGATCAACCGAGCGGAGGATCGTGACCGTCGGGAACCGAGGGCGCGCCGCCGCGACCGCGGCCGTTTCGCAGTCGTGCGCGCCCGACGACGAAGTGAGCGCCGGATGAACGCCGCCGCAGAGCCGGTCGCGGTCGCCGGCGCCAACGGCCACGCGATCCGCGTCGAGCTCCTCGGCCCGGTGATCGCGCATCGCGCCCCGTCGATGCTCCGTTACGGCGACGAGCTGCAGGATGCGCTGGCCGGCGAACCCGGGATCGAGGTCACCCGCGAGCTCGTGCCGGACGCCGCCCCGCGAGTCCGACAGCAGTCGAAGCTGTCACTGGCCGTCCGGCGCGTGCGCGAACTCGGGACGCCGCTGCTCCCGCCCCCACGCCGCTCCGGGGCGAGTCAGGCCGATCTGTTCCACATCATCGATTCGGTCGACGCGCATCTCCTGCGCGGGTTCCCGCGCGAACGCACGCTGATTACATGCCATGACGTCTTCGCCTTGCTCGATCAGGCTGAGCCCCAGGGTGCGGGTGTCCGCGGGCGAGTCGAGCGCTGGCGCCGGGGCACGTGGCGCGATCAGCTGTCGACGGCGGGTCACATCGTCTGCGTCAGCGAAACGACACGCGCCGATGTCCTGCGGACGCTCGACATCGACGAGGCGCGCGTCAGCGTCGTCGCCAACGGCGTGCGCCCGATCTTCCATCGCCTCCCAGCCAAAGCGGTTCAGGCCGTCCGCAGCCAGCTACCAGGGACGTACCTAATGATGCACGTCGCGTCCGGCTGGCAGCCGCGCAAGAACTTCGAGGGCACGATCCGTGTGCTGCAGGAGCTACGCAACCGCCAGCTCGACGTCAAACTCGTCCGGGCCGGTGTGCCGCTCCCCGCGAGCGCCGCCGCGGAAGCAGATCGCCTGGGGATGAGCGCGCACATCATTGAGCGCGGCCGGGTCAGCGATCAAGAGTTGGTCGAGCTCTATAACGCGAGCGACGTGTTCCTGTTCCCGTCGTTCTACGAGGGCTTCGGCTGGCCGCCCGTGGAGGCGATGGCGTGCGGCACCCCGGTGGTCACCTCGACCGCACCGGCTCTGACCGAGTTGATCGCAGACGCCGGGATCGCGGCCCCCGCCGCCGATGTACCGGCACTGGCGGGCGCGGTCGCGAGCGTGCTGACCGATCGGACGCGGCGCGATCAATTGATCGAGCGAGGACTCGATCGAGCCGCTCAGTTCTCCTGGCAGCGGACGGCGCAGGACCTCGGAGCGCTCTACCGGCAGCGTCTCACCGCACTGAACGGATCGACCTCCGCGTCGGCGCTCGGTCATGACTGATCACACCTCGCGGGTGATGGCGTTGGATACCAACGCGCCCTGGATCCGGGCGATCTTTCAGGCGATGCCCGCTGACGTCCACGTCGACGCGATCGAGGTCCAGGAACCGCGCGCCTTCCTCCGAAAGGAGCGCGCCGGTGCGGTCCGCGCGCTCGGCTGGAACAGCATTCAGCCGAGCTACCGCACGCGCACGATCCCGGTGCCGGGCTTGCGGCGCTTCCGACGGCTCTCGGCGCGAGTTGTCCGGCGGGCACTCGGTCAGCCGCGGCCCGACGTCCTCGCGCTCACGAACCCCTGGCACGTCCACGCGTTCGAGCGCCTCGAGGCCGGCCTCAAGGTGTACTACCCCTCGGATGCATTCGAGTACTACGAGTGGCCGCACGCCGCCACGCACGCGCGCGAACAGGTCGCGCTCGATACGGCCGATCTCGTGCTCGCGATGTCGGTGCAACAGTCCGAGGACTTTCGCGAGCGAACCCGCACCGAGGTGATCCACTTCCCCAACGCGGTCGAACGCGAGTTCGTCTCCGCGCTCGCCTCGAATCCGACGCCCGCATCGGACGTCGACCGGGCCGGGTACGACGCGATCGTCGGCTGCGTCGGACGGATCAACGACACGTACGACTGGGCGTTCATCGACGGTCTGGTCGAGGCGCTCCCGAACGTTCGCTTCGTGTTCGTCGGGCCGGTGACCGGCGCGAACGTCGTCGATCCAGAGCGGATCCGCCGCAGCCTCGACCAGCCAAACGTGCTCTGGCTCGGCGAGCGCGATCACGCGCTGGTGCCGTCGTACCTGGCCTCCTTCGACATCTGCCTCAACCCGCTCGCCCAGAACGACCACAATGATCGCCGCTGCCCGCTGCGGCTCTACGACTACATGGCCACGCACCGGCCGATCCTGTCCACCGCCATCCGTGAGGCGAGCGAATTCGGCGATGGGGTTCAGGTCGCCGCTGGCGTGGCTGAGGGCTGCGAGATGATCCGAGCAGTGCTGCGGGGCGGACTGCAGCCCGAGACGGCGAGCCGGGAGAACTGGCTGCGTGACAACACCTGGCACGCTCGCGCGCGTGAATTCGCCGCGCTGATGAACGAACGAACGCCGTGACGTTCGCACCGACCCACCGCCGCGCCGAGCTGCCTGCAGCCGACGACCGCACCGCCGCGAGGAGTGCGCCTGGATGCTGATCGACGCGAGAGCGGTCCCCGCCGGCTCCACCCTCGACACGGACGTGCTGATCATCGGGGCCGGACCGGCCGGCCTGGCGATCGCTCGCGAACTGATCGGCGAGGCCTGCGACGTCATCGTCCTGACCGGTGGCGAGGACGAATACCGAATCGGGCGCGACAATGCCCGCCAGCTAGCGCTCGGTCATCTCCGGGGCGCTCAGTCGCTGGCGCGAGGCGAACGAACCGGGCAACCGTACTTCCCGCTCAGCTTGACCCGGGTGCGCGCCTACGGCGGCACCTTGAGTGCCCTGAAGAGCCACGGGCTGCGCTCGCGGCGATTCGACCCCATCGACTTCGAGCCGTTGACGGCCCGCGGCGGCATCGGCTGGCCCTACGCGCTGGAGGAGCTCGAGCCGTACTACGAGCGTGCGCGCGCCATCTGCGCGCTGCCGGAGACACAAGCGCCGGCGCCCGATCCGGGCTCACTCGCGGTCGGCCGCGTCCGCGACATCGTGTTCGAGTACGGCGGCGATCGCGCAGTGCGCGAACTCTACGGCGAGCTCGAACGCTCCGAGCAGATCCGCGTCGTTCGTCACGGTTCGGCGACCGACTTGCGGAACCCTGCAGCCGGACAGCCGGTCGACCAGGTGTTCGTGACCTCGCTGGATGGCCCGACGTTCAGCGTGCGGCCGCGACTGGTGGTCGTCGCCGCCGGCGGAATCGAGAACGCACGACTGCTCCTGCTCTCGCGCTCGACTCAGCCGGAAGGTCTCGGCAACCAGGACGATCTCGTCGGCCGGTTTTTCATGGAACACCTGCACATGACCGCTGGCTTCGTCGAGCCAACCGGGCCGGTCGGCCCGCTGCTCGAGCGCTACGGCCACCACACCGAGGAGTACTCGCTCGCGATCACCAACGAGGCGATGCGCGAGGCTGGGATCCTGAACAGCGTCTTCACCGTCACCGCGGCGCGCAGCGACTACCTCGCGCCCAGCGTCCGTGCGAGCGCTCATCTCCGCGGAACGCTCAAGCACGGCATCGTCACCCGCCAGCAGGCTCGCTACGCCGCCCGCGTGCTCACCGCCCCCGGCCAGTTCGTCTCGCGCGTGCGTCGTAAGTTCGCGCCCGGGCAGCCGCCGGACCTGATCGAACTCGGGGTGATGAGTGAGCAGCTGCCGAACCCCGACTCGAGGGTGACGCTCGGACGGTCGCGCGACCGGCTCGGCCAGCAGCGGGCGCGCCTCGATTGGCGCGTCTCGGCCGCAGATGTCGATTCGCTGTCAGAGACGGTCCGGATCGCGGACGAGGACTGGCGGCAGGCAGGTCTCGGACGCTTCGTCTTGCGGTTCGACGAGGAACAGCCGAAGCCGCTCTATCGCGGCGGCTGGCACCACATGGGCACCACCCGGATGCACCGTGACCCGAGCCAGGGCGTCGTTGATCCCGACACCCGATTGCATGCGGCACCGAATGTCTTCGTCGCCGGGAGCTCCGTGTTCCCCACGGGCGGCTTCGCCAACCCGACGTTCACCCTCGCCGCGGTGGCGATCCGCACCGCCGACACGATCAAGCGCGACCTGGGGCTCCCCGTTGGCTCCTGACCGCGACGCGGCGTCGATCAGTGACCCCGCCGCGGCCTCGGCCGCGATCGGCGCCCTCGATCGCGTGATCGTGATCGGCCCGATCGCGAGTGGCAAGACGACGCTCGCCGCACGCCTCGCGACAGCGCTCGGCTCACCCCACGTCGAGCTGGATGAAATGCACTGGCAAACAGGCTTCGTCGCCCGGCCGACGGCCGAGTTCCTCGACCTCGTGCGCGCCGCCCTCGACGCGAATGAGCGCTGGGTGATCTGTGGCAACTACATCGACGACACGCAGGAGATGACCTGGCCGCTCACGGAGGCGGTCATCTGGCTGGACTACCCGCTGCGGGTACGCCTCACCCGCAACATCCGCCGGCGCTGGCAACGCAGTCACGAGGCCGGCACGGCAACAACCAGCGCGCCCGCAGGGCGATCGCGGCTCCGCGGCTGGCTCCGAGGCCGTGCGCTGCTCTCGAACGCCTACCTCGCACTGCACATCCTGCGCGCCCAGATCGAGGTGATCCGCAACTTCCGCTACTGGCGCCGCTTCTTCGCCGCCCAGATCGGCGATCCACGCTGGAGCCACGGCACGATGATCCGGCTCCGCACGCCGGAAGCGGCGGATCAGTTCATCGCAGCCGTGGAGTCGGGTCGCCGCGGACGCTAGACGCTCGGATCGCCTCGGTCAGTCGCGCTTCAGGACGTGCTCCTGCCAGAGCAGCGTGAGCACGAGACCCCAGATCGCCCAGGCACGATTCTCGCCGGCAATATGCGAGTCGATCAGGCGGCTGACAGCGTCTGGATCGAAGAGCCCACTCGCGCGAACCCTCGATTCGCTGAGCTGATCGCGGACGTACGGGACCAGCGGACCGCCCTCGCGTAGCCACTCGATCACCGGCACGTGCTGGTGCAGTTTCGGCGCGTGCGCGATCTCGTGAGGCATCAGCGTCTCGGCGAACCGGCGTTGCGCCAGCTTGCCGTGCTCCGGGTTCCGCGCGTGGAACAACACCGCCAACAGCTCCGGATCGCGATACGGCTGCCGCATCGCGAGGCCATGAGCGCGGCTCCAGCGGTGATTCCAGAGCGCCATGTGATCGGCCTTCATGCGCTCGGAGGTGAAGATCAGCTGGTCGCGGGGTGCCTGCTCATGGTGCCGATCAAGCATCCGCCGGTGCAGATCCAGGCCGACGCTCCGGTACTGCGCGATATCGCCATCAAGGTAGAGTCCGGCGCGGACGGCGGCCGGGGTGATCTCCTCGCGGTAGGCGCGCTCCGCTGAAGCCGGCGCATCGACCATGACGCCGTTCACCCGTTCGCCGAGTCGCGACGAGACCATGCTGGCGAGCGGCGCGCCACGGCGGATCGCGGCGCGCAAGGGCCCCGGGAACGCCGCATAGCGGAACTGCATCCATTCTCGGCGCGACTGGTACTGACCAGAGCCCTGCCCTGAGAACACGACCTCGACACCGGCGTTCGCCAGCGCATCGAGCTTGAAACTGTGGAGCCCAAACGTGAACGGTTCCTCGTACTGCTTGATCAATGCGGGCGCGCGATCCATCACATCGCGGGCCGACACCGGGATCAGCTCGTGGGGCACCCCGAAGTACTCGGCCGCGGCGCGAGCCTCACCGCCCTCGTTCTTCGGGCCGTCGTAGTCCAGGTACTGGAACGTGAACGTCTGGACCGGGGCCCCCAACATCTTCGCGAGCACCCCCGTCATGAGCGTCGAGTCGACGCCGCCCGAAAGCAGCACCGCGGTGCTGCGATTCGGCTCGTATCGCCGTTCCATCGCATGCGTGAATGCACGACCGTACTGACGCGCCTGCTCTTCCTTCGACGCGCGCGCCTTCGGCTGACCGCTCAGGTGGGCGTACACCTCGATCGAGTAGCTGCCCGGGGCGGTCGCCGTCAGCAGCTCGCCCGCCGTCAGTCGCTGAATGCCGTCAACGAGGGTGAGCGGCGCCGCGACGTAACCCTCAGCCAGGAAGAAGTCGAGTGCCGTCCGGTTGATCGCACGGGACGGCAACAGGTCGATCAGTGGAGCGAGATCGCTGCTCCAGTAGAGCGCGTCGTCAATCGTCGTATGGAACAGCGGGACCGCGCCGTCCGGGTCTCGAAACAGCTTGAGGCTCGTCGTCGCCGGGTCCCAGAGCGTGACGGCGGCGCCGCCGTCAAGTTGTGCGAGCCCCGGTGTCCCGGCGGCGCCGTAGCGCTGCCAGACGTGCTCCGCGTGGTTCTCGAGGCCCGCCGTCGAATAGAACTCGCCGTCGACGACGACGAGACCGTCGCCGGCCTGATCATGCAGATGGACCGGTAGGCCCGCCGTGCCCGCGGTAGCGACGATCAGCTCGCCGCGTGGCGTCTGCCGTCGGACCACCCGTCGGCCGCGACTCAGGAATTCGTGCTCGAGTCGATCCGCGCGACCGTGGTCCGCCGTGAACGCGCCCAGCAGCCGGGTCCGGTATTCCCGATCGGTCAAACGAACCAGGCCTTCCATCATCGAATCGCGCCGGGTGCCGTCCCATAAGGCCAGACCACCCCGACTGACGCCACGCGAATCATCGGCTCGCGGCCGTCAGTTGCGCACGAGGATGCACCCGTCCGGGAAAGCGCGCAGCGCCGCCGGAACGGCGTCGCACCGGGCGAGCGCTCGCAGCGCTACCGTCTGGACGGCTGCCGTCCTTGATTGCAATCGCTCGCCCGACAAACTAGATTATGTCTTCGCCCACGAGTATTGCCCCGCGTCACGTGAGTCACCGCCATGGCCATTTCTCGGATGAACAGTTCCCCGTCGCGCGTCATCGTGACCTTTGCGTGCGGCCATGGGGGCCGGATCCCTTCGGACCGACTGGCCGAAACAAAGCAACAGATTCTCGGTGGCCTGACCTGTCCGCAATGCCAGCGGACTTCCACCGCGACCGGCGCCTCCGCCCGGCTGTAGACGGCGGCATTCAGCCGATCACCCCTGCGGAACGTCCATCCTGTTCCGACGCCCACGCGGTTATGACGCCACTGGTCCACCAGATGCGACTCGCGGGGCTCGTCGGTACCATCGACTCATGGCGGCGCGACGTCCCCAGTGGTGAACGACGTACCGACGGTGCTGCTCGTCCGTCCGCTCCCGGCCCTCCGAAACCTGTCGATGGAACGCTATACAGACGCACTCGCTGCGTCCCTGCGGGCGCGCGGCGACCTACGGACGGCGGAGACGACGATCGGCCCGTCGAATTGGGCGCGCGGCCCACTCGCCGCGGGGATCGACCGCCGACTGACGCGCTTCGTGCGATTCCGACGCCATCTGAGCCATCAGCATGCGGACATCTACCACTTCACCAACCAGACGCAGGCTGACCTCGCGACCGCGCTTCCGCTGCAGCGCACGATCGTCACAGTCCACGATCTGATGCTGCTGCGCGCCGAGGAAGACCCGCTCGGGTTCCGCGGGAGCTGGCCAGCCGTCCGCCTGTTCCGCTGGCGAGTCGGTCACCTGCGGCGCGTCGCGCACGTCGCCTGCATCAGCGAACAGACGCGGCGCGACGTGATCGAGCTGGTCGGTGTCGATCCGGCGCGGACCAGCGTGATCCCGAATGGCATCGACGAGCGCTTTCAGCGCCTGCCCGCCGAGCAACTGGGCCAGCAACGACCGTCCCTGCTGCCGGCCGGATCATCGTTGCTGCTGCATGTGTCGACCGGCGAACCGTACAAGAACGTCGAGGGGACGCTGCGGACCCTGGCGGCGCTCCGCGGCCGCGGACGAGACGCCGTCCTCGTGCGGGTGGGGCAGCCGCTCACCCGGGCACAATCCGATCTCGCCGATCGCCTCGGTCTCGTCGGCGCGATCAGGGACCTCGGGCGCGTCTCGGATGAGCGCCTGATCGAGCTATACAACCTCGCCGATGTGCTGCTGTTCCCGTCCCATTACGAGGGCTTCGGCTGGCCGCCGCTCGAAGCGATGGCGTGCGGCACGCCGGTCGTGACCTCGCAGGCAGCCGCACTCCTCGAGGTCACCGGCGACGCGGCGCTCCACGCGCCAGCCGACGATGCGACCGCGCTGGCGAACGCCGTTGAGTCGATCCTGACGGACCCCGTCACCGCCGATCGGCTCACGACGCTGGGGTTCGAACGGGCCGCCCAGTACCGCTGGGAGACGACGGCCGCGTCCTTCGCCGAGCTCTATCAGGCGGTCCTGACCACCGCCGATATGTAAACGTCGTCACCGCCGTCCAATTAGGGATTGCGATGACTGGCGAGTAGGCGAACCCTCGCCGAACATCAGACGACCAGATGAGCGGCCAATGGTGCCGGATGGGGCGATATGAAGATCCTGCTGTTGGGCGCTGGCGGATTCATCGGTTCGCACCTCGTCGAGCACCTGCTCGAGCGCGGCGAACACGAAATCGTCGGAGTCGACATCACCGCTGAGAAGCTTGAGGGCATCTCCGGTTCGGCGTTCACGTTCCACGAGCTCGACATCCACGAGGTGCCGGACGACCTCGTCCGTGAGACCGACGTCGTCGTCGACCTGATCGCGTACGCCAATCCGAGCATCTACGTCGAAGCCCCGCTCTCGGTCTTCCAGCTCAACTTCGAAGCGAACATGCGGATCGTCGATCACTGCGTGCGGCACGGTAAACGCCTGGTTCAGTACTCAACCTCCGAGGTCTACGGCAAAGCCGGGAACAACACCGCGCTCTACCGCGAGGACGAGAGCGACCTCGTGATGGGTCCCGTCACGAAGCAGCGCTGGATCTACGCCGCGGCGAAGCAGCTCCTCGAGCGGGTCATCCACGCCTACAGCCTGCAGGGCGACCTCGAGTTCACGATCATTCGGCCGTTCAACTTCATCGGCCCGCGCATCGACTACCTGGTCCCCGCCGGCACGATGGGCGGACCCCGCGTCTTTGCCCACTTCATGTCCGCGCTGCTCGAGGGCGGGCCGATGCACCTCGTCGACGGCGGTCACGTGCACCGCACCTTCCTGAGCATCTTCGATGCGAACGAGGCGTTCCAGACCGTCCTCGATCACGAAGAGGCGCGGAACGAGATCTACAACTTCGGCAACCCCGGAAACGACACCACGATCCGCGAGCTCTCCGGACTGATGACCGACATCTACACCGAGCTGACGGGCCAGGGCCCACGCTCCGAGGTGGTCGAGGTCAGCGGCGAGACCTTCTACGGGCAGGGCTACGAGGACATGGACCGTGTCCCGCCGGACATCTCGAAGCTCGTCGCGCTCGGCTGGGAGCCGAAGCACGATCTGCGCACCACCCTCGAACAGACGATCGGCTACTACCTCGGGGAAGCCGGCGCGCCGGTCAGCTGAGTGTGATCGCCTGGCCGGCCGCTTCCTGCCCGGCCTGCCGGAATTGGTCCCAGCGCATCGCGTCGCCGCACCAGAAGATCCTCGCTCGTTCGAACCATCGGGCCGGCGCTTCGTAGGTATTCCCGTCGTAGCGGTTCCCGATCCGACACTGATGCTCGGGGGCGCCGTTCATCCCGTTGCTCCCCAGGTGGCGAATCAGGTTGTCGGTGATCACGACACGCTCGCTGACGTAGGGACCCCGCGGGCCGTTGCCCCGCGGCTGGTTGACGATCGTGATCCCATTGCCGCCGCGTGCTGAGACCGTGACGTCGTTACCGAAAACCTGAACATCGGAGCTGTCCTGGATCAGGATCTGTGCGCCCCACGCCCAGACGTCAAAGGCGAGCCCGTTGTAGCGCGCGACGTTGTCGCGGATCACCGCCTCATAGGAGATCTCGTGAACGATCCCCCCGCGCGCGTTCCACTCGGAAAGATTGTTCGCGATCAGCACGTCGACGTTGTCGATGTCCGTCCAGATTCCCCGCCCCGCGTTGTGGTGCACCCAGTTGTCGCGGAAGACCAGGTTCCTGGTCCGCGCGAACTTCGTCCCGCCCGCTTCCCAGGGCGCGTGGAACCCGGCGGTGTGGTTGTAGGCGATCTCATTCCCGGCCACGAGCACATCGTTCCCGACGCCGCCCACACCGAGCTGCCCGTTGTGGTGCACGTCGTTCTCAAGCACCTGCATCGCGTTGCCAATCCGCAGGCCGTAGCCGTGGTTGAACCGCAGCTCATTCGCCTCGACGATCCAGCCTGAGCTGCCAGAGGCGTCGATCGCGCCCGTCTGGGCCCGGTTCGCGTACCGCTCGATCACCAGCCCGGAGATACGCACGTTGCGCGCCTTGCCGCTGAACGCGTTCCGCGTTGTCGCCAGCTCGACCGTATGGCCGGTGGGGTTCGCGCCGACGTAGACGCGGTCGGCCGCGTAATCGAAGTACCAGCGTCCGGGTCCGAGCTGCGCGACGCTCGAGACCTGGCGCCAGGTCTCGCCGTCGACGAACAGCTGCTCGGGATGTCCGCAGGCGTCGTACCGCGATCCGTTCGCGAGTACCTCGCAACTGCCGTGGGTCGACAGTTCGGAGCGCTGGCCGCCGACCGCCCAGTAGCCGTCACGCGGCGCGAACCCGATCAGCACCTGAGAGCCGCGCAACACAGCCCCCGGCCGACCGAAGTAGCGATCACCATTGCGCGGTCGGATCGAGACATCGCGATGAACGCCGGGCTCGAAGACGAACGCGGTCCCGGCGGGGTGGGCCGCCACTACGGACGTCGCACGCTGGCCGGGAGCGATCGAAACGGCGCCAGCGGGAATCACCAGTGCCCGCACGCCGGCGTCCGTCTCGCCCGCGGGCGGCGGTCCGCCTGTCGGCGGCGCCGTCGGGGTCGGTGTGGGCGGCGCCGTCGGCGTCGGCGAGGGCGTCGGCGCAGGCCTAGGTGACGGAGTCGGAGCGGGTGCCGGCGTAGGCGTCGAGGCGGGAGTGGGCGTCGGGGCCGGGGCGGGCGTGGGTGTGGGCGTCACGGTTGGGGGCGGCGCGGGCGGCGACGTGGGTGCCGGGGTCGGTACAGCGGCCGGTGTCGGAACGACCGTGGGGCTGGGTGCCGGCGTCGGAACGACCGTGGGGATGGGTGTTGGCGTCGGAACGGGCGTGAGTAGCACCGGCGGTGTGAGCACGGGGACCGGCGGCGGGACCGGTGTCAGCACCACCGACGGGACCAGTGTCGGAATCGCGCTGGGGGTCGGGGTCGGGATAGGCGTTGGAGCCGGGGTCGGGGTAGCGGTCGGAGTCGGCGTCGGGGTCGGGGTCGGCGTCGGCGTCGGGGTCGGGGTAGCGGTCGGCGACGGAGCCGGAACCGGCGTCGGTGTCGCGGTCGGAACCGTGACCGAGGACACCGCAGGCGTCGAGGACGGCGTGGGCGTCGCGACCGGCTCCGCCTGATCGCTGACCGGCTCCACAGGCGAGATTGCCGTGGCGGAGGCCGCTGCGGGAGGACCGGCGATCGGTGAGCTTGGAGGGGCGCTACCGCCGCGTGCGAGATCGCTCGCGGGCGGCGGCTCCACGAACTCGGCGTCGCCGCCGATCGTCGATGCGGGCATCACGGCCGCGTTCGATCGAGGCGCAAGCGGGGCAGTCGCTGGAGGGACGGCCTCAACGACGTCCGGCCCCGCGGAACGGAGTACAGGCGGCAGCGCGGCCGCTGAGGCCTCGGTCCCTCCGGGGATCCCCCCGATCGTGACCGCGGCCAGTGAAGCGGACCACACGGCGAATACGACCGCGCCGACGAGGCGCGCCCAGATGTGGTGCATGCCTCCAGCGTGACGTCCACCGCCGCCGCTCAACAGCGGGCTGCCGCGCATGCGCGGGCTATAGATTCCCCACGCAGCGACCCTTAGGCGCCTGCCTGCCGCTGCCTACGTGTTCGTCGACGCACCCCTCGGGGCGGTCGCCCCCGCCGATCGGCGAAACGCCTGATCGAGGCCCCGCACCGTCGGGCCGAAGCGATCGATCTGTGCTCGCGGGCTAGCCGCGTCCGAACGCACGCGCCAGCGCGTCGTCACTGAGGTGCAGCATCGTCGGGCGGCCGTGTGGACAGCTCTGCGGCGTCTCGGCCGCCTCGAGCGCGCTCAGCAGCGCCCGCTGCTGCTCACCGGCGAGCGCGTCGCCGGCACGCACGGCGGCGCGGCACGCGAGCGTGGCGACGACCCGGTCCGGGCCGGTCAGCCGCTCCTCGGCTTCGACGGCATCGAGCTGTTCATGCAGCGCCCGCACCGGATCGACTGCCACGCCACGACGCACCGCGTCGCCGTGCAGCAGCCGGGGCACCGCTCGGATCAAGAGCGCACGGCCCTCGATCGCCTCAAGCTGCCAGCCGACGGCCGCGAGCTCGTCGGCCAACGTGGCAGCGAGCGCCGCCTGCGGAGCGCTCAGCTCGATCAGCGCTGGCGCCAGCAGTGGCTGCGACTCAGGCACGATCGCCTGCTCCGCGCGGTCGCTGCCGATCCGCTCGTACAGCACACGCTCATGAGCGGCGTGCTGATCGATGAGATAGAGCCCGTCGGGTGCCTCGGCAACGATGTAGGTCCCGCCGACTTGCCCGAGTGGGCGTAGCACCGGCAGTCCATCGATCAGCGTTTCGGTCGCGCCGTCCGCCGATGGAGCCGGTTTCGCTGGCGCATCCAACGCTGCCGCGCCAGGGATCGAGCCGGCCGTCGCGGTCTCGGTCGATCCGGCTGCCGGCGCGGGGAACGAGGCCGCTCGAGCACCCGCCAGCACCGTGCGCCCGCTGGACGGCGCCGGCCTCGAGGATCCGCTCGCCGGACGCCCGACGGTCAGCCAGTCCGCTCGAGGAGTCGCGGCGGTCGGCAGTGCCGCCAGCGCGGCGAGCACGGCGCGGCGGACCGCGGCGAAGACGAAACGTTCGTGTCGAAAGCGCACCTCGGCCTTCGTCGGGTGAACGTTCACGTCCACCTCGGGGCCCGGCAGCGTGATCGCGAGCACGCCGATCGGGTGTCGTCCGGCCGGCATCAGTCCCTGATAGCCCTGCTCGATCGCCGCGAGCAGGGGGCGCGATCCGATCGGCCGGCCGTTGACGATGAGGTGGAGATAACGTCGGTTGCCTCGATGCAGCGCCGGGGGACCGATCAACCCGTCAATCCGTGCCTGCGGCGCCGGCTCCTCCGCGGTCGACGCGGTCTCGGAACGTTCGCTCGGAAGCGCCTCGTAGTCGACGGGTAGCAGGGCGTCGGCCACCGTTGCGCCGTGCACCGCCCGCACCGCGTCGCGTAATTCCCCGCCCGGCGCCGCGAGCAGCTCGCGACCCCCGCTCTCGAGCCGGAAGGCCACGCGCGGATTCGCGAGCGCCGCATCGGAGACGATCTGGGTGACCGCCCGCGCCTCAGCCGCGGCGCTGCGGAGGAAGCGGCGACGGGCCGGCAACGCCGCGAACAGATCGCGCACCTCGACCGCGGTGCCCGGGGCCGCGGCCGCGGCCCCGAGCCGTTCGAGGCGACCGTCGCGCAGCCGCGCGGTCGCCGCGGCCGCCTCGCCCGGCGGGCGCGTCGTCAGATCGACATCCGCCGCGGCCGCGATTGAGGCGAGTGCCTCGCCGCGGAACCCGAGCGTCGCCACGTCGTAGAGCTCCTCGGCGCGGCGCAGCTTCGAGGTTGCGTGACGCTCGAAGGCGTCCGCGACCTGGTCGGCCGGGATCCCACCCCCGTCGTCGCGGACGCGAATCCGCTCGATGCCGCCGCCGATGATCACCACCTCGATCCGCTGCGCGCCGGCGTCGAGGGCATTCTCGAGCAGCTCCTTGACCACGCTCGCGGGCCGTTCAATGACCTCACCGGCGGCGATCCGAGCCGCGATCGCGGCCGGCAGCACGGCGATCCGGGGCCGATCGGCGGTCAGCACTCGGCACGCTCATCGGTGAGGATACGGTGAGGTTGCGGCTGTTCGGCGCGGCCTCTAGCATCTGGCCCGCGGCGCCCCACCGCCGAACGACGGGACCTCAGATTTCGGTCTCCGCCCACCAACGAGCGCCGACCGCGCCCGCGGCACCCGATCGCGTACCGACGCGACGCGGGCGGCTGATCGCCGCCGCCTGGCTGTGCGCGGTGCTGCTCTCGCTCATCGCTCGCGAGTCGACCGCGACCCCGGCCGCCGCGACCGTGCGGCCGGTGCCCGCGGCAACGGACACCCTGCTCGTCCAGGCCGCACCCGGCGTCGCGCTCGAGGCGCTCGGACGCGGCCTGACCCGCGCCGGCTACGAACTGCGCCCGGGCGCCGAGGCGGCCGGAGCGATCGGCGTCGTGGTGCCCGCGGAGACCGATCCCGCCCGGCTCGCCGCAGCGATCGCCGCGCTCGGTCTCGCCCAGGCGATCGAGCCGGACGGACCGGTGCAGGCCGCGATCGTCCCGAACGACCTCGGCTACGAGCGGCAGGTCGACTACCTCGAGACAATCCGGGTGCCGGACGCCTGGGACCGCGTCACCGGTGACGGCAGCACCGTGATCGCGATCGTTGACAGCGGACTCGACTACAACCACCGGGAGTTCCGTGACCGGATCGCGACCAACGAGGCCGATCCGCTCGGCAACGGACGGGACGACGACCGCAACGGGTGCATCGACGACATCGCGGGCTGCAACTTCGTCTCCCCGCAGAGCGCCGACCCGAGCTGCAACTACACCCACGCCGCCCCGAACTGGCGCGCGTGGGACGACGCTGGTCACGGCACCGTCGTCGCCGGGATCGCCGCCGCCGCCGGCGATGACGGGCTCGGCATCGCCGGCGTGACCTGGAACGCTCGCCTGCTGCCCGTCAAGGTGCTCGACTGCACCGCGGTCGGCCGGATCTCGACGGCCGCAGCCGGGATCCGCTATGCCGCTGATCGCGGGGCCGACGTGATCAACATCTCGCTCGGCACCAGCAGCAACTCGCCCGTGCTCCGTGCAGCGGTCGAGCACGCGCAGCGCAGTGGCGCGTTGATCGTCGCCAGCGCCGGCAACGTCCCGGGCGTGGTCACCTACCCCGGCGCCTATCCCGGGGTGATCGCGGTGGGCGCCAGCGGAGCGGACATCGGCGCTGGGCTCGACTACACGCGCCGCGCGCCCTTCTCCGGCAGCGGCGCGACCGTTGATCTGATCGCGCCCGGGCTGATGATCGCCGGACCGCTCCCGCTCGCGCTCTGTGGCGCGCGTGGCTGGCAGTGTGAGGATGGCGCGTACACCCGCGTCAGCGGCAGTTCCTTCGCCGCCGCACTCGTCACCGGCGCCGCCGCGCTGCTGCGCGCGCACGAACCCACGCTCGCCGGCCCGCTGCTGCGGGCGCAGCTGCTGCGCTCGCTCCAACCGGCGAGCGA
>Ga0315338_1001572_pt1 | contig 27713 bp, 43 predicted proteins | sample ASW8metaG_FD_204518 | JGI IMG/M metagenome (GOLD analysis project Ga0315338, IMG submission 204518) | Ammonia-oxidizing marine archaeal communities from Monterey Bay, California, United States - ASW #8 | ecosystem: Environmental > Aquatic > Marine > Coastal | place: USA: California | collected... | reverse complement strand
TGATATACAGAGAGGCAATTTAGCTATAAATCAATTTAACGCTAGACATAGACAAAAAATTGATTGGGCTACTCTTGATGTCAAGAAAGATGATTTAAAAACTAAACGAGATATTTCTTACGCTCACCTAGCATGGGATAAAAACAAATTCGGTCAATCTCAAGATGAAATAGAAAGATCAAATAAAGCTAGAGAAGCACTAAGGCAGACAGGTCATGATATAAACCAAGAAGGTAATATAATTAAATGGAAACAGGTAAACGATTCGGACAGAATTAATACTGAAAAATTAGCACAGACCGATAGGGACTTTAAATTAAGATCACGGATATCTGATTTTGAACGATCATTTAAAACTAAGTCCTTTGAGTGGGAAAAGGAAATGGGCGGTATTAACAATGATCTTAAGAAACAAGGTCTGGAAATTCGTAGAGAAGGAAACCGTATTCAGTTAGTAGGCATTGAGGCACGTGCTGATACAGCTAAAGAAAGTCGACAATCTCAGGAAAAAATAGCAAGAAATCGAATCAATGCACAACTAACTATAGCAGAAAATAGAATTATATCTGCTGAAGAATTATCTAAGTTAGATAGGAAATCAAGAGAAGCAATATCTAAAGCTAGAGATGAAACTTCTCTGGAGATTGCTAATATTAAATCTAAACCTAAAGAAAAAGAAATTAAAACAGTTACTAAAGATGATAGAGCGGAAATTCTTAGTCATATAAAAGGCACTCCGGGTTTAGAGAAAAAAATGAAATCGAAGTTCGGAGAGGTTGCTTGGTATCAGCATTTTGCTGGCCTTAATTCTGACAGTGTATCTATTCTTACTTCTAAAGCGAAAACAATACGAAGACATTATTCTAATGCTGGTCAACAAATATCTTTAAGCCAAGCTTTAGATTTATTAGTTTCCGGTACAGGTTCGGAGGAAAAAGAAGATAAGCCAGAAGCAAATACCGCATCTAAATCTGCACCTGAAGTAACTATTGAAGAGATAGAGGACTAATGTCTACTTATAAAATAACTTTTGGTGAAAAAAAATATAAAGTAACCGCTAATTCAGAAGCGGAGGCTATGGCTGGCTTTCGATCTCAAATGGGTCTGGATTCTCAAGAAGATACGGATAAACAAAAAGAAGACCCAACTACTTGGGAAAACCTTAGTTATGCTTATGATGAAATGGTGGGATTTGGTGGTAGTGTAGGAGATTACTTAGAATCCGTAGCACCTCTTGGAGCTATAGGATTTGACTCTGCACGTTCCCCTATAGGGTTTACTTACTATTCTCCGGACCACAAATACGGTGAGGGATATTCCGATGCGGCCCCAGAGGAACGTAGGGAAATGATTATGGCTCATCGTGCTAAACTATTAAAGGAAGAATACGGTGAAGACTTTGTTCCGGATAGAGATAGTTGGGCCTATACAATAGGAGGGTTTGGTGGAGCCGTAGCTGACCCTACAAGTTTACTTCCTATGGGAGCTACAGTCAAAGGAGCTACAGCTATAGGGGGAGCTTTGGGATTTGGTACAAGTGCAACTGATGACCTACGACAAAATAAAGAAGTAGATTTAACAAAGGCCGCTATATCTACCGCTGCCGGGTCGTTATTGGCAGGGGGAACTAAATTTGGCATAGATAAATTAATGCAAAGAAGTGCTTCAAAAGTTGTAGATAAAGTTAATGCTAAACTTGATGAACGCAACGCTTCCGGTATAGATACGATTGCAGAGGACATACCCATGATTGCCAAAGAACTAGGGTATTCTCCAACAAAGGTAGCAAGAGCCTATAGAATATTAGGGGAAAATCCCTATGCCCGTACTGTAGATTTATCTGAGAAGTCAGCTACGAAAGCAATTACTGAAGACAGTGCGGTATCCCGAATACACAGTAAAGGATTAGATGATTTACTGGGAATACTCTCCACTCAAGTAAGGAATATATCGGAACCTATATTTAATAAACTAAGAGAATTTGAATTAGGTATTCATGTGAATACTCAAAATAGACTTTTAGATATTCAGGACTTTTCGGAAAATTTACATAAATCTCTTACGCCAAGGATGCACAGAGATGTATCTATACATTTATCTAACGGAAGGTTCGATGAAGTTGAAAGTATACTCTCTCAAAATGCTCCAAAAATGGTAGAAAGTTTTGTTAAGGTAAAGGATGTACTTGCTGATTTAGGAGAGGGATTAAAGAGTGTTGGATATAAAATAGATATAGAGGATAGTTCTTACTTTCCTAGGCAAGTTAAAGATTACGAGGGATTACTAAATGCTTTAGGCGGGACACGTAAAGGTTTTTATGAACAACAATTAAAAGCTTATGCTGACAAAAAGGGAATATCAGTAGCGGCTGTAAAAGCAGATGTCGCTACTAGAGATGAAATTTTGAACCAAGCCGTAAGGGGTTATACAGTAGATACATCCGGTCATGTTCCTCGCTTTGTTAAGAAAAGAGAATTAGATAGTGTAACTGATGATCTTCTGGACTTCTACGGAACACCAGCGGAATCCCTACAGTCCTATGTTAGAGGCGCGACAAATGCTATTGAACGTGGGAAATTTTTTGGTAAATCTGTAGACTTAGAGGAAACTGGTAGCATAGGGTCTTGGTTAAGCAAGGAACTACCCGATATTAAACCTGACGATCAACTTAAACTTCAAGAGTTATTAAAATCAAGATTTATTTCCGGTGAGCAAACCGGAGATGAGTGGGTGAGGTTACTGAAGGATACTGGATATGCCGGTACAATAGCTAACCCTGTCGCTGCCATTACACAGATTGGTGATGTAGGGATAGCGGCGTATAAGTCAGGTATTTTTCCTACTATTCAAGCAGCACTCCGGATGCCCTTTAGTAAAAAAAGTGCTAAACTTATTGATATAGGTCTAGACAACACTATATCTCAAGAGATGGGAAACCCCAGTAAATTTGCTAATGCATTACAGAAGTTATTTAAAGCATCTGGATTTTCACATATAGATAAATTTGGTAAGCAGACTATTATTAATGCTGCCCTTATAAAGGCTCAGAAGCAAGCTAGGTCCGATAAAGGGATAGGAAAACTCAAGGAAAAATGGGGTACGGTTTTTGGCGATGATATGAGTACAGTTGTTGATGATCTTAAAGCAGGGAATATGACTGACAATGTTAAGCTATTAATGTGGAATGAATTATCAGATGTTCAACCCGTGTCCCTAAGTGAAATGCCGAAGAAATACTTAGATAATCCTAATGGTAGATTAATGTATATGCTTAAATCTTTTACACTTAAGCAAATCGATGTTGTCCGTAGAGATATAGTGCAACAAGCGGCTAAGAAAGGTGGAAGGAATAAAGTGATAGCCGCTGGAAGAATGGCTAAACTTGCTACATTCTTAGGTGCTTCTAACACAGCTACTGGTGTAGCAAAAGATATGTTATTAGGAAAGGATGTAGATGTAGATGAGCTACCCGAAAGAATGGTATGGAGTTATCTAGGAGTCTACGGGATGAGTAAATGGGGAGCGAATAAATTTTTAGAGGACGGTAAGTTACTGGACCGGGCAGTGGATATAATTACACCAGCGGCCCCTCTTTTAGATGCGGCTGGAGGAGTAGTCACGGAAGCTGGACAAGATGATCCTGACTTTTCAAAACAGTTAAAGAGTGTTCCACTTGTCGGACCAATGATGTACTATTGGTTCTTAGGTGGTGCGGAAAAATACAATGAAAAGAGAAAGAAGGAAAAATATAACTTATGAGGGGGCTCTTTAATACGATCGAAGATGTCTGGAGTGGCATGTCCCCTCTTGATAAAGTAGCTTTAACATCTTCTACGGTCATTCCCCTACCTCCTCAATCAGAACCTTAAGATACCATTCAGCCTTTTTTAAATCCTCTACACCATTTAAGAAGTAGTCCCCCTGGGGAAACATATGAACCACCAGGGGGACATAGGTAAGTATTACGACAGGTCCAACTTAAGACGCTCAAGGTATACAGCGGCGTCAAGTAGCTCCTCAATTGCGTGGTCAACCCAGCCCACCGGGGAGATATCGTCCCGCATCATTGTACATCCGTACTTTTCGATCCCCTCCTGGGAGCGGTCAGACATCCTTTTCATAACAGTGGCCACTACTGGATCAGGTTCGTAAGTCACACATTTATCCATGTCTTTCCATCTTTCTTTCTGCCATTCTAACGTTGATGGATCAGGTTTCATTCGCAGGTCCTCTCCATTGTCTCAGGGTCAATAAAACATGCTTCACCTTCGGTAACTTCTGGTTCCTCTACCTTGTTCAAGATACCGTAGCGTTTCCCTGATAGTCTGAATGTAGTGATCCCCTTAAGCTTACCTTTCCAGGCAGTCATGTAGATGTTTTGGAAGTCCTCAAAAGTAACATCACTCCCCACATTAATGGTTTTAGATACAGCACTGTCAACAAACGGTTGTACAGAGATTTGCATATTGAGGTGATCCTCCACCGTGAGTTGGTCTGTAGTTTCCCCTCGTAGACCATATTTGTCAAAGACATAATCACGTAGTCTAACAACCATAGCACCACTCTCAGTCTGTACTGTTCTGTCCACTTCATGTTGAAACACCGGTTCTATGCCACTGGATATATTGTCTGCTGTAAAACTAATCGTACCAGTAGGGGCTATTGAAGTCAAGTGTGAATTTCTCATACCTTGTTTTAGTATTTTATCCCGGAGGTCCTCAGGGAGACGCTCAACAAAGTCACCACTCAGGTAATGATTTGGCTCGAAGTTAGGAAAGCTACCCTTCTCCTGAGCTAAATCAGAGCTTGCGGAGTACGCTTCGCACATCAAGGTCTTCATTATTTTACGAGTAAGTCTAAGACCACTTTGAGAGTTATAACTATGGCCACAAAGAGTGAGGCAGTTTGCCAACCCTGTAACGCCCAAACCCATTCGTCTCTTAGAGACAGCCTCAGTTTCTTGTTCAGGTAGAGGGTAAGAGGTCCTATCAATAACATTATCGACAGCGCGTACAACATTTGGAATGTCCTCTTTAAATTGCTGGAAGTTGAACCTTGAGTCACTTACGTACTTTACCAGATTGAACGAACCTAGGAGACATGCACCGTGGGCTGGAAGTGGTTGCTCCCCACATGGATTAGTTGCCTCTATAACCTCAATGTAGTGGAGATTATTCTCGTTATTGATACGGTCCAGGAACAACACTCCGGGTTCAGCCCAGTCCCAATTGTTTCTCATGATCTCGTCCCATAACGCTTTAGCATTAATGGTCTGATGTTGCTGCCCTTGGAAACTTAAGCTAAATGGTTTATTGTTCTTCACACACTCCATGAACTCATCAGTGACACCTACCGAGATATTGAAGTTAGTTAAAGTATTCTCGTCTCTTTTGGCACGTATGAACTCTTCGATGTCTGGATGGTCCACCCGGAGGACAGCCATCATGGCCCCTCTTCGGTGACCCGCAGACATTATAGTCTTACAAACTGCGTCAAATATTCCCATAAAAGATACAGGGCCACTAGCAGAAGAACCAAGGGATATAATACGATCACCTCTAGGGCGGATGTGGCTAAAGTCAAAACCAATTCCACCGCCTCTACGCATCGTCTCAGCCGCTTGGGTAGCCCTTGCCATAATACTCTGCATTGAGTCTTCAATTGTACCAGAAACAAAACAATTGTATGCTGTAACATCTCTTGGTGATCCCATTGCCGCTTGGACTCTTCCAGCGGGCATAAACCTCTGGTTAAGTAAGATGTCTTTGTAGCTCTGGCGGTGTTCTTCGCCGTCTGCCATTGCCGCTGCCTGTCTCGCACACGCTTCACTGAACGCTTCATTTGGTAACCTATATTTCTGGGAATGTAAGTTATCACACGCTGGTATTTGGGGTCCATACATCTACACGTTCTCCTAACTTAATATTAACTTTCAAACATACACCAGTGGCGTGAGTGACATTAGGCTTTGACTTCATTCTAGCTACGGCACTGGGGAGTACGATTTTCTCACAATTCTCCAGAGTTTCCCCCGGAGGTGCTTGCAACACTTTAGTATACAAATTACCATCGGGAAACATTATCGTTACAACTAACAGTAAAACTTTTGTCATAATGTCGATCCTTCTACTAAGTCTTTGAGATCAGGAGGTTTGTAATTCGGTCCCTTAGTGACTTTACCGTCCGCACGGTATACCGGGTGACCATCATTACCAAGTTTCGACATGTTAGAAGCATGAACCCGATTGAAAGCGGTATCAAAATCACCAAAAAAGGGACTAAGACTAACGAGAGTGCCTGATAAAACATATTGTAAATCAGCAAGCTCCTTCAATAAAGCAGCCCACTGCTCCTTTGTTCCTATGTGTCCACGTTCAATTTCCATCTCAAGGATCATAATGGCTTGCTCAACTTCACGAGACTCCTCTATGATTAACTTACTTCTTAGGCTCAGAAGAGAAGTTCTAGGAGTACTTTTAATATCAAGTCCCATAGCATTATGGAAATCCCTAACCTTATGTTCTCTAGTTCTTTGTTGCGTATACATATCTTAATTCAACGTCGAGGGGTTAGAAGTAGTGGAAGAATTAGGCGTAACAAATTGTCTCATGTCGCAACTCTCAAGAAGTACCTCAACGGCTCGTGTTAATAAGTCTCGCTCGTCCTCGTGTAGCTCAGGGCTCCTTAGGTCCCCCACGAGTATCCTCACCTGTTCCATACGGGCCACAACTACGTCTGTGGGCATAGATAAGAATGGTAGATCACACTCAGTCATCTTCGGTCTCCTCTAGTGTATCTAAGTTATACAATGGATCAAAATCAACATCAAAGATTGTTCGTAGTTCCTCTAGACGGTCCTCAATTAAGTCATCAAACCGTTCAATAATGTCTTCACTTTCAATGTCTAAGATTTCACAGAGCAAAGTCGCATCCGTTAAATCTGCCAGCCTATGGAGGAACTGTTCAATTGTCAAAGGCATCTAGAACGTTCTCCACGGTGTACCAATCAAGACCTTCTTTTACACACCAATCCGCCATTGTCATCTTACTCCCTTTTCTCAGCTTCTTATTTGGGGTATACAGGATGAATATAAGCTGTTGATAAACTTCAAGACTATCTCTAATCGCTTTGTACTTCTGTACGTCCCCAACTCTAAAGAACCCTTTAGCCTCAATGATTAGCTCAACGTCCTGAGAATTATGATTACCTACGTAGTCTGGGGTATAATTTCTATGCGTCGTGTAAGGGATTTTCTTTGGTTCGTACTCACAACGGTCCCCTAAGACCTCTGCGATACGAGTTTCAAACTTATTCCTGTAGGGTTTAGTCTTCACTTGCTTTGACCTTAGAGGGACGTTTAGGCTTTTCTTCTACTGACTTAGTGAGTGCCTGAGTCATACCACCTGACTGAGATACGAAGGGAGACCCATGCAGAACCCAACCATCATTCAGTAATTCTACAATAGCACTCTCAAATCGGTCAGGGCGCGGGGTATTTATCACTTTAAATTCAATCATTCTAGTTCTCCTTATTCAAGTCAATTTCCGGGTACGGTTTCTTAAACTTATTCGTAGGTACATTCACAACATGAGTCATAAACTTAGGACCCGAAGAAAGTGCGAAGGCGCGTAAAGTAGGGTAGCAATGCTTTTTGTACTGGCAGTAGGAGCATATAGTAGACAGTTTCAAGTTCCCTGATTTTCCATCTTCCTCTGGGTATGAACATGGCGAGGGACGGTCTTCCCCTCCCACAGACTTTTTTACATGTGCTACACGTTCCTCAATGTCTGCGCTGTAGATGCCATGCATAGGGTGGTCTGTATCGTCCAGATCGTACTCCAGGACAGCTAACCTACCACTGTCTCTGTCCATAGCTAACCAAGCCCACTTACGCTCTCCCTCAGAGTGAGCATAGGCCTTGATTTGATCAACGTAACCAAAGCTATCGGAGGCGGCTAAAGTCCCGTCCTCAAACTTCTTAATACCAAACTTAGTGGTGGACTTAACGTCAGTAACAATACCGTCAATCTTACAGTCCATATGTCCTGTGATGTCGCCTACGGTACACTTCTTCTGTTCGTCCGTAACCTTATGCCCAGAGAGACGGACGAAGAACAGAAGCATCTCTTCGATTAAGTGTCCATACATAAACTTAATGTAGGTATGGGGTTGAATTTTCTCTCCTCGAAACTTGTTGACTGAGTACCACTGCTGTAACTCAGGTTTTCCAATGGACGAGAGACGTAGACCACCTCGACCAGCAAAATTCTGGACGTTGGGAAGGAACTCTTTACGCATCAAGTCCTTCATAGCCTCACCAAACTTGTCAATTTCGGCCTCAGTGTCTACCCACTTTGCTGTATTTTTAGTTTTCATAAGACTATAAATGTCCTCAACTAAAGTGTCAAAAGTTTTCGTCATAAGCTATCTCCAGTTTCTCACAAAGTTGTTTTAAGTTGGAGTACCAATACCATTTGTATTTTTTAGGGCTACACCATTTAGATTTTTTCACCGCTATTATAAACCTACTATCTAAAAGAAACCCATGTTGGTGATGTTTGTATGGAATATTATAAGTGAGTAGTTCAATTTCAAGAGGAATACGGTATTCAAAACCGTTGCCATATTGGTCTTTATGATAAACCGCTTCTTCATGTGCTTTGTATTCTTCTTTCAACTTTTTAATTTTTTCTTGTCGTTCCTCTAATGTGTTTGCGCCCATGTATCACCTATTTTATATTCACCGTCTAAAGGACAACGTAAGTTAAACTTAAGCCCAGCGGCCTTAATACACTCTACAGCAAGCTCACCAAAGTACTCTGCTTGATCGTCTCTTACTTCAACTTGAAATTCATCATGTATATTTCCTACAAATGCGTACTCTATATTATGTATAGTAGCAAACTCATCTAGAATAGTCAAGGCCTTTTTCATTATTATTGCACCAGCCGACTGTAAGAGCGTATTAAGTGCAGCGTGGGGACTCCTTATGATTAGCTTACGTCCATCTAGGCCACGTAGGTGTCCCCTGACTGTAGCTCGTTCGACACGTTCCCGTAAAGTTCTAAGACTTGGTGTATTGTCGAGAAATACAGCTTTGAGCCTTGCTCCATCTTTTGATGAGCCTCCAACAATGCTTCCGATTTTAGCGTCTCCAGCCCCGTAGAGGAAAGCATAGATGAAAGTTTTTGCATTGTCTCTTGTTGCAAGTCCAGCAGCTTTTTGGTTTGCTGTATGTACGTCTCCGTTGATGACTTCATGTGTGTACTCCTTATCGTTCATGTAATGTGCCAACATTCGTAACTCAAGTCCACTGGCGTCAGCACCAACCAGTTTATATCCTTCCTTAGCTATCCAACAAGAGCGGCACTCAGAGCCATATGGTGAGTAGCTAGAAGGTGTCTGTGCCACATTGGGACCTGAGTGCGTCATACGACCTGTAACAGCCCCTATGGTGTTCACAGACCCATGTACTCTCCCGTCCTTAGGGTCTACCTTTTCTAACCAGGACTCCACCTGAGCAATACGCTTCTGGACTAAAAGAAAGTCAGCTATTAAAGTGGCCTCAGGTATCCCCTGGACATGCCTTAGAACTGCTTCGTCTACAATTGCTTGTCCAGTATCAGTAAAGTCTTTTGGCTTCCACCCGAAGTACTGTAAGTATCTCCCAATCTGTTGTCTAGACCCCAAGTTAAACTCCGGGAAGTCTATGTGACTGAGAGGGCCACATACAGTGCGAAGAGGATTAGACAAAAACTTAAGACCGACAATAGAGAGGGTCCCGTCTTTTTTGTACTTCGGTTCGATCTGCTTAACAAACACAGGGAGTGGGGTAAAGCGGCCATGAACTTCATCTTCTAACTCCATTTTCTTTTCCTTAAGCGTGGCCAATAGGTCCCAGCACTTACGTTGATCTAATAACCAGCCCTTCTGTATCTGCTTCGTAATGATCTTTTGTACTTTATGCTCAAGAGGTACGCTTTCCCCTGGAAAACTGGCAAGCTTTGCAGTAAGAAAATTATACAGCTTGTTAGTAACACGTAAATCTTGAACACAGTACGCAATCTTATCTGATGTAACCGGTTCATTATGGTTTGTGTATTCATCCTTTGGAAACCCTAGTCTATCACCCCATGCGCGGAGTGAATGACCCTCCTTTAGCTGGGGATTGAATAGCTTTGATAATGTTAATGTATCGGTAATAGAGATGTTGGCGAATGAAATACCTAATAGCTGAGTTAACACCGTAGCGTCGAAGTCGATAAAGTTGTGTCCTATAATCTCGTCGTATTGATTGAAACATTTCTGTATCTCCTCTCTGTCATGCGGTAGTTGAAATACGTGTATCTCTTCCGTCTGTACGTCCATCGTACCAATCAGCCAGACTTTCGTAGCGGGTAACTCGTCTGTCTCTATGTCTACTACTAGCTGTTTCATCTTCTTGCTGCCTACTGTTATCTAACTCCAGAATATACTGTTCGTTAGTCAATGTCAAATTAAAACTTTTCATTTGCCAACACTCTAAGTTTCTCAATAATATATTCAGGGGAACATTGAAACCACTCCCCTTGTCTCATTAACCCTTCATTCTCTAAGATTGAATGGATATCTTTTTCAACCTTTTTACGGTCAGAGAAAAACTCAAACCCGTGAAGAACGTACTCTCGGTAAGGGCATCCCGTGTTGTACCCTGAAAGACGGCGTTGAGGGTCTCTACTATGGCCCACTTTAGACCATGTGCCGAGCTTAGGGTGTGTCATCACATAAACAAACCCTTCTGTAAGTATTGATTGTTTATTGTCTGACTCAGCATATATAGCTTTATCCTGTTTCCGTAGCTTAAGTAATATTGGGTCTATAGGCTCCGGTTTTACATACACAGTAGGATATTTAACGGCTTTCCAAGAGGTAAAACGCCCCGGTACATGATTAGGATGTGACTTCGGGATATACTCCCCGGCTACAAACATGCGTGTCGTGTTCTTCTTATTATGGGAAGTTAACCTTTGTGGCCCTCTGCTCCCTGTCCCCACATACCACCACTCACCTTTAGAGAACATTACATTTGTTTCTGGTTTTCTAGAACTCTTCATCTGCTACCCCATGTATCTCCGGAGGTTGACCGGCAACCATACGACCTGTCTGTTCCTCATAGTAGAGCCATCCAGCATGTCCTGTGCGTCCAGTACGGCGACACTTGACCAGTTGGACCTTGGTAGAGTTACGAGTGTACTCGTCCTCGGACATCTTATCCCTACTAAGAAGGATCGTATTGAATGCAATCTGATTAATTGAGCCAGACCCTTTCATGTCATATTCGTTGACATCATGAGGGTCCTTGACGTTTGGTTTACGCATGTGCGACACAATGATAATACTAACACCTGTCTCCTTAGCCAGCTTTAAACATCTGTCCATAAAGGCATCAATGGTACCATTCTCGTCCGCCTTAACTGCCGCATGTAGAGGGTCTAAGATCAAGGCGTCACAGTCCATACCTTTAACCATCCATCTCATTTTACTGAATAGTTCATCAACATCTGAAATACCTAAGTGCTTTAAAATATGCACCTTATCGTTAGTGTCGAAGTCTTTATAGAACTCACGGTACAATGAATTGTCCCGATCCTCTGGAGGTATCACAGAGATATTAGTACCACTATGGAGAGACACAATCTTTTCTACGGTCTCCCCAAGATCACTCTCCAGGAACACTGCACCTATCTTCTTATTATTCTGTTTAACCATGTCGTACAGGAGGTTGAAGACCATAGTAGTCTTACCTACACTGGTGAGGGCTCCAATCACTGTGACCTCACCCGCAGCAATACCACCATTCATCATGGCATTAAGGGCTCCATAGGCCTCAGGGAGAGGTGTTACCTCTTCGGTGCCTCTCTTCACAAATGCGTCCCAGCACTCCTCGTCTCCGAAGCTCACAACGTCCACAGGGCGGTATGACTTAGCGTCCCACCATGCACTTGTAAAGTCTCTGATACGTCCAGCCTGGAGCATGTCACAGGCGTCCTTAAGGGGTAGCGTGACTACCTTGGCCTTCCCATGTGAGAACAGAGGGAGTATGGCCTCAGAGGCCTTCTTACCTGCCTCGTCTGTATCGAAACATATGATCACGTTCTCGAAGGTCTCAAGCCACTCTAGAGCGTCCTTAACGTCACGAGTAGCCGAAGCAGCCCCATGTTTAATTGAGACCACAGGCCACTTACCGTCAAACATTTCGGATATTGCCAACGCATCTAATTCACCTTCGGTTATGGTTACATATTTACCACCTTCACGGTACAGATGTTGACCGAAGAGGCCAGTGCCTTGAAGTGTACCCTCTGAATGGAATTGTTTTGTAGCTACAGTGCGGACCTTAGCCCCTACTGGCTTCTGAGTGCCTTTATCGAAATAAGGGTAATGGTGCTTAACCACGGCACCAGCTTGGTCCTTCTCCAATGTCACTCCAAACTTACGGACAATGGCCTCAGAAATATTACGGTCTTTAATTGGTCCCGGTGTACCGGTCATCTCAATACCTCTAACTGGTGTACGTGTTGTCTGAGTATGCTCATGCTTTCTGTTTCCTTGAACATGCCCACATTTAAAGCAGTAAGAATGCCCATCGTCGTAGTTAGCTAAATTGTCACCTGACCTGTCCCCACCTGTGTTACGACAGTTAGGACACGCAGTCTTCGAGAGTAACTTTGAGTTATTCATAGTGTTCACAAATTTAACTCCTTCAATAAAGTGGTGGGATTTCTTAGAGGGCTCCCACCGGACCCGCCTAGCTTATTTTTTCATGCCGCTAGGCCTAACCACGTTTATACTCGTCGCATGTTTTCTAAGCGTCCTTAGAAGTCCTCGTCATCAACGCTGCCCTCTACGTCAGCGTGTTCCGCCAACTCAAGTACCTTAATCTTCTTAAAGTACGGAGGGATGCCATATGTCGGATGTGGTTTACCAGCTTCCCACATGATCTTAACCTTAGAACCGTAGGGTATTTCTCGGTACGTGACTGGTTGACCCTCTGCGTCCAGGATAGCAAACCCTGGGAACTTAGTTACGAACTTACGCTGGGGTTGGTTTTTGTACTCTCTAACATTAACCCCTAAGCTCTTCAGAGCTTCGGCTTCCGCATCGTCCATCGTAATTACGACAGAGAATTTTCCGGTGTCCTGACCATTGTATGACTCAGTCTGGGACAAGTTCGAGAATGCTACAATGCCTTCACTAATCATTACGTCTCTCCTTATGTGTTGCTTAACTAAAACCTATATTATCCTAAGCAGTCCGATGTGTCAAGCTCTTAGTTACGTCCAGAGCATATTTTAATGATTTCTCTATATCACTCAGGTCCTGAGCTATCGGGCCTGTGTCGTTATTCCGTAGAAACTTACGAAATGCACGGTCTATGTAAGCGGGTGCCATATCGTCAACTAGTATCTCTACACCTTTGCTCTCACTATAATAAAACTCCTCACCTTTTTTCATTGTTTAGTTCCTTCCGTTTTGAGTTTGGTTAATCCACAAGATATTTCTTCGGTAAATTTTTTGGTACTTCAGTCTGCACCGGCACCTCACGTATGAAATGTGAGTACCAATTACCTTCATCGGACGCTTGAAAAGCCTCCATGACCACCTCGGCTACCGCTCGTGTCGTAAAGACACCTAGGGTCCCTGTAAAGTCGTACCCGTCCCACTGGTGGACTATAAAAACACTACTCATTATTAAACTCCTTCCTACGCAGCCTTAAAACTAGCACAAACCACATCCCCGTTAATTAGGGCTTTTTGAGCAGTTCCCAATAAAGTCACCTTAACATCACAAGGGGCAACCCAAGTCGAATAAGACGTTTCGTTTATATCGGGGGAGATACATTTAGCATGTTTTTCACTATCTGCGACAACGACGGCGGCGTCGTACTCATCAAAGCTACAATAATCGACACGTTCAATTAGATATAAAAAACTCATTACTCTATTCCCCTCATGTAGTCCTTCAATTCAAGATCAGCGTCACGCGCGTTAAGATCATGCTTACGTGACTTGAATTTTTTAGGTGTATAGAACTTATCCATTAAAACCTTTTCCGGGTTTCTACGTTTAACCACCAAACGGCTACCCTTGGTATTCTTCTTAGGCTTAGACATGACGCACCTTTAAATTATTACGATTAGACCAAACATATGACCTCTTTACTTAAGTTATCTTAAGTAGACCTAAGCAGTTAACTTAATGTTTAAAACTTAATGTTACTGCTTAGGTTCTACTAAAGACATCTTAAGGCACCTAATCCTCATTGTCAACAGTAAAATCACTTTTATCTAAAAATAAATCAGTATGGTCATAACTGGACACAGTTTTATAGATAAATCCGTCACATTTATGGCACGTATCGGTATACGTATCTGTTCTTCTGTCCTTCTTAGTTAACTCTGTCCGGGTTAACTTTGTGTCACATATTTTACAGCGCATTTGAGACTACTCCTTGTTATCTATAGTAGCATTATAATGGTTAATAACTTCTTCCGGTGTCCTCGACTGTAGGTCTCGAACAAAAGACGCTTTAGCCATACTCTCTACATCATGTAAAGTCAAGTAATAAATTTCATATTCCCATAACTCGTCTATCATCTCAGTCAAAGAAGGTTCTATATTGTGTTTATATTTCATGTTATTTATATCTCCTTATTCAGTTATTTAAAGTTAGCTATTTTACGCAAATCAGGAATTGTTTCCCAATATTGTTCCTTAAACTTATCACTAGCCTCAACCAATGTCAAGCCCCTAACAACCTTATTCAAATAACTGTCACCTAGCTCCCATGATTGATAAGTAACGTCTGTCTTGACTGCAACAAACCACCTTGCAAATTGGTTTTTTAATTCCTTATGGGGTACTTGGTAGGTCTTAAGTAGTAGAACTGTCGTATCCCCAAAGGGGCCGTCCCCATGCCAAGTGGCGTATGCTGCATCTTTTCCGACTGATTTACCAAGTAAATTTTTAATACGTGCCATTTTTTTACTCCTTAGAAATACACATAATTGCATAATTGCTGGCATTGTTTTGTTCAGCGTATACCCTTTGCATAACTTCACAAGTCGTGAGATCATCAAACGTCGCTATAACGATAGGTGTACCTAATAATTTAAGTATGATTAAGGTATACGTCATGGTGCATAAGGTCCTCCAACTATACCCCCTGCTGAGTTTATAAACTCAATGATTTTCTGCGGGGTTACCCATCCTTCGGGTTCATTGTCGCCGGGAAACCATACCTCGAACGTATCGAAGTTGGTTGTGCAATCTGTAACCCGTGGGTGACAATAGTGAGTGGAACTAGCCTGAACACTCAAGTAAGTGCCATCTTTCAACTTTATTTTGGGGACAACACAGATTTTGTTACCCCTATGGATAATCAATGAAGCCTTTCTTAAGGCTTTATGGAACTTTTGGAACTCAATAATACTAATCATCATGCATCCTACTCCTTACGGGTTTCAATTGATTGCTTAGGTATACAGGGGTTGTGTACCTATGTCAACCCCTGTAATGCTAAATAATCAGTGCAAAGGGTAACTTACGTTAATTACTTCGGGGTTCCAACACGCGCGACATTCACCACATGTGCCGCCTTGTGTATACGCAGGGCAGGAATGGCCTATAGCTTCTCTGTCTTTATGTACCGTGGACGTATGGGTAGCTTTAACAGCACGTTGTGCATCAATTTTTGGGGTAGATACTCGAACAACTAAGTTAAGCGGAATAGACGCTTTTACTTCAAAATCATACCACCACTTTACTTCCTTTGTAGGCACCCAGTGTTTAACGTGGGGCGTTAAAGTGGCAACCTGTGCAATAAGTTCAAAGGCATCTTTGTGGGGTGCGTCCCCCGCATCAAACCAACGAAAATGCTTATCTCCGGTTTTCTCTACGTGCCTATTGATCATAAAAGCCATAGCCTGTACCCATTTGTTACTTAGGTTACCTATATCATTACAGGCTCGCGCAAAGGCCATATGTCTGTTATTGTACCCCTTCGCTACACTCGGCCTGAACTTAGCTAATTTAACCGCATAACATTTAGAACAGGACGTACCCTCCACTGATCTAAGCTTAGAACCTACCTCACAGAGAAAGGGGTCCGTAGCGTAAGTAGCTCCTGGCATTTTACCGTTCCCGGAAACAATTCCGCCACCTGTAACCGCTTTAGCTTCTTTAACTAACATTGTTTAAGTCCTCAATATATTTTAATTCGTCCTCTAGCTTAGGACAATTACTAGGGCAATCGGGTAAACATTCACCCTCAAGGACCCTACAGTGTACATCACTTAGGAATGAGATATCGGGGTCACTGGTTTGAATGAGATACTCACAGTCCCCACATTGATCATTGTCAAATATATTCGCCACTACTTCCCAAGTCATTAGACAAACCTCCAAACCCGTTTAACCGTTGTACCTCGAAGGGTCCTAAGGTGTATATATGAAAACTTCCAAATGGTCAACATTGTTTCACGACGTGTTTTGGTATAAGTCATAATTTGTTCACTCTCCTTGTTTAAATTACTACCCCTGGCCACTCAGGTTGCTCTAAGTGGCCACTGGTAGTTACTCAAATAACGCAATGGCGCCAGGGTGTACCCATTCCCAGATCAAACCTTGGTTTTTAGCCCATAGTTCTAAAGGTTCTATAATGAATGGATAACCCCCTGTAAATTCTCCGTAATAATCGCCGACCACCACTTCGGTCTCCATCGAAACATGAAGAATGCCGTCTGCGTCTACAAAGGTGGGGACCTCTACTTCAACCTCCTCTAATTCTCGGCTTTCTTTATTAAAACGATAATCCGCTACTTTCGGCATCGTCTTAAGTAACGCTTCGGTATTATATATAGCCATTGTCTCTCTCCTAAAGTTTTCACCCCGAAACCCCGGCCAGCTTTCGCTTCCGAGGCTGGGCGCGTTTAGCGCGATGGTGGGGTTGGGGTTAATAATTCATCATTTCGGCATACTGATCATATTGGCGGGCGTCCGTGTTCTGCCATGTGGGATAATAAACCTCGCTATATTTATTCCAATCGGTATGTAGTTTATCAACCGAGCAAATCGCATCGTATGAGTACGATATGAAGCCATCACAATCTTTGCCGCCCCCCGTACACTCACGTTGAACATGAGCGCCATCGTAGCGCCATGAGGCGGCCTGGAACGAATAACCCTCATCATGTTGTTCGCTTGTGGAATGAGAAAGTTCTTGTCCGGGCTTGATAGTGATCTTTACCAGCCCACCATTGACGTAATGCCAAAATCTAGCGTTCATTGTCTTCCTCCTTGTTTACCTACCCCGAAACCCCCGCCACTCTTTCGAGCCGGGGGCCAGGGGCGCTAGTGCGCGATGGGGTGGTGGGTTAGGTAGCTCGAAGCGCCGTTACCAGTTTTTCTGCACTGATCTTTTTGCCATCTAGTTTGAACCAAGTACGGAAGTGTGGACGGTTGGAGCCGCTCAAAGAATGTACGGGGTGCATAAGGCAGGTGACTTCACCTACTACCGTAGAAAACGCCATGCCGCCTCCTGTTGTATCGACGCGCTCCCCTGCGGCTCGGCGCTTGTCGATTTCTTGTTCTGTGGTTTTGATGATTTCACTGAGTTTCATTTTCTCTCTCCTTGTTGGTTTCTTCCGCTGCTCTGATTATAAAAATATAGATTTCTCCAGATTAGTCAAGAACTTTATTTACACAATCCCCTGGTCGATATTCCTATCTTATGTCGTGGTCCTTAGTGGTCCTTAGTGGTCCTTGGTGGTCCTTCGATAACCATACTCATGTACACTTTCTCCTTCGGTTCCACTTCGGACCCCCTTATGCAAACCCCATGCCACTTAGGACCCCACATGCATACCCTAGATGCATAGCCCCATGCTCCTTGTGCATACCTAAGTGGTCCTAAGTGGCACATAAGTTGCTTATGCAAGAACCATGCCAACTCTCATGGCTCCTCATGCGCACCACTCATGACCCCATGCGTTCAACACATGACAACTTGGCATGATTTGTGCATGAGTTGCATGGGGGGGACCCTTTTGGGATTCATGATTATTATAATTACACTCAGGACCACATGGGAAGCAATTTGGAGCCATAAGTATAATTAAAAAACAAATCTAAGCTAAAATTAGAAAGAAAACAGGGGTTGACAAAAGTGGAAATTCGGGCATAATTTACCAAAGGAGCTACCACAGGAAGGGTTGACTTTGGTCTCTGAATATGTTATAATAAGTATATTAGGTTAGCTACTTAAGTACACTTAAGTTCCAATGTGTTAACATTAATGATTAACTTTAACATTTCATTAATCACTTAACATGCTCCTTAAGTACACTTAAGTAGAGAGTTTAGTCTTCCTTCTAATGAGAAGAATTTAGAAGGGTAAAGTCTAAGGAGTTTTGATTAATGTCTTCCTCAAGTGATGAGTCTGTTTTTAATAAGCCCAAACCAAAACGAGGTAATCCAGCTTTATATAAAGGGATGCCGCCACTGAACCCAACCGGGAGGCCGAAGGGTTCGACAAATAAGTTTACTAAACTCTCTAGGGAGTTAATGTCCTCTAAAGGGCCAGAGATTGTAGATAAAGTTATAGAGATGGCCCTGGAGGGTGACAGACATTGCCTTAAGATGTGTCTAGATAGAATTATCCCGGTCTCAAAAGCAGTAGAGATTAAGCATGAACATGAGGACCTTGGGATTAATATTATTGTTGAGTCCGTAAAGGCCATAGAGCGTAACGAAGAAAAAGAATTTAAGACCATTGAGGCCGAAGTGATTGACAGAAGTTCGTGACTGATATTAATGTCACTCTCCATGAGGCCCAACTTCAGATATTCAACAGTAAAAAAAGATTTAAAGTAGCCTCCTGTGGCCGTAGATTTGGTAAGAGTTATTTAGCTGCCTGGTCTTTAATCATCAAGGCGCTCCAATCTAAAGACAAAGATGTTTTCTACGTTGCCCCTACATTCCAACAAGCCAAGGACATCCTTTGGTCGATGTTGAAGGAGATAGGGCATGACGTAATTAAGACTACCCATGAGAACACTGCGGTGATTACGCTAGTTAATAACCGCAAAATATACCTTAAGGGAAGTGACCGACCAGATACGTTACGTGGTGTAGGTCTATCTTTCGTAGTGATGGACGAATATGCCTCTATGAAGCCAGAGGTTTGGGAGATGATCCTCAGGCCAACCTTGGCCGACGTTAAGGGTGGTGCGTTATTTATAGGGACTCCAGCGGGAAAGAATCACTTTCATAAGCTGTGGTTAGATGCACAACTAGAGGAAAATAAAGACGAGTGGGACGCATTCCAGTTTAACTCTACGGACAATACTTTTCTTGATCCGAAGGAGATTGAAGCAGCAAAGCGTTCTATGTCCACTCAGGCCTTCAGACAAGAGTTTGAGGCCACCTTTGAGTCCTTCACTGGAGGGGTATTTAAGGAGGAGTGGATTACCTACGCAGACGATGAGGCCTTTGACTTAGAGAACCCTACTCACTCCGGTCATTATGTTATGTCGGTTGACCCAGCAGGTTACGAGAAGACTAATCAAGACCGAGGGCTTAAGTCCTCTAGATTGGACGAGACAGCCATAAGTGTAGTTAAGGTAATACAGGACGAATGGTTAGTTAGGGATATTCTACATGGTAGGTGGGGGATTAAAGAGACTGCTGAGATCATTTTGGACGAAGCAGAGAAAGTCAAAGCCACCACAGTAGGAATTGAAGCGGGAGCCTTGAAGAATGCCATCATGCCATATCTCGAAGACGAAATGCGATCCAGAGGTCGTTGGGTTAATATCACAGACGTTACCCACGGCGGTAAAAAGAAACAAGACAGGATCGTATGGGCTCTCCAAGGGAGGTTACAGCATGGAAGACTTAAACTTAGGAAAGCGGAGTGGAACCATCACTTTATATCACAGATGCTTGACTTCCCAAGCTCACTCGCTCATGATGACTTACTGGACTCTTTGGCCTACATTGACCAAGTTTCTGTAGCGGACTTTGCTTCCTCAATAGATTTAGATGAATGGGAACCTTTCGATAATGTCGCTGGATACTAAATCACTCGCATATAATGACCCTCAGGCCGCTTTAAGTGGCTGGGTTATAGGTCGAGTCTCCCAATGGGAAGACCATCGTAATACAAATTACCAGAAGAAATGGGATGAATACTACCGTATTTGGCGTGGTATTTGGTCCTCTGAGGACAAGACACGCTCTTCGGAAAACTCCCGTCTTATCTCCCCGGCCACACAACAGGCAATTGAGTCCATTGTAGCTGAACTTGAGGAAGCTATCTTTGGTAGGGAACAGTGGTTTGATCTACGGGACGATGTGGCCGATACAGACCCTAAAGACGTTGACGCGATTAAAAAGAACCTACAGGAGGACCTCGACAGAGCTAAAGTCAAAGAAGCTATTGTTGAGGCTCTTCTGAATGCAGCTATTTATGGTACTGGGTTAGGTAAAATTAATGTCGTAGAGAAACCAGAGAAGTCTTTAGGTGAAACCCCTATTCCAAATACTTTCACCACGGACACTGTCGTATTTGAAAATGATCGTGTTGTGATCACTTTAGACCCCTTGACACCTCAGGAGTTCGCTATTGATCCCTCAGCCACTGAGATTGATGAGGCTCTAGGAGTTGCACAGATTGTAATTAAACCTAAGTACGAGATTATGGAGGGTATCCGGGACGGGCTCTATGAAGACAAGCCCATTGGTTCCTTCGATAAGGTTGACTTAGGTTTTGACGAAGAGGATAACTCAGTAAGTACCGACGACGATAAGGTTAAAATTACTGAGTACTGGGGCAGGGTCCCTAAGAAGTTCCTAGATGAAAAAGACTCCTCTTTGGGGGATGAATTTGACTACGATTCCGATGAACTTGTGGAGGCAATGGTTGTAATTGCCAATGACAGTGTAGTCCTTAAGTCAGTAGCTAACCCGTACCTTATGGGTGATCGTCCCTTTGTTGCTTTCCAATTAGACCGCGTACCAAATAAGTTCTGGGGTCGAGGTATTGCAGAGAAGGGTTACAATGCTCAGAAGGCCCTTGACGCTGAACTTAGGGCTCGCATAGACGCTTTGGCACTCACTACGCACCCTATGATGGGTGTGGACGCCACAAGGCTCCCTAGGGGAGTCAAGTTTGAAGTTAAACCAGGTAAGACGATCCTTACCAATGGGGACCCTCGTCAGACCCTTATGCCCCTTACGTTTGGTAATGTAGCTAATTCAACCTTCACTGAGGCGGCTGAACTAGAACGTATGGTTCAAATGGGTACTGGAGCTATGGACAGTGCTAACTCTAACTTCTCAAACCCACGTAATTCTACAGCAAGTGGGATGTCTATGCTCCAAGCAGCTTCGATTAAACGTCAGAAGCGCACCATTATGAACTTCCAAGAGAGCTTCCTGATTCCATTTATTCAGAAAGCAGCTTGGAGATACATCCAGTTTGCTCCGGATCGTTACCCCGCAGGGGACTATAAATTCCGTGCTTACTCCAGTATGGGCATTATGGCCAAAGAACTGGAGATGACACAGATGATCCAGTTGTTGTCCATGACGCAACAAGGGACTCCCCCATTCGCTATGCTTCTTATGTCTATCTTTGAGAGTTCAAGTATGTCCAATAGGGACGACATGAAGCTAGCAATTGCTCAGACGATGCAGCCTAATCCCGAACAGGAACAGCTACAGAAGATGGTTCAACAATTAGAACTTATGAAGTTGCAGAGTGAGATTGAGGAAATGAAGGCTGGAGCGGCTAAGGAGATGGCACAGGCATTTAAGATACAGTCGGAGATTGAGGACGGTCAGTCCGAGGACGCTCTGATCCAAAAACAGATGGAATTGGCTGAGAAAATGGCTAAGATTGAGAACCTCCGGACTGCCTCAACAAATATGCAGTCAGAGACGGCACGTAATGTTCCGGAAGTTACTCACCTTCAATCTGAGACTATATTGAATTTGGCTAAGGCACGAGCAGCTTCTAGTGCTTAGTGACAGAGAGATATTAGAGAAGCGTCTTGATCTGTTTACCAGTGACACCTGGAGTCTCTTCGTAGAAGAGTTAACCTCTATGGCAAATTCCCTGGATCAAATACAGAACATAGACGACGAGAAGACCCTCTTCTTACGGAGAGGGCAAGTGGATATCTTAAACATGATTATTAATGTTGAGAGGACCACTAAATTAGCGTTGGATCAATTAGATTAATTAATTTAATCCCAACATGTTTTAACTCCATAATCTTTTTATAGGGACGGAGATTGGTATTATGAGTAGTGTAGTTGTTGAAGAAGCTGTTGAAACACCTGAGGATGCGGCTAAATATGCGAACATTGAAGAGACTCCAGCAGTGGAACAATCTCAAGCAGAACAAACCCTCCCTGAGAAATTCCAAGGTAAATCTATGGCGGACGTTGTTTCCTCCTATGAAAATCTTGAAAAAGAACTTGGGCGTAAGGGCCAAGAGATAGGCGAACTCAGGCAGTTAACAGACAGTATTCTGAAACAGCAACTTACCACTAATCAAAACGGGACCACACAAGAATACGAAGTTGAAGAGGATATAGATTTCTTCGATGACCCTAACCAAGCGGTTACAAAGGCCATCGAAAACCATCCTAAGTTCCGTGAGTTTGAAGAGCAGCAGAAAGTGCAACATGCACATGCTACAACTCAACAGCTTGAAGCAGCACATCCTGATTACCTTGAGGTCGTAGCAGACCCTAAGTTTCAGGAGTGGGTCAAAGAAAGCCCCATCCGGACACAGTTATACGTATCGGCTCATAATTATGATTTGAACTCAGCCAAAGAGCTTATAGGCAACTATAAAGAACGAGCGTTGATTACAAATACTAACGAAGCCGAAGCACAGAAGGCCACTAAGAGAGAAGAAGCTCTTAAGGCCGGTAAAGGTGTCTCAAGGACTTCCTCTGAATCCACAGCCGGTAAGAAAATCTACCGTAGGGCTGATCTAATCAGACTTAAAAATAGTGACCCTGAGCGTTATGAATCATTACAGGAGGAAATCCTCCAAGCATACGCTGATGGTCGAGTCAAATAATCCCTAGTAAAGCTAAAGGAGAATTAACATGGGTTTGGGTACTGCACAACAGACTGTAACGACTGCCGCGAATTTTATTCCGGAGTTGTGGTCTGACGAAGTCATTGCAGGTTACAAAAAGAACTTGGTTCTTGGTAACTGCGTGACGAAAATTAACCACAGCGGTAAGAAGGGGGATACCATTCATATCCCCGCACCGGTTCGTGGTTCGGCCAATTCTAAAGCGGCCAACACTCAAGTAACCCTCCAGGGAGACACGCATTCCGTGGTAAACCTGAGCATCGACAAACATTATGAATATTCGGTTGTGATTGAAGACATCACCGAAGTTCAGGCTTTGTCCTCGCTTCGCCGGTTCTACACCGACGATGCTGGTTACGCACTGGCTACGCAGGTTGATAATGACCTGTTTATTCAGGCCGAAGCTCTCAATGGGGGTACAGCGGGTGCCAATACTTGGGTTGCAGGTGTAATTGGTGGTGACGGTGTCACGGCTTATGATCCCACTGCAAATACCAATACTGGTAACGCATCCGACATTACCGATGCAGGTATTCGTAAGATGATCCTACAGTTGGATAATGTCGATGTCCCTATGGACAGTCGTTGCTTGGTCATTCCGCCCATTGCGGCTAATGACATGCTTGGTATCAACCGCTTTACTGAACAACAGTATATCGGTGATGGTGCTGCGATTAAAACTGGTAAGATTGGTAGCATTTACGGCATTGACGTATTTGTGTCCTCCAACTGCCCAGTAGAGACTGCTGCCGACACCTCCACGACTCATCGTGTAGGCCTGATGCTTCATAAAGACGCTATGGCGTTGGTTGAGCAGATGGGTGTGCGTTCGCAGACTCAGTACAAACAGGAATACCTTGGGGACTTGTTTACGTCCGACACCATCTACGGTGTGGGTGAATTACGTAATACCTCTGGTGTTTGTTTTGTTGTTCCGTCTACCTAAACGTAGCGGATAATGAAATATAAGATTCGGTTTGGGGTGATTGCCACTGGTGACATCTCAGATCGAATCTTAGTTTCTAATCCACTATATGGCGAACCTATAGGAAACTATGGTTCTCGCCCTGTTACACCAGAGGCGGCTTGGTATAAAAAACTTGAAGATAAATGCAGTTATTATTCCCGTCTCGAAGCTTCCATTAAGGAGGAGGGGTACAGAAATCCGATATTCTGTAATTCTATTGAGGAGGGAACCTTTGGTAGATATGGTACATGCCGACTTTGGATAGCTAAAAAAAATTCTCTCCCAATCCCTGCTATTATATGTGATCAAGTAGGTCGATGGGATCATCTAGAGGAACTTAAGACAAAGAAAGAAGTTAACGCAAAGTTTAAAGACCCCCCAAGGACACTAATTATGACTAAAGATGAATTTAGGTTTGATAATTGTAAACATGTCCATTTAGTTGACAATACAACTACACATGAAGACATTGTTGAAATGATTAGAGGAAACTAAATGCCAATTTATAATTACACTTGTGGATTCTGTAGCCACTCTCAGGAAGAGCTTAGGTCTATGGATGAACGGAACATCAAAGCGAATTGTCAAAACTGTGGTAAAAAAGCGCAGAAGGCACTTTCTGTGCCAACTATTCTTTTGGATGGGTCTGATCCTAACTTTGTGGCTGCTCATGACCGTTGGGTAAAGGAACACGAGACCCGTGGGAATGGAATTAGGTCCTACTAGGTGACAACGACAGGTGGCACTACTATCGTCTACTACAATATCTATTGGACAGAAATCAAATGATGACACTTGAGACAGCCTTTGCCGACACAAGTTACGACTTGGAGCTTGAGAGGATCAAGAACAAGATCACTAAGCTCTATAATGACCTTGTGGAGAAGACCTTTAGACAAGCTAACCCCGGAGCCCCTCAGGACCAACTTGAGTCCTTCTTGGAGAGCAACGCTCTGGAGTTCAAGGACGGTGGTTTCGATGAGGAGGCCGATGGTCTTGAGCGTATGCTTGATTTACTGACCCAGGACGAAGAACTGGATAAGGTTTCGGACAAGACGTTTAAAGCCCCTGAGGTTGCACAAGGGAAAGAACCCAAGGATAAAGCACATAATAGGCTCTTCACGCCCACTACGAAGTCCTTAGAGTACCCTCGTGGTGGCCTATTTACCCCTCCGGATCGTCATAGGCGCCCCAAGACTCAGTCCCTTAGGACCCCTAGGGGTTCAATCAAACGGTTGATCGAAGATGATCCAAAGGTCAGCACACGAGGTCTTAAGGACGTTTGGGACGAAGAACGTGAGCGGTTACTAGCGTTGGTCCGTAAACGTAATAAAGAACATGGAGTGCAATTATAGTAATGAAAACTGTAAAGATGCGTAAGGCCGGGAAGATGGTTAAGAAGAAGAAAAAGAAAGAACCAACGGAGGCTCAACGGAAGCGTAATGCTCTACGTTGGAAACAAGAACTTAGGGGTATCTAATGGCACGTAGAGGTGGACGTACAAAACCATTAATAAAGCCCTTCCCTAAAGGTAAGCAACTACCTTGGTCGAAACAAAAACTATTTATGAAACTTTCGGACTTTAATCAAGAACTCTCTGACCCATATTTGTTTGGGGAAACTAGGTCAATTTATGGTGTAGCTAAGTTCTCCACCGCTCAGTAACGAAGGAATGAAACATGAGTGATTATACATTACAAGTAACGTGGTCAGGTAAAGATGCACTTTCGGACTCCGATCCAAATAAGGTAATTTCGGGTGCTGATTTTAATACTGAATTTGCAGCAGTTAAGACCGCCGTTAACTCTAAGTTAGATGCTTCGGACAACCTAAGTGATCTTGTGACCCCTGCAACTGCTAGGACAAACCTAGGTGTAGCTATTGGGTCCGATGTACAGGCATACGATGCGGACAATGTAGTTAAGGACGTAGCTAATGAGTTTACAGCTACTCAGAACTTTAATGCAACTACGTTGACGGATGCAGCCACTGTGGCTTGGGACGCAAGTGCTAATCAAGTAACTTCTGTTACCATTACGGACAATCGTATAATAGGTCTCCCTACGAACCTTGTGGACGGTGCTTTTTATCACCTCACAGTGATCCAAGACGGCACAGGTTCCCGTACCCTTACGTGGAATGCTGTATTTAAGTGGCCTTCGGACACCGCCCCCACGCTCACTACGACTGCTTCAGAACAGGACGAGTTTACGTTCAGATCAAATGGGACTAACCTTTATCAAGTGGGTCAGACCCTGGCCAACGCTTAGGAGAAAATAGATGTACTGTATTTTAACTGAAGTTGACGGTGAATGGGTTTTACCTGTAACTTGGGTAGGCCGAGAAGGTAAACCACTTGCTCTGAAACTTAAGGAACGCACAGGTCTCTCTTACCAGAAAAATATTACTCGTCTTTGGGACGATGCCCCTCTTATGGCCCTTGGGGTCTATAAGTTCGAGGAGCCTAAAGTCACCACTGGTTATCTGGAGACCGGTTCCACAGAGGACGTTGTAAGTGGGTTTGTAGTAACTCGTAAGAAGACCTGGGTTGCCGATCCTGACTACGTTGCTCCCACTCCGGTATCCGATCTTCAACAAGCTAAAAATAATGCCGTAAGTCAAATTAAAGTTGAGGCACACAAACGTATTATTACTGCTTTACCTGAATGGAAACAACGAAATGTAATTGCCGACTTGTCCTCTGACGATGCGGACACAAAGGCAGCGGCAGCTACAGAGTGGAAAAAAGTTACTGATATTAGAACTAAGTCAAATGAATTGGAAGCATCTGCAAACGGTAAGGACTTGGATGCTCTTAGACATGAAGACTTGAATTGGACTGTTGACGAAAAGTGGACTGACTAATGTTAGTTTATCCTACAGGGATACCTACTAGTAGTTCGGGCTACACCATCGAAAACGCTGTGTGGTTTGAGCCAGGATCAGATACCTTAGTCAAGACCTTCAGTGGGGCTGGGACTAGTAATAAAAAAGCTGTTATATCCTGGTGGGAAAAGAAGTTAGGCACAGGTGATACTTACGCCACTTTCCATACCCCCGCGATGTATTTTCTATACGAGACTTCAAATGAATATCGTTTGCGCTGGAATGGCACTATTACAACAGCGTTTCAAACAAATGCAGTTTATCGTGATTACGGAGCCTGGACCCATCATGTGCTTGACGTAGACACCACACAGGCAACGGACACCAACCGCCTACGCAAGTTTACTAATGGCGTGTTAGACACGTTAAAGTCAACGTCATACCCTGCAGAAGACGCCATTTGGGATTGGAACCAAGCAGTCCAGCACAACATCCCACAAACTGGTGGAGGGCCGGGGCTGTACCTCGCAGAGTTCATCAATTTAGACGGCCAATCTATTATCGGCGGCGACCTTGCAATTACTGATCTTGTGGATACGGATAGCAATGGAGTTCCTATGCCTGTTGATCCATCTGGATTAGATTTTACTGGTAATAATTCATTCTGGCTCGACTTCGCAGTAGCACCCGGCACAGGTAACGGTGCGGGGACTGATGTTTCGGGAAATGATAATCACTTCACCGATACATCCATGACGG
>Ga0315338_1001570_pt1 | contig 27737 bp, 20 predicted proteins | sample ASW8metaG_FD_204518 | JGI IMG/M metagenome (GOLD analysis project Ga0315338, IMG submission 204518) | Ammonia-oxidizing marine archaeal communities from Monterey Bay, California, United States - ASW #8 | ecosystem: Environmental > Aquatic > Marine > Coastal | place: USA: California | collected... | reverse complement strand
GCCTTTCTTTTTCTTCATTAGAAAGTTTACCCTGCATTTCTGCAGCAACTTTCCATAGGAAGGCAGGATCGCGACGATGTCTACCATCTTTTCCATGACGGTTTAGCGCATCATTGAGTGCATTGATGCTACTTTTACTCAGACCGATATCAGTATCCAAACCCTCAGAAAAGGCCTGTAGTTCAGGATCATCTAAAAGGATATCTTCCTTCATCAATTTTTCGCAACCAATCGTTGCAAACAAAGCGACCATGAGAAGTGAAATTAATTTTTTCATTAGTATACCTTTATTTAATATAGCTTTGGTCATTATATATTTTGACGCCTGCTATACTTCAGAAGTTAAAAATAATTTCATATTATAAAAAAGGGCCGTCCCAATTCATTATAGGACGGCCCTTTTTAATCAATTCCAATTTGTAAAGGGTTTTAGCCTCTTTTACTGCCACCACGCTTTCCGCCTTTTTTACCTTTGTGTTTTTTCATTCGTAATGAAAGAGCTTTATGAATTTTAATAATCTCTAATTGACTATCGTCGAAAATGCCTAACATTTTTTCATTTTTTGCGGCAAAAATATTTTTTAGTCCTTCTCTTAGTGTATCTTTATCGATATCACCATTTTTTGATTTTTCAAATAGAGCTCTAGCTGCATCTCTTGCTTCCTGATGAGCTGCATCAAATGCAGTTAATTGATCAGTCGTCATTCCAAGCACGGCTACCTTTACAGCTTTGGTTGAATCTCTATAAGCCTTGCGTTTTTCTTTACGATCAGCTTTATTTTGCTCAAGTTGAGCTTTTTGTTCATCGGTGAGGAGCACATCAATCTCGGCTTTCAATGCCTCTCTTAATGCATCCTTTTGAGCTTTAGCATCTTCTTTAGAAAGTGTACCATCTTTCACCTGCTCATGAATTGCTTTGAATCTTTCTTTATATGCAACCTTGATAGCTTTAAAGGTTACTTTTTGGTCATCCGTCAATACTTTTTTAATTTGACTAAAATAACTTTTACCTTTTTTGCCTTTTTTGCCTTTTGAACTACCAAATAATGGAATTTCTTTTTCATCCATCTTTTCGAAAAGCCTCGCTTTTTCTTCATCGGATAATTCGACTGCCAGTTCACCAGCTACTTTCCATAAAAAGCCGGGTTCACGATGTTTTCCTTTACGTCCGTGTCTATTCAAAACATCATTTACTGCACTGGCAGATGATTCACTCAGACCAAGATCTGAAGATAATTCTTTAGCGAAGTCTTGCAGCTCAGGGCTATCTAGTTCTGCTGCATTATCCAGCATGGGGTTATCACACCCTACGGCGAAAAGTAAAAATGTTGAGATTGGCAATATGAGTCGTTTCATGATATAATTCCTTTTTGTGCTGTTTCGAAGTGTTTCATTTAGCCAATTAGATACGTTAATCAATAATAAAGTTAAAAAACTTATTAATAATAAACGGATAATCGACGAAATATTTTTTATCAGATGTTGATCTCCCTAACTTTCCCCATGCCATATTCAAGCGGAAACTTTAAAGCCAATCCCAGCCAGAACACCGCAATCACACACCCGCCCGCCCCACTCATGATTCTTGCAGGCGCCGGAACCGGAAAAACATCCACTTTAATCCATCGAATACGATATTTATGCAAATCGGACCTCATTAAACCAGAGAACACTTTGCTGCTCACTTTCACTGAAAAAGCAACGGCCGAAGCACAGCAAATCATTTATGCGATTATGGGTAAAGAGTCCGAGTCCATATTTGTAGGCACCTTTCACAGTTTTTGTCATTCAATCATGCGCCGGTTCGGCCCAGAAGATCGAATGGATGATGTGCTGTGGGAAGAGAAAGACATTATTTATTTCCTCATAAATCATTTCAACGAAATGGATTTTATTCAATCTCGGGTATTTTCTACAGATCCAGTCAAGGCGATTACCAAATCTTTCATACCTTTTTTCAACAGGATACGGGATGAACTACTCACTCCCAAAGAATTGCTCATCAAAGTAGAAAAGATCAAAGAATCAACAGATTGGATATTGGAGGAATTTCCTGGAATCCATGATAAAAACGCTGACCTGAATGATGCACTTCTCCAAATAAAGGATCTGGTTCAGGCTTATGATTTTTTTCAAAAGGCAAAAACCAAGAATAATGCCATGGACTTTGGTGATATGATTTTAGGATGTTATACAATATTAAAAGAAGATGAAGCAGTCCTAAGGAAAGTCCGTAGTGAATTTTGCCACATTTTTATCGATGAGTACCAAGACAACAATTATGCGTTAAATCTGATTGTAAACCTGATCGCAGAAAAAAATCCGAGTATTACCGTGGTTGGGGATGAAGACCAGTGTATCTATTCATTCCGCGGGGCCAATTATTATAATATTGCAGATTTCAGAAATCGATATCAATCACATTCAAAGTATGCTGAGATACCCTTGGAGGAGAACCGTCGCTCCACGCAAGCAATACTGGACCTTGCAAATGCTTCCATTGGAAATAATCCAGATCGAACAGCGAAACAATTAAAGTGCCTCCCAGAGAATACAATGCATGGACCTAAACCTGTCTGGGTTCAGGCTGATAGAGCACAATCGCTTCAGGAAGTGCCAATGGTAATACATGAGATTATTAATGAAGGCCGCGCTTTGTACGGTGACATTGCTGTTATCTGCCGCGGTTGGGCGAATGTACGGGCTATCGCCAGCGCAATGCAGAAAGCGGCAATCCCGGTGGATATTCATATCGAGAAATTCTTTGATGTGCCAATTGTGAAAGATGTGCTGGCATGGGGACACTTAATCAGACATGATAAACAGAGCGAGATTGCACTTTACCGTATCCTCAAACAGCAAATGGGCGAAGATTGGACACGTACATTCTTTCGATCCATGGAAAAATCTTCCGCAGAAGAAAAATTCCAAAAATTAGAATCTAGATGCGATGAATCTGCTGATCTTAAAAAACTTATAGATAGCATTAAGGACTTAAAGCAGGCTTTAGGCCAGAATCGAAAAGCAGACGAAATGGTTTGGGCGATTTTGGATATGCTCAAAGATCGGCCCCTGCTTAAAGATATGCGTAATGCATATGGTTATCGCGAAAGGCTAAATCTTGCCAATACCGGTGAAATCCTTAATCTTGCTGAAGAATTTGTAAATACGAATCCAGATGGACAACTAAGCAATTGGCTCGGATTTATGGAGGTCATGTCTTTGGCTTCCAACCAGAATGCAGCCCAGCCTCAGCTTGAAAACCAACACTTAGCCGTCCAGGTAATGACCATACATCAAAGCAAGGGTCTACAGTTTCCCATTGTGATCTTGCCATTTCTACAAAGCGGTAGTTTCCCATCTAACCTGAAAAAGCATCCAACCATAGATAGGCTGCCGTCTTCATGGATGAACTGGGAACAGGATTCTAATACCACTTTTCGAGATTTGCATAATCGTGAAGAGAGACGTGTTTTTTATGTTGGCGTTACACGTGCAGAAAAAGAATTATACCTATTTGGCCCCACAAGCAGACAATCTATATTTACGGCAGAATTGGAATCCACCGAACCTCAACCCATGGAGATCATAACCATGAATGAAGAAAAAGAAAATCTACAATCACTTAACAAACGCAAACAGCAGTTACTGGCCAACCTCAACCGGGAGGTTGCCGCAAATCAAATCGATAATGCTCGAAAAATACTAGACGAAATAGGAAAGGTCGACACAGATCAAACTATAAATGGATCTGGAGTTATACCAGCCATGGATAAAATGCTGCATTTATCCGCAACAAAAATTGATACGTACAGTACCTGCTCTTTAAAATACAGGCTAAAGCATATTGATAAAGTGCCGGAGCGAAAAACACGAGCCACAGCAGAATTCGGATCCATTATGCATAATATTCTGGAAGAGTTTCACGGCATGAAGAAAGAAGAACAATCGGAAGAAAAATTGATTCAACTGCTAGATAAACACTGGCGTAAAGATGCTTTCGAATACCGTTTGCGCAGTGATGAATTTCACCGGCAAGGTGAAGAAATATTATCAGACTATTTTCAGTTTATTTCTCAAAATCCTCCGAACGTACTTGAAAGGGAAAAAACATTTAATTATACCATGAATGAAATCAATGTGAAGATTTCAGGCAAGATCGACCGTATAGATCAAGACGGTGACAAACTGGGTATTGTGGACTATAAAACAAGTAAAAAGAAAGAAAAAGCAGAAAAGAACCTTCAAATGGCGCTATATACGGAAGCCATTATGCAAGATGCTATTCCAGAAGTAAAGGGCAAACCTGGTAAAGCAAGCCTATATTTCTTAAGGCATGGAGACGATCCGCTATCATCTTATGAATTTACTGAAAACGATTTAATAGAAAGCCGAAAGAAAATAAAAGAAGTCGCTGAGGGAATCCGGTCTGGACATTTTGAACCGGATAAGAACGAATTCAAATGCCAGTACTGCGATTATAAAGATTTTCTTTGCCCGGCGTGGGAAGAATAAGAACATAAAAACCTATCTCTAATGATGAAAGAAAAGAACACAGATCATTCTATTGTTACAGCTGAAAATTTAAAGGACTCAATATTTTTTGAGAATGTCTCTCAATCATATCTAGATGAAATCGCATCCACTGCAATCATTATGAAAGCTGAAAAGGATGATGTGATCTACACAGCTGGAGAAGAGAATTCAGCAGGTATTTTTTTACTCCTTTCCGGTCTAGTCAAATTATTTCGAAAAGGTGAGAATACAATATTAGATAGCACGGAAGATATTGTTGAAGGAGAAACTTTCAATTCATTATCCCTATTTTATGAGAAAAAACGGGGAGAAACCGCTACAGCAAGCGCATATAGTCGGTTACTTTTCATACCAAAACAAGCCCTACTTGATCTATGCGATACTCAACCAGAGTTCAATAAAATATTACATGATAAAACTACTCTGCAATTTAATCGCAATAAGCTACGACGGATTTTATTGCACTTTTACTCTGATGAAGTGGATCAAAGTATATTGCGAAAAATAATGCTTACGGGTGAATGGATAACTCTTAAACATAATAGTAAGTTATTTGACGAGGGTGAACCCAGCGATTCGATGTTTTTCCTAGTAAGAGGATTTCTAAAAGCATTTATCAATTCTGATGGCAATTTGAAAGAAGTAGGCGAAATAAAAGAAGGAGAAGTCATTGGAGAGATGGGACTTCTGTCTGATGAGCCGAGGTCTGCGTCTATTTATTCAACCAGGGAATCCATACTATTTAAGATTAATAAAGAAAAGTTTGATGATTTAATGCGAAGTAGTCCCAGCGTTCTTTTTGCACTATCAAAACAAATAATTTTACGATTTAAGAAAAACCAAAATGTGGATACTGGTAATGAGAATACAACCTTTCTCACTTTAATCTACACTTCGCAAGATCAAAAAAATCAATTATCAGGAAATAAAATTGGTAAGACTCTGGATACCGCTTTGGGTAAAATAGATTCATCTTACTTTTTAGATAGAACACTGGTAAATGAAAAACTAGGAATTAAAGATATAAATAAAGAATTGAGTCTGGAGGAAAAATATTATCCACTGGATAATCTTATCAATAATCTAGGAAAAGATTATAAATATATTATTCTGGAATGTGATCCTGATAATAACATGTGGACAAAATGGTGTACACGGATCGGCGATAAATTTTTATTTATGCTTGATCCGGAAGACGGTATAAATAATTCTTCCATGATTCGTGAAATGGATGGAATTCAAAAGAATACTCCTAAACATTTATTAGTTGATCGCCAACTAATCATCTTTCATCAAAACAAAAATACTTTCCCAACAAATACGATCAAGTTTCTTGAAGAATTACATCCAATAAGTAATCACTATCACATTGATATTAACAATGAAGATGATTTTAATAGATTAGCGAGAATTTTGACAGGAAGTAGTATTGGCGTTGCATTTGGTGGTGGTGGTGCTAGAGGAATTGCCCACATTGGAGTCTACAAAGCGCTTATTGAATATGGGATTCCTGTTGATATTGTTTGTGGTACAAGTGCTGGGGGCATGATGTCTGGACTTGTTGCATCGCGGTATTCAATTGAAGAAATAACTGAAATATTTAAAAATTTTGGGAAAAATGTTAAAGTGAAATGGGCAGACTACACGCTTCCCTATTCATCAATTGTTAAAGACCCTAAACTGATAGAAGCGTATAAATCTTTTTGCGGGGAAAAGAAAATCGAAGATTTGTGGCTGCCTATGTTTTGCTGTGCCGTAAATATATCATCAGCTGAACTTACCGTTTTCGATCGTGGAAGCCTGTGGAGAGCGCTCAGAGCTACTACCTCCCTTCCTGGTTTATTGGTACCTGCAGTTGATAATGGATCTCTTTTTGTCGATGGAGGTCTCATTAATAATATGCCTGGAGACATCTTAAAAGAACGCTATAATTCTAAACTTATTTCAGTAAATGTTAGCCCAGAAAAGGATCTTGTACCAAATTTTAGTGAATTTCCAAATCAAACCAAGTATTTACTGAAAAAAATGTTTTTAAGAAAAAAATTCAAGAAAGATTATGGGCATATTGATATTCCAAACTTGGCAAGTATAATGGTTCGCTCAATTATGGTTGGCAGTGCTAAAAAAACTAATGAAGTAGCAAAAATATCCGAAATTTATTTAAGTCCACCCACCGATAATTTTAAAATGCTAGACTATGATAATTTGGAAAAAATTACTGAAGTGGGATATAAATATGCCGTTGAAGAATTAAATAAATATGATTTAAATCAAATCATTAATAGTTGAGCCTATGCCGAATCTGGGCGGAGTGAACTTATTTTTGGTTCATATTTAAAATATATCGTTAACAAAAAGGACATGATGAAAAAGAAAATAAGGGCATAAACATAAAACCCAGTAAGACCGAACCAGCTGTAATTTTGAAAATATAGAAGGCTAAATCCCAAAACCATCTTAATAGATTCTGCTACCAATGCATAATTGCGATGATCTAATGTAGATGTAAATGAAAATATGTTAATAATAAGCATAATAGCGTAAAGATAATTCATCGTTGCACTGAAATTTGGAATGATCATAAACATATAAAACATCAATATGGTCGTTATCAAAAGCTGTGCACCTGACCACGCAATCAACAGCGGTGAATTTTTGGTATTATATTTTATTCGCTTTTTTGGATCTGTAACCATCTGGATCGGATATTTTTCTTTAACATCTAACGGGCGCCAACCAGTAGGCATAAACCAGATCCGCAGTTTATCAATAATTCTCTCTGTGCGCCATGCATCTTTTACCAGTTGCCACATATGCTTGAAATTAATGATTACCGGATTCCAGGTCTGTGCCTGCTTAAGTGTACCGTAGACCGGTTTTACATTATCTATTTCTGGTTGAAAGGTCCCGAACAGTTTATCCCAAATGATTAAGATTTGACTGTAGTTTTTATCAATATATTCAGCGTTGATGGCATGATGAACACGGTGATGAGAAGGCGTAACAATGATATATTCTAAAAAGCCCAGCTTATTGATCATTTGAGTATGGTACCATAATTGCATGTATAAGTGTATGGGTCCTAAAATTGCAAAAATGTATGCCGGCACACCCAACAATCCTGCGGGTACCATAAAAATTGCAGCAAATTTCAATGTATTTGATATAGACTGGCGCAAAGCACAAGAAAGATTAAAATCCTCGCTGCTGTGATGGATATAATGCCTGTTCCACAAAACATTAACACGATGATTGAGACGGTGTACCCAATACCCCGAAAAATCCTCCACGATAAAAGCAATAACTACCGCAAGCCAGAGTGGTTCAAGTTTATAAATTGTAATATGGTCGACCAGCCAAGAATAGGTGATAATTGCAAAGGTAAATTTTATACCATCTCGAATCGTATTTGATATACCCGAACTTAGACTTGAGATAACATCTGCAGATCGGTTTATTGTGACGCCTTTAACCCTTGCAGCAATGGCTTCAAACATAATGAGCACCATAAACGTGGGTATTGCATAGAAAAGCGTTTTAACGTAATAGGTCATCTTATGATTGATTTAATTTCAAACATTCTTCTATCATTTTTTATTATGATCCAGACTTAACATATTCGCGATTGCCTTTTCAACAAGCATGGACATGACCTGATATCCTTTTTTATTAGGATGTACTTCATCTAATCCATACTCTTTTTTCAATCCTTCCTGATCATCGACCATTGATGAATAATAATCGAGATAGGTCATACCATTCTTTTCAGCATAATTTTTTATAATAGTATTAATCGCCAATATTTTGGGCGGCGGATCATGGATCGGGCTCCATGAAAAGCCACTGGCAGGTAAAATGGATGATATGATGACTTTGATTCCATTGCTCTCAGCCAATTCAGCCATCGAAATAATATTACCTGCAATCATCTTCACTGTTGAAGGACCCGTATTTTCGGCAATGTCATTAATGCCGGCCAAAATCACTACTGCTGTTGGTTTAAGATCTATTACATCCGGCCGAAATCTGATTAGCATTTGTGGAGTTGTTTGCCCACTAATACCGCGATTAATATACTTGTTATCTGAAAAGAACTCCGGCTGAAACCGCTTCCATTCTTCGGTAATCGAATTTCCCATAAATACGATTCTATTTTTGTTTGAATCAGTCAATATAAGTTTCGCATTTTCATTTTTATACCGGTTTAAATTGGGCCAGTCTTGATCATAGTCTTGGGCAATTACATATTCTAAAACCACCAGAAATAAAAGCAATACATTAACTATTCTCATAAGGAAAATTACGATTTGTTTTTATAAAAATATTTGCCTGATTTGTTAAATAACAAAAATTATTATTTAAAAGTTCTATCAATATTGGAAGCCTGTAAATTTAGTCTATCAATTTTGTTAGATTGAAACTTAAACCGTCTAATTTTCTTGTTTCTTCAACAAATGCAGATACATTGGATAAAATAACTACACCGGTCTTTTTTTCTATATTCAATGCCATGGCCGAAGTATAGCCACCCGTACCTCCGTTGTGCCAATAAATCTTTTCACCATCTTTATTGAATATTAACCATCCTAGAGCAATATCAATCTCATCTTTGTACTGCAATGTTTTCTTCCGTTGTAATTCTAAAATGGGGTCATTAGTAAAATTTGCTTGGACAAATTTGCTCATATCTTTAACACTAGATAATAGCCCACCGGCTGGGGCAAAAGCGTTCAAGTCCCAATTAGAAACGACCTTCCCATCTCCATCAATACCTTTTACTAATTGATCAACTATTATTTTCCTATCTAGAGAAGTTTCACTCAAATTGTATTTAGATATGACATAATGATCCAATAATTCATCATAGGGTTTATTTGCTACGTACTCTAATACATGTCCTAGATAAGCAACTCCAATATTCGAATATTCACTTTTTTCGCCTGGGTTGCGGTTCAGTTTCATCTTCTTTTTAAAGTATTTTTCCATACGTCCTAAATCGTATTTGACATAAGGATTATTGTAACGGAAAAGTAAATCAAAGATCATTCCGCTAGGCATTCGAGTCAATCCAGATGAATGATTGGATAACATTTCAATCGTAATGGTATTTCCATTCTTTTGGCCATGTTTTAATGGATATGGAACATAATTCTGAAGCGGTTTTTTCAATTCAATTTTTCCTTCATGGACCAAACTTGCAAGAATAGTCGACGTCATCACTTTGGTAATCGAACCAATTTCATAAACATTGTTTTTATTTTGAATGGTTCGAATAGAACCATCTTCCTTTTTCACTCCATAATATGAAACTTTTTCTCCATCGATTATTGCCACAGATAGTTGTGCATTATTAGGCAACTGTGCCAATACTTGATGTATAGAATCAATCTGGGTCTGGGTTTGACTAAAACCAAATGATGTTAGTAAAAAAACAAGTAAAACAATTTTTTTCATACGCAAAACCTAAACATAATTCAATAGAGCCCTTTTTTAATTAAGAGACTGTTGGCTTAAATATTTTTTCATCTCCTTTTGGGTCATCACACAACGAAATCCAGTATGCTCCAAGCTAGTGTCCGGGCTGGTTTTCATCCGGGCAGTTGGACGATATCCGGCACAATATTGTGCATTACATAAAAATGAGCCACCCCGCGTTACCCGTTTAGGCACATAGGGTTCATCTGGATCAAAACTGTCTTTTGGCCCTAATGGATTCTTTCCTCGATTATTCATTGCATAACTATCGGCCCGATACCAATCAGCTACCCATTCCCATACATTCCCAGCCATATCATATAGGCCGATTTTATTTGCTTGGTAATATTTGACCGGGGAAGTTTTAAGAAATCCATCCGATCCTTGGTTATCGATTGGAAATACACCTTCCCATATATTCATATTTTTTTGACGTGTATTAGTGACTTCGCCCAATTTAGCTGCGTATTCCCATTGGGCCTCTGTTGGCAATCTCGCCCCTGCCCACTTCGAGAATGCTTGTGCATCGTACCAGGAGACATGGACCACTGGATGGTTATCTTTATCATCAATTGAAGTACCTTTCCCATCTAGGTTTCTCCAATTGGAATTTTTTTTCCATTCCCACCAATTAATAGGTGAAGATGGATATGCTGGACGATCACTTTTTATAAATGTTAACGACCCGGGAACAAGCACCTCTTTTGGTGGCGGTGGCGTCCCTGGAGGAACCTGTTTCATGATTTCTTCCAAAGAAGGTGGTATTTCTGCCGTTGTTATATAGTTGGAATTATTAATAAAAGTGCCAAACTGTGCATTAGTTACAGGTGTTTCAGACATCCAAAAACCATTCATCTTAACTTTATGGACAGGACGTTCATCATGGAGTGCCATAGCGTCTTTACTGCCCATAAAAAATTCCCCAGCTGGAACCCAAACCATTACCATTTGCGATTCGGCAATATTAATCGTCATTTTTCTAACATCGAGGTTTGGTTGGCCGCATCCAAAAATAATCAGGCAAAAAACCAGATATATTTTCATTGGGTATAGACTAATTTTTTTCATCATTGCTATGAATTTAATCTAAGTTAAAACAGTTGTCGTTTAATCCAATTTTTTCTGTTTCATAAAAGTCGGGGCAATTAAATTGACGTTCTTTTGATCCCACATTCAGGAGGTAATTGTGAAAAAATCTATCCTATTATTATTGTCTATAAGCTTCATTTTTGGAGAATCCATTAGTGAAAAAACCAAGTCCATGCGAAAAATGAGCGGTTATTTTAATATGTATTGGGAGGATACAAGCGGCAAAATCTGGCTGGAAATCACTAATTTTGATAATGAATTCCTTTATGTGAACTCCATGGCAGCAGGAATGGGTTCCAATGATATCGGATTGGACCGTGGTCAATTGGGAAGTGATCGAATCGTTTATTTTCACCGAATTGGACCCAAAGTATTACTCATTCAGCAAAATTATTATTATCGTGCAAATACAAATGACCCCATGGAAAAAAAGTCTGTTGAAGATGGGTTTGCAAAATCAACATTATGGGGCTTTAAAGTTGAAGCGGAAGAAAAAACCCGTGTGCTTGTAGATGCGACTGATTTTTTCCTGCAAGATTCTCACGGTGTTGTAACTCGCTTAAAAAATCAAAAGATGGGTAATTATAAAGTAGATAAAAGCCGTTCGGCTATTTACCTCCCTGAAACCCGAAGTTTTCCAAACAATACAGATGTTGAGGCAATCATGACCTACACCGGTACTAACGCTGGCCAATACGTTCGTCAAGTGGCTCCCACTGCCGGAGCCATCACTGTAAGGCTTCACCATTCATTTGTTGAACTTCCTGATAATCAATATCAGCCACGAAAACATGATCCGCGTGCTGGTTATGGTTCAATGTCATTCCAGGATTATGCTGTCCCTCTAGATGAATCCATTTACAAACGGTATATCACACGCCATCGTTTGAAAAAGAAAAATCCTAACGCAAAAGTAAGTGAACCTGTGGAGCCCATTGTTTATTATATTGATCCGGGCGTACCTGAACCGGTAAAAACGGCTATGCTAGAAAGTGGACTGTGGTGGGACCAAGCCTTTGAGGCGGCTGGGTATAAAAACGCTTTCAAAGTAAACGTTCTTCCTGAAGGTGCACATCCGCTAGATGTACGTTATAATATGATTCATTGGCTACACCGCGCCACCCGTGGGTGGTCTTACGGTTCATCAGTAGCAGATCCCCGAACCGGAGAAATCATTAAAGGCAATGTCTCTCTTGGATCATTAAGGCTGCGCCAAGATTATCTTATTGCAACTGGTTTACTAGCACCATATAAACAAAACTCAATGATACCAGATCATATGCGTGAACTGGCACTTGCAAGGGTACGCCAGTTGGTTGCCCATGAAATTGGTCATACTCTTGGTTTGTCCCATAATTATATCGCTAGTAGTGTGGGTCGAGCTTCGGTAATGGATTACCCGCACCCCACGGTAACATTGGATAACAGTGGCAAAATCCAGTGGCGGAATGCCTATGACGATGGTATAGGTGAATGGGATAAAATAACTATCGCTTATGGTTACCAGGACTTTCCGAAAGGCGCCAATGAGAGTGATGAATTAGAGGATATTATTCAAGATGGTATACGTCGCGGATACATTTTTATAACCGATCAAGATGCACGACCTTTAGGTTCGGCTCATCCTACTGCCCATCTCTGGGATAATGGTATGGATCCTGTTTCGGAATTAAAGAACCTGATGGCGGTACGGAAAACGGCACTTAATAATTTTGGTGAAAACAATATAAGATTCGGTGAACCATATAGCGATATTGGAGATGTTCTAGTGCCCACTTATTTTCTTCATCGATATCAAATTGAGGGAGCGGCAAAAGTTGTAGGTGGACTAGATTTTACTTATGCACTCCGCGGTGACGGTCAAACGGTAACCAAATTTCTTGATCCAACATTTCAAATGGAAGCCTTGGATGCTCTTATTGGAACGTTGCAGCCTGATGCATTGACATTAAGAGAAGAATTATTGCAATTAATACCACCCCGTGCTGCTGGACGCGGTCGAACTCGAGAATCCTTTAACGCTCGCACCGGTGTAACATTTGACGGTGTAAGCCTGGCCGAAACTGCTGCAAACTTAACCTGCCGAATGATTTTTCATCCGGAACGGACCACCCGACTAGTGGAATACAATGCACGAGACCCAAAACAACCGGGACTGGAAAAAGTCCTTAACCAGGTTATTAATACTACCATATTAAACCCAGCACCAGCCGGACTGGCGGGTGAAATAAAAAGAAATGTGGATTTTATAATACTTGATCATCTCCTTAGCCTTTCTGTTAATCAAAAAGCGTCTCCGGCAGTCCAAACCATCGCAATTGCAGAGATAGAAACATTAAACGACCAATTCAAATCATTGTCTGGTTTATCAACCAAGAGTAGATACGCTCCCAAACTTCGGGCCAATGCAAAATCACTTAGGGACCGTGCGCATTATAAAATGCTGCATAAACGCGCACAGCATCTATTGGATGAACCCGATGAATTCATTCCTATCAAAATATTAGAAGTACCGCCCGGCTCCCCAATTGGCGCTGAATTTGGTTGCTCATTTGATGATAAAATGCAAATTAATTCTAAATGATGAGGACAATCCTATGAAACGAAGAATTCTGACAACATTGATCTTGATTTCATCCGTGATAATTGCGGATGGACTTGATATGAAAAAATTTAAAGGTATGAAAGCCCGCAGCATTGGTCCTGCCGGAATGAGCGGCCGAGTGACAGCTATTGACGTCGTACTTTCAAATGCAGACGTAATGTATGTGGGTACAGCATCTGGTGGATTATGGAAATCTGAAAGTGGCGGTGTTAAGTGGGAGCCCATTTTTGATGATCAAAAAGCTGCTTCTATCGGCGATGTCACGGTTGACCCCACCAATCCTGATGTAATCTGGGTTGGAACGGGAGAAGGCAATCCTCGGAATAGTCAGAGCGCGGGATATGGCGTTTACAAAAGTATCGATGGCGGAAAAACTTGGGAATATAAAGGTTTAGGTGAAACGCGGAATATTCATCGCCTTCTAATTAACCCACATAATCCTAATGAAGTATATGTCGGGGCCCAGGGATCTGCCTGGGGGGATAGTGAAAACCGTGGTGTCTACAAAACGACCGACGGCGGTGAAACATGGCAAAAAATTCTTTATGTGAATGAAAGCACGGGTATTGGCGAACTGGTGATGGACCCACAAAATCCCGATAAATTAATCGCCAATATGTGGCAATTCCGCCGCTGGCCTTGGTATTTTAAATCTGGTGGTGAAGGATCAGGATTATATGTGACCTATAATGGCGGTAAAGAGTGGAAAAAACGTACTGATAAAGATGGGTTGCCAAAAGGCGAACTGGGAAGAATGGGAATAGCGATTGCGCGAAGTAATACAAAAATCGTTTATGCTTTGGTTGAATCCAAAAAAAATGCCCTATATAAATCGGAAGACGGGGGTTTTAAATGGAAAAAAGTTTCAGATAAAAATATTGGGGGCCGACCTTTTTACTACGCTGAAGTTTATGTTGATCCCATTAATGAAAACAGGATTTATAATCTTCATTCTACAGTGACTGTTTCCAACGATGGTGGCAAAACATTCTCCCAACTTATGACCGCCTATGGCTCAAACGGAGTGCATCCCGATCACCACGCTTTCTGGGGCCATCCCACCAATCCACATTTTATCATTGAAGGTAACGATGGCGGTTTGAATATTTCGCTTGATAGAGGAAAAACATGGCGGTTTGTGGAGAACCTTCCCGTAGCCCAATTTTATCATATCAATTATGACATGGAATGGCCATACAATGTTTATGGCGGTATGCAGGATAATGGTTCCTGGCGTGGACCTGCATATGTCTGGCGTGCTGGAGGAATTCGAAACGCTTATTGGGAAGAACTGTTTTTTGGTGATGGATTTGATGTAGTTCCTCATCCTGGTAATTCGCGCTACGGCTATGCCATGAGTCAGGGCGGTAACGTTGGCCGTTACGATTTATTAACTGGACACGCTCAGCTCATCAAACCGGTTCATCCGGATGGCGAACGACTGCGATTTAACTGGAATGCGGCTATTGCTCAGGACCCCCATGATGAAGATGCGATTTATTATGGTAGTCAATATCTACACTACAGCACCGATCGTGGAAATAACTGGAAAATCATTTCGCCTGATTTAACCACCAATGACCCCGAAAAACAAAAGCAAAACAAAAGTGGTGGACTTACTTATGATGCTACCGGCGCCGAAAATTTCACAACGATTATTGCTATTGCTCCCAGTCCAATTAATCGTAATGTTATTTGGGTGGGAACAGATGATGGAAATGTGCAACTGACCCAGGATCGAGGTAAAACATGGCAGAATGTTTCTAAAAGAATTTTTGGCCCACCTGAAGGAAGCTGGATACCACAAATCACAGCATCAACCTATGATCCCCAAGAAGCGGTTGTCGTAATCAATAATTATCGTCGTAATGATTGGAAACCTTACGTATTCCGTACCACAAACTATGGTAAATCCTGGAAAGCGATTGCCGATGAGGACAATGTATGGGGTTATGCTCTCAGTTACGTTCAGGATCCTTTAGAACCGAAATTACAATTTCTCGGAACTGAGTTCGGACTTTATGTAAGCATAGACGGTTCGAAAACATGGACCAAGTGGACCAGTGGGTTCCCAACGGTTTCTACTATGGATTTGAAAATTCATCCTAGAGAACATGATCTGGTCATTGGCACATTTGGCCGAGCAGCCTACATTCTAGACGATATACGTGCCTTGCGAGAAATGGCCGCCTCGAATGAAGACTTGATGAAAAAACGACTGCACTTTTTTGAACCGCCTATGGCAGTTCTAGCTATTAACCGTCAAGCTTCTGGTACACGTTTTGAAGCTAATGCCATATTCTCAGGGCAAAACCGAAAACGCGGTGCTATGTTAACCTTTGTATATAACCCTGGGAAGAAAAAGACCGAAGGAAAAAAGGAAAAAGATTTAGGTTCAAAAAAAGATAACGCCAAAGAGAAAAAAGAAAAAGTCAAATTGGAAGCATTGAATAGTGATGGCAAAACCATCCGTACTGTAAAATATGATGTTGAACCTGGAGTTAACCGAATTTATTGGGATCTGCGTCGCAAAGGTGTTCGCTCACCAAATGCGCCAAAGCCAAAACCGGATGCTAAGGAACCTGGCGGTCCAGCTGTACTTCCTGGTGAATATACCGTCCGACTTTCACATGGCAAAGAATCTGCTTCTCAAATAGTCAATGTAATCACAGATCCTCGAGTTGGCATAGTGGTGAGAAATATTGAAAATTTACAACCCATTTATAAACAACAAATGTTACTCACATCCAAAGTGACAGAAGCGATGGATCGAATTCGCCAATCAAAATCAACTGTCGCGGCTATCAACAAAATGCTGGATGTAAAAAAGCATGAATCACATAAGGCAATTCAGAAAAAAGGGAAAGCAATCGCAGATAGTCTGAAAATCTTGGAAGAGTTGATCGTGAATCCGAAAGGGTTGCAGGGTATTGTGCGTAACCCGAATATCCTAAGTGCAACTGTTGGTGCCGTGAACCGCTATTTATTTAGCAATTTGAGTGGCCCCAATAAAAGCCACGAATATCTTATGATGAAAGCAGAGCGGGAATCAGAACAGGTCTTAACCAAAGTCAATCTGTTCTTTGATAATGAGTGGCAAAAATATCAATCTGAAGTTGAAAATGCGAATCTTTCTCTTTTCAAGAATTATGAACCGATTAAAATTGAATAACAAAAATTGAGGTATGAATGATTAATAGAAGAAAATTTATCAAAACGATGTCAGCTCTGGGTATAAGTATTCCAGCAATGGCAAAATCGATCACGAAAAAGTCCTCTAATAATTCTACTGTTAGAAATAATCCAATTATTGTATGTAGCCGTGGAGAAGATTGGGGGGAAAAAGTCCTCAAACCTGGTTGGGATATTTTAAAAAATAATGGTTTGCTCTTAGATGCAGTTGAAAAATCGGCAAATGTAACAGAACTAGACCCGAAAGACACTTCGGTTGGATATGGTGGACTGCCAAATGAAAATGGTGTTGTCCAATTGGATTCATCTATTATGTATGGTCCTACTCATAATTGTGGCTCAGTGGCAGCCATTGAAGGAATCAAAACACCCTGCTCCGTAGCTCGATTGGTTATGGAACGAACAGATCATATACATATAGTTGGTAAAGGAGCTCAGAATTTTGCTAAGGCCCACGGATTTAAAGTGGAAAACCTATTAACCGAACATTCCAGAAAAGAATGGCTTCGCTGGAAAGAAAATCTTTCAGATCAGGACGATTGGTTCCCTCCTGCTGATGGTAATTATGATACACACCGATCAAATGGCACCATTAATGTCTTGGCTGTAGATAGTGCAGGTGATATCGCTGGCATTACCACTACCAGTGGCTTAGCCTGGAAAATTCCGGGCCGTATTGGTGACTCACCCATTATTGGTGCTGGGCTATATGTAGATAATGAAGTCGGTGCTGTAGGTGCTACTGGGCGCGGCGAAGAACTATTGAGATCTTGTGGTTCATTTTATGGGATAGAACAAATGCGCGCCGGTAAATCCCCTCAAGAAGCCTGCGAGGCAGTTTGTGAAAGAATTATATATATAAATGGTGGTAAGGATAAAATCAATTTTAGCGATATGATGGTGGCCGTGAACAAAGATGGGGATGTTGGCTGTGCCGCAATACAAGGCAGAAAAGGAAGGGAACCGAAACTGTCTTATTGGTCTAAAAAAGGATTTAAAGTTCTCAAAGGTACTTATTTAATTGAAACCTAATTTGCAGTAACAACCCACTCAAGTATCCCACTGAACTTCCTCCCCTGTAGAATTGCTTTTTTTGGTTTTAAAGATGCAGTTTGGTCCACACGGGTCATATTTGAATTGACCGTATAATCGTATATTTTTAAACCATCCACATCTACAAGTTCTATGAATGTGGTGTCTGTACTATTATACTCAGTTACTATAAGGGTTGATGCAACTGTTTTACTATCAGGCAAATTCAAACTAAGATCAATATTTTCTTCAAATGTATAATTTTTCCCGCGTACTAAAAATGAAAAAGCAGAATTCGTATTAATGATAACTGGCAAGTTTTCTACCAAACCTTGATCTGGGTCGGACGGGCCAACACAAGCGGTTAAATTCCAAATTACAACAACCAATAACCACTTTTTCATTCGCTTAATTCTTCAGGTAGTTCTCCCTGTCCCAACTCGAGTTCATTGATCCTATCCATCGGTTTTTCAAGCGCATCCTTTCGAGTCTTAGATAGATTTTCGTAATGGGTATTGACAGTACCTAATGATTTTCCCAGCGCATCCATTTTCTCGATAAATTTTCCCCACTGGTTTTTAAATGCCTGCACTAAATCCTGGACTTCACCTGCTTTGGATTCAAGGTGAAAACTCTGCACAGACTGACGAACCATAGCTAAAATAGCAAACAGTGTGATCGGTGAACACAATAGCACTTTATTATCCATAGCGAATTCCACTAGGTTTTCTTCACCTGTTTCCGGCTTATTTAAAAAAGCATAGATACCTTCATTGGGAATAAACATCAGAACAAAATCAAGTGTTCCGTCTGCAGGGTCAATATAATCTCTTTTTGAAAGTGTCTTTACATGGCCTTTCACATCTTTTAAAAACGATTTACGCTCCCTTTCTTTTTCAGGTTCACCACTTACGGAGAAAAGATTTGCATAGTGGTCCCATGGAAATTTGACATCCATATTCAGGCGCTTTCCCTGCGGTAGAAAAAACGTAAAGTCAGGTTTGCCTTCTTTACTACCGGATTGGGTTTCAAAATTGATACCTTTTTTCAAGCCCAAATGAGCTAGAATATCTTTTACCATTCGCTCCCCCCAATGACCGCGGGCCTGAGAGCTGTCCAATATCCGGCTCAACTTGGATGTCGTATCTGCAAGACCATCAATACCTTTTTTTGATTCTTCCATCTGCCCTTTGAGTTCGGTGGTAGATTTCGTCAGCCCCTCAAGATTTTTCTTCATATCCTCCAAGGTTGAATCAATCAATTTTTTCTTTTCATCCATTTGCGAGTCAGATGATTTGAGAAGTTCGCCAAACTTATTTTCTGCCAGTTTCAAAAATGTATCCAGGTTCTGATCCAAAGCCTGTTTTGAAAGATCACCGAATTCAGCCTTCAATTGATTTCGGCTGGACTGTGCAATATCGATTTCTTTTTGACGGATATACCAAATAATACCAGCCCCAATTAAAAAACCAATTAGAAACAATAAAATTCCATATAGATATGTCATCAGAGCTCAATATCCCCTTTTAGTCCTAATAATTCAGCTTTTTCTTTAAGCGCGTCAATCACGAATTGAATATGATCTGTCATATCCACACCAAGTTCCTCGATACTTTGATATATGTCTTCCCTAAGAACAGAAGCAGCGAATGATTTTTGCTTGAGTTTTTTCTTCACCGACTTAGGTTTTACTTCAAAAATGGATTTAGAAGGCCGTACATAAGTTACGGCAAATATAAATCCGGTTAACTCATCTACAGAAAAAAGAGCCTTGGCCATGTCTGTATCCCTGGGAACACCTGTATAAGTGGCATGCCCCATGATTGCCCGGGTTATCGTTTCAGGATATCCATTTTTCACTAATATTTCATTTCCACGATAGGGATGGTCCTCCATGGATGGATACATTTCATAATCAAAGTCATGCATAAGACCAGTAAGCCCCCACTCGTCAGGATCACCACCATATTTTTCCGCCATCTTGCGCATGGCTTGCTCTACACCCAAGGCATGTCGACGTAGACTGTCACTTTTGGTGTACTCATGGAGCAATGTCAAAGCCGATTCTCTTAATGGTATTTTTGACAAGAACTATATCCCGATTAAATCCACAACTAAACGAATTACTTCTCCTGTGGCTGTTCCTTTATTTAGATAGGGCAGGTTCTTATCGCCCCAAGCAGTGCCTGCAATATCAAAATGACACCAAGGAATATCGTCACCTACAAATGCTTTCAAGAATGCACCACCAGCAATGCTTCCAGCCTGACCAGATGCACCCACATTTTTCACATCAGCAATTTTGGATTTCACCTGTTCTAGGAATTCGTCCCAGAGGGGGAATTCCCATACTTTTTCACCCGTTTTTACTGATGAAGCTTTAATATTTTTTATTAATTCAGCATCTGTGCCCATAATTCCTGATGCGACATGGCCTAGGGCAACTACTACTGCACCAGTAAGTGTAGCAAAGTCTAAAATATATTTCGGATCGTAATGCTTGGTTGCATAGGATAAACCATCTGCTAAAATGAGGCGACCTTCTGCATCTGTATTTAATATTTCAATTGTTTTTCCATTATAAGCTTTTAGTATATCCCCCGGTCGATATGCCTTGTCGCCACTCATATTTTCTGTCGATGGAATAATCCCCACAATATTTATTTTTGGACTCAATGCTGCTATCGCTTTCATCACACCCAATACAACACCCGAACCACACATATCGTATTTCATTTCATCCATTCGGTTGGCAGGTTTAATTGAAATGCCACCACTGTCAAAGGTTAATCCTTTACCCACTAATACAACAGGTTTTGCTGATTTTTTAGCGCCCCAATATTCCATCAAAATGAATTTGGGTGGTATTTTTGTACCCGAAGCAACGCCAGCTAGAGCACCCATACCCATTTTCGTGAATTTTTCCCGCTCGAATACAGTAACTTTCATTCCACCAGACTTTCCAATGGCCTGTGCATTCTCAGCTAAATGTGTTGGTGTGGCCACATTTCCAGGACGATTATCTAAATCCCTTGCAAGACATACGCCATTGGCGATTGCCACACCCTTTTTCACAGCTTTTTGATTACCACCAACGACTGTTGCAGTTTCCATCTCAAATGGATCTTCATCAGTTGTTCTGAATTCGTTGAATTGGTAGCTACCCAGAATTAATCCTTCAGCCACAGCTTGCGACATATAAGCTTCTTTTCCATCCACAGGAAGAATAAAACAAACAGATTTGACCTTATTAGCTACGCAAGCTTTCGCAACTCCGCCACCTGCTTTTCGCAGAGTTTCCGGGTTTAATTGTCCTTTTTTACCTAAACCAAAGACAAAAGCTAAAGCACCTTTTTTACCAACTACTATTTTGACTTCGCTAACTTTACCCTTCAACAGGTTCGCTGCTAAAGCATTAGTTAATCCTCTACCCAATTCACGGTTAACACCTTGAAATTGCCTAGAAATTTTGAGATCTTCATAAATGCCTACGGCAACTGCGTCTGATTTGACTTTGCGCCAATTCCCAGTTGAATGTTTCACTTTCGAAAGATGTGCCATTATAATCCTTTAATATTGATCTAAATAATGATTAAATAGGTATTAAATTAGCTTTTTTGATTCCATAATCAAATATTGTAATAAATAAATTAAGTTATCCTATAATTTTAGGGAAAATACTAATTAAGTCCCATTAACTTAGTAATTATTTATATAGACGAAACAGCACCTGCTACTAGATTATCCACCACACTAGGATCTGCCAGTGTAGATGTATCACCCATATTATCCAGATCTCCTTCAGCAATCTTCCTAAGAATCCGGCGCATGATCTTTCCTGAACGCGTTTTGGGCAATGCTGGTGTAAATTGAATTTTATCCGGTTTCGCATGAGGTCCAATTCCCTTGGTCACGGTGGCGCGAATATCTGCTTCAATGGACGGATCGGATTTCACGCCTGTCATGAGCGTAACAAAGGCATAAATACCCTGGCCTTTGATATCATGCGGATAACCTACGACGGCGGCTTCGGCTACACCTTTAGCTTTTCCAATTTCCCCCTCCACTTCGGCTGTTCCTATCCGGTGGCCGGAAACATTCAGCACATCATCAACTCTACCCGTAATCCAATAATAACCATCCTTATCTCTGCGGGCACCATCACCAGTAAAATAGTAGCCTGGAAATTGGGAAAAATAGGTTTCGATAAAACGCTGATGGTCACCATAAATGGTACGCATCTGTCCCGGCCATGAAGCTTTGATTGCCAGCAGTCCGGAAACATCGTTGCCCTCAATCTCTTGGCCATCTTCTGTTAATAGAACGGGTTCAATTCCAAAAAATGGGTATGTAGCTGAGCCAGGCTTGGTGGGTATCGCGCCGGGAAGAGGCGTAATTAAAATACCGCCAGTTTCCGTCTGCCACCATGTGTCGATTATCGGAGATTTTTCTTTCCCTACAACCGTATGATACCACATCCACTCCGGTTCTTTAATTGGCTCACCCACGGTACCCAGTAAACGAATAGAGGATAAGTCATGTTGGTTCACCCAGTCATTTCCTTCTTTCATTAAGGCGCGTAAAGCAGTCGGGGCTGTATAGAAAATATTGATTTTATGTTTATCCACTACTGACCAGAAACGGCCGTAATCCGGATAATTAGGAACCCCCTCAAACATCACTGAGGTTGCACAATTTGAAAGTGGCCCATAAACAATATAGGAATGGCCGGTAATCCACCCAATATCAGCAGTACACCAGAAAATATCTTCCTTTTTATAATCAAATACTTGTTCAAATGTATAATTCGTATATACCAGATATCCACCAGTTGCATGAAGAACCCCTTTGGGCTTTCCTGTTGAACCGGAAGTGTACAATATGAACAGTGGATCTTCCGCGTTCATTTCTACCGGCGCACATTCGGCATTCGCTTTCGCCATTTCTTCTTGCCACCATATATCGCGACCATCCTCCATATCCACAGGTTCACCGGTTCTTCTTACAACAATAACATGTTCAATGGACGGCGTTTGTGACACAGCTTTATCTGCATTGGCTTTCATGGGAATATTCTGTTTTGTACCGCGAACACCTGTATCCTGTGTGATCAATATTTTGCAGGCCGAGTCATTGATCCTATCCCGCAGTGAATCAGCACTAAAAGCACCAAATACTACGGAATGGACAGCACCAATCCGGGCACACGCCAACATAGCAACTGGAAGTTGTGGAACCATTTGCATATATAGACACACTCGATCTCCTTTTTCCACGCCAAGATCTTTAAGTACATTTGCAAACTTTTGGACCTTTCGTAATAATTCGCTATACGAGAAACACCGATCTTCCGATGAATTATTTCCTTCCCATATGAGCGCTGTCCGATCACCTTTTCCTGCCTCTACATGACGATCAAGACAATTATAGCTCATATTGAGCCTACCCCCTTCAAACCATTTGATATTCGCATTTATAAAATCAAATTTTCCAACGGAATCCCATTTCTTTGACCATATAATTCGTTCTGCTTTTTCAGCCCAGAATGCGTCTCGATCAGCAATGGAATCGGCATAGGTTTTTTTATACTCTTCCATATTTTGAAAATGCGCATTTGCAGACCATTCCTTTTTAGGATAAAAAATTTTATCTGTCATGATTTTATTCTCATCTTTAATCATTTATATATTGATGATGCGGTAATTTTTTTTCTAGGTCCGATACGACATCGATTATTTCCCGTGTTGCTTTTTGAATTTCTTCTGGAGTATTAAATCTCCCTAGACTAAAGCGAATAGCTGAATGAGACATTTCATTATCATGGCCAAGGGCTTTTATAACATGGGATGGCTCTAAATTCGCACTACTGCACGCAGAACCTGTGGAACAGGCTACACCTTTCATTTTAGTAATAAGTGTCTCTGCATCCAAACCAGTAAAACATAAATTAATATTATGAGCTAAACGGTTTCTTCGAGGGCCATTTAATATAACTTTCGGATGCGCAGTAATAATTTCGTCAATCATTTGGTCACGATACTTTTCCAGTTTTGCATTTTCTCCATCCCGTTTCTCTTGGCAAACTTCAATTGCGCTTCCAAATCCAACAATTAGTGGGACTGGTAGCGTGCCGGAACGCATACCCCTTTCATGGCCACCCCCCTCCAATTGGATCGTTAATTTTATTTTGGGATCTTTTTGCCGCGCGAAAAGCATTCCGATTCCCTTGGGACCATAAATCTTGTGCCCGGTAGCAGCCAGTAAATCAATATTCATTTCCTGGATATCTATTGGCAATTTGCCAAAAGACTGGCAGGCATCTACGAGGAAAAATACATTTTTGGAATGACAAATGGCACCGATCTCACTGACAGGTTGAATTGTACCAATTTCATTATTGGCATGCATAATTGACACTAGAACGGTATCAATACGGATAGATTCCATAACTGCATCAGAATCGACACGCCCCATTGCATCAACAGGCAGGTAAGTGACCTCCCAGCCCTGTTTTTCCATAGCGCCATAGGTATCTAGCACTGCTTTATGTTCTGTGACCTGGGTGATAAGATGTCTGCCTTTTTCCTTTTGTTGGTCACAGACTCCACGAATAGCCAGATTAATGGATTCCGTTGCACCGCTAGTAAAAATGATTTCTCTTGTCTGGGCATTCAATTCACTTGCAATAATTCTACGGGCCATTTCTACGGCTTCTTTTGCTTCTCGGCCATAGGCATGATGAACACTGGCAGCATTACCATATTTGTTTTGAAAGAACGGCAGCATCGACTTTAAAACAGCAGGGTCCAGAGGCGTCGTTGATTGGTTGTCTAGATAAATAGGCTGGGGCATAATTGCATTATAAGAAAAAAGATAGCCATCCTTTTTTGATCGTTAAGATTTGATTTTAGATTCTTTGGTCTCTATCCCCGCACGCATGGGATGGCCTGAACCATTATTCCGTAACATAACAATTTCACACATGATGCTTAATGCAATTTCTTCCGCAGTAGCTGCTTTTAAATCCAAACCTGTAGGAGAATACAATCGATTTAAATCAGCTTTATTCAATCCATTTTCTAATAAATAATTCATAATAATACCTGTTTTTTTTGCACTGGCAACAACACCAACATATGGAATGCCCTTTTTCAATGCTTCATATGCGATTTTATCGTCATCCCTGTGATGAGTGGCCAAAATAAAATAATCAACCTTGAAGTCAATGTCCTCCATCTCAAGTGGTTCGGTTATAACATGATTTGCATCAGCAAATCGGTTTTCTTCATCTTTCGGCGCTTGAACAACAACCTTGAATTTTAACAGGCTGGCTAACTGACATAGGACTTCAACCACGCGACCCATTCCTCTAACAAGCAGAGTGGGATTAACCATTTGCGGTTCTACAATTACTGACATATACCCTCCGCAAGGTATTCCCATTTTCATTAAATCACTATCCAAATCGATATCAACAATTTTGAGATTACCATCTGATAACGATTCTTTTGCTGCCGAACCAATACGGTTTTCGATACACCCTCCCCCGATATACCCAATAATACGTTTTCCCTTTTCATTGAACAGTGCTTTATCCCCAACCTTCCCTGACGATGAACCTTGTATACTAAATACAGATGCAATGGCATACGGTATCTCAGCCTTTTCCAGGTTACTCATTATTTCGATTAATTCTTTATGCTTGGACATAATCTGACTTTATTGCTAACAAATTAAAATAATCATCCTTTGTATCGCAATCAAGTACCACCTCTTGTGATTGAATCGGAATACCAATGGCATCTTCCGGATACTGCTTCAAGACTTTTTTGCATCCACGATCTCCAGTCGAAGACAAAATCTCTGAAAAATATTTTTTGGGAAAAATCACCGGGTTTGCCTGACGATCTTCATAAATTGGATAAATAATTAGTCTTCCCTTTTGTTTAATGAACTGATCTATAAGTAATTGCAATGTATCTGTAGAAATCATAGGCATATCTCCCAAAACAATCATATTACCATCCACATTTTCAGGTAAAGAAGATATCCCTTTATAAATAGAGCTGGACATACCTGAATTCCAGTCTGAATTGTAAACTATATTATCTACTTCTTTTGGAATAGCCTGAGATACAATTTCATTTTCGTATCCTGTAACCACAATTACTGGATTGATATTCGCACTTAAAACGGTTTTACATACATGTTGAATTATGGCTACGCCCTCAATAGGCAATAAAAGTTTATTATCATTATCCATTCTGAGAGACTGCCCTGCTGCTAAAATCGTTGCCGAAATCTTCATGCCATCACCTTAAAGAATTGTCACTTACCTAATTTACCCAATACTAAACCCAGTTCAATCAAGCCTTCAGATTATTCCATTCGATTAAGATGTTTTCCCAAAACCCAACCTGAAATATTTCGATATATTCCCTGCTTATCCAGGTAAATCCGCACGCGACCAAATAACCGATCTCCTGCCACTTTTGAAATGACAACCTGATCTCCTTCATTTAATAAAAATAACGCAACAGCGCCATTTTCCGGTCCTTCGCGAAATGGAACCATTGAATCAATAACTTCATAAATGGCATCCCCAGGACCTAGTTCCAACGGCGAAATCGTTACTGTTTTTTCAAAAATTCCTTCAGCTATATCCATATTCCCTTTCCAAGTTGGAAATCTACCATCTGTATTAATCGAAACCATAACAGGTTCATCTTGGATTCGTTTAACAGGGATTCGTACTCGCGTATATCCAGAAGTATCGGTTTGGGTACTTGATAAAATTTCACGATTTTGCGTTACACGAATATTAGAATTACCAATTGGATTATTTGTCTCCGCGTCCAATACAGTTAATTTCATTATATCCGAGGGCCCCAAAATGTCAAATGTGGCAAGGTTTATTTCACCAACATCTGCATTGAACATTCTATATTGGTGATCATAGGCATCTCCCAGCGGTTCCAGTTTCGCAATATTACCTAAAGAATCAGTGTTCAATATATTTGCTGGTAAAATAATCTGAATTTGTTCACCAGGAAAAAACAGTTTTTGCATGAATACCTCAGCCGGACGATTGCGAGGATAAATACTGTAACGATATGCAGTAGGGGATATATTAATCGGATTGACAGTGGCACTGATAACCACTGTTTCAGATCCTTCAGCTACAACTTTTTTAGGATAGAAGGTTGAATCAACAGCAATTGAATCTTCCTGCGCTGTAATAACCACTAAAGATAAAAAGAGAAGTAAGTTACGGATGGTTTTAACAGGATTTCCCATGGGGTACTTTTTGATAATTTCCCTCAGAATCTTTTTTGACCGATACCATCACAACGGCTGCAAAACATGCTAAACGTAATTCAGTCTTTCGTCCTTCAGCATGAGCCTCCACCTCAATTGTGAAAGATGTTTTTCCTGCCGAGATTACAGTGCTGGTAAAATTTACCCACTCACCCAGATAAACTGGCTCTTTGAATTCCACTTTTTCTATTGCTCGTGTTACAGAGCCATCGACATCCGCACCTTTTAAAAATCGAAAAGCTGCCTTACCTGCAGCTAAATCAACCCATGCAATCATCTGACCGCCAAAAAGGGTCCCTACTACATTAATATGGTCAGGCATCACTAATTGTGAATATTTTGCTGAATATGCTGACATTTCTATCATTTCCTCCTCTAAAACGATGTAATAGTAATCATAATGAAAAAGCCCCGCAAATACACCCTCGAGAAAATCTGTTTTCCCTGAAGAGCACGCCACACCTGCGGGGCTTTATGGAAAAAGTTTATC
>Ga0315338_1001567_pt1 | contig 27778 bp, 18 predicted proteins | sample ASW8metaG_FD_204518 | JGI IMG/M metagenome (GOLD analysis project Ga0315338, IMG submission 204518) | Ammonia-oxidizing marine archaeal communities from Monterey Bay, California, United States - ASW #8 | ecosystem: Environmental > Aquatic > Marine > Coastal | place: USA: California | collected... | reverse complement strand
AGATTCTACATCAAATACTGGTACTGGTACTTATGATGATTGGGAAGTTAATTTAGAAGGTGCTCCAGGCCCCGCTGGTACAAGTGGTAGTTCTGGTTCATCTGGTTCTTCAGGTTCAAGTGGAACGGATGGAACAAGTGGAAGTTCGGGTTCCAGTGGTTCAAGTGGAAGTTCTGGAACAAGTGGAAGTTCTGGAACAAGTGGTTCAAGTGGAACAAGTGGTTCGTCAGGTTCTTCTGGCTCAAGTGGAACTGATGGAACAAGTGGAACGGATGGAACAAGTGGAAGTTCGGGTTCCAGTGGTTCAAGTGGTTCAAGTGGAACAAGTGGTTCGAGTGGAACAAGTGGTACTGATGGAACAAGTGGAACTGATGGTACATCTGGTTCAAGTGGTTCTTCTGGTTCCAGTGGTTCAAGTGGTTCAAGTGGAACTGATGGAACTTCTGGTTCTTCTGGTTCTTCTGGTTCAAGTGGAACAAGTGGTTCAAGTGGAACAAGTGGAACAAGTGGTTCAAGTGGAACTGATGGAACATCTGGTTCAAGTGGCTCAAGTGGCTCAAGTGGAACTGATGGAACAAGTGGAACAAGTGGTTCGTCTGGTTCAAGTGGAAGTTCTGGCTCAAGTGGCTCAAGTGGTACAAGTGGTTCAAGTGGAACTGATGGAACATCTGGTTCAAGTGGAAGTTCTGGTTCCAGTGGTTCAAGTGGAACAAGTGGTTCAAGTGGTTCAAGTGGTACTGATGGAACAAGTGGAACTGATGGAACAAGTGGTACTGATGGAACAAGTGGAAGTTCTGGTTCCAGTGGTTCAAGTGGAAGTTCTGGCTCAAGTGGAACGAGTGGTTCAAGTGGTACAAGTGGTTCGAGTGGAACAAGTGGAACAAGTGGCTCGTCAGGTTCTTCGGGTTCAAGTGGTTCAAGTGGTTCAAGTGGAACAGACGGAACAAGTGGAAGTTCTGGTTCCAGTGGCTCCAGTGGTTCAAGTGGAAGTAGTGGAACAAGTGGTTCAAGTGGAACAAGTGGTTCAAGTGGAACAAGTGGTTCGTCTGGTTCAAGTGGTTCAAGTGGTTCATCTGGTTCAAGTGGTTCATCTGGCTCAAGTGGCTCAAGTGGTTCAAGTGGTGTAGACGGAAACTTTGGTGGAGCCTCATTCTATTATACTTTTGAATCAAATACTACAAACGCAAATCCAGGTGCTGGTGATTTAAGATTAGATAATGCCACACAGAATACTGCAACAGGTATTTATATCTGTGATACTGATGAAAATAGTAATGATATATCATCTTATTTACAAACTATTGATGATTCTACAAGTACTATAAAAGGTCATGTAAAGATTTCAAACAAAACTGATAGTTCTCAGTTTATATTATGGACAATTTCAAGTTTAGCAGATAATGCTGGATATTTTGATGTAACTGTAAGTCCAGTAGATTCATCAGCCGCGTCACCATTTAGTGCTGATGAAGATGTTATAGTTACCTTTGCTAGAACTGGTGATAAAGGACAAGATGGAACAAGTGGTTCGTCTGGTTCAAGTGGTTCAAGTGGAAGTAGTGGAAGTTCGGGTTCAAGTGGTTCAAGTGGAACTGATGGAACAAGTGGTTCTTCAGGTTCTTCAGGCTCTTCTGGTTCATCTGGAACAAGTGGTTCAAGTGGAACAAGTGGTTCAAGTGGAACTGATGGAACAAGTGGTTCAAGTGGTTCAAGTGGTTCGTCAGGAACAAGTGGTTCAAGTGGAACTGATGGAACGTCAGGTTCAAGTGGAAGTTCTGGTTCCAGTGGCTCAAGTGGAAGTAGTGGAACAAGTGGTTCAAGTGGAACAAGTGGTTCTTCAGGAACTGATGGAACAAGTGGTAGTTCTGGTTCTTCTGGTTCAAGTGGAACAAGTGGTTCGAGTGGAACAAGTGGTTCAAGTGGCTCAAGTGGAAGTTCTGGTTCCAGTGGTTCAAGTGGAAGTAGTGGAACAAGTGGTTCAAGTGGAACATCTGGTTCAAGTGGAACAGACGGAACAAGTGGTTCCAGTGGAAGTTCTGGTTCCAGTGGTTCAAGTGGAAGTAGTGGAACAAGTGGTTCAAGTGGAACGAGTGGAAGTTCGGGAACAAGTGGTTCAAGTGGAAGTTCTGGTTCCAGTGGAAGTTCTGGTTCCAGTGGCTCAAGTGGAAGTAGTGGAACAAGTGGTTCAAGTGGAACGAGTGGAAGTTCGGGTTCAAGTGGTTCGAGTGGTTCGAGTGGAAGTTCTGGTTCCAGTGGTGTAAGTATAACTGGTGCTCAAGGTGCTACAGGTGCCCAAGGTGCTCAAGGTAACCAAGGTAACCAAGGTAACACTGGTGCTACTGGTGCTCAAGGTGCTACAGGTGCTCAAGGTGCTATAGGTAACCAAGGTGCTCAAGGAAATGTTGGTGCTACAGGTGCCCAAGGTGCTACAGGTGCCCAAGGAAATGTTGGTGCTCAAGGTGGAATTGGTGCCCAAGGTGCTACAGGTGCTCAAGGTGACCAAGGTAATCAAGGTAACCAAGGTAATACTGGTGCTACAGGTGCTCAAGGTGCTACTGGTGCTCAAGGTGCTATAGGTAATCAAGGTAACACTGGTGCTCAAGGTGGAATTGGTGCTCAAGGTGCTACTGGTGCTCAAGGTGGAATTGGTGCTCAAGGAAATGTTGGTGCTCAAGGTGGAATTGGTGCTCAAGGTGCTACAGGTGCCCAAGGTAACCAAGGTAACCAAGGTAATACTGGTGCTACAGGTGCCCAAGGTGCTACAGGTGCTCAAGGTGACCAAGGAAATCAAGGTAACCAAGGTAATACTGGTGCTACAGGTGCCCAAGGTGCTACAGGTGCCCAAGGTGGAATTGGTGCTCAAGGAAATATAGGTAACCAAGGTGCTATTGGTGCTCAAGGTGCTACTGGTGCTCAAGGTAACCAAGGTAACCAAGGTAACACTGGTGCTACAGGTGCTCAAGGTGCCACTGGTGCTCAAGGTGACCAAGGAAACCAAGGAAATATTGGTAATACTGGTGCTCAAGGTGCTACTGGTGCCCAAGGTAACCAAGGTAACCAAGGAAATATTGGTAATACTGGTGCTACTGGTGCTCAAGGTGCTACAGGTGCCCAAGGTAATATAGGTAACACAGGTGCTCAAGGAAATGTTGGTTCTACTGGTGCTCAAGGTGCTACAGGTGCCCAAGGTGGAATAGGTAACACAGGTGCCCAAGGTAATATAGGTAACACAGGTGCTCAAGGTAATGTTGGTGCCCAAGGTGGAATAGGTAACCAAGGTGCTACAGGTGCTCAAGGTACTACAGGTGCTTTAAGTTTAAGTGGAGCTTCAGATACAAGAGTTATAACATCCGATGGTGGTGTAAATGCAACTGCTGAAGCGAATATGACCTTTGATGGTAGTAATAAAATATTTAAAGTAGGTGACCATACAACAGCCGGTAATAACACATACATGAGTTTATCAGATGCTGGTGGTGGTATAGAATTATCTACAGTTGGTGTAGGTTCACTTGGTGATATGAGAGGTTACTCACTTGGTACATATCTATCTATTGATGATGTTAACGAAGTAACAAGATTACAATCTGAAGGTAACATATTCATTGGTGATGATGACTGGGTTGGATATGGTAATGGTACACATATACACGTTGATGATGACGCTCAACAAATTAGTATGAGTGCTGGTAATGGAGTTATTGTAAGTTCATTATCTACTGGTGGTTCTATTGATGTAGGAGCGTCTGGAACTGGTCATTTACAAGTTGGTGTTTCTGATGTAAGATTAAAGAAAGAAATTAATACTATATCACAATCACTTGACACAATTAAAGAATTACGTGGTGTAACTTATAAATGGAAGACCGAAGAAGAAGGTAATACAAGGAATGCAGATAATGCTAATGATAGAACAGAATATGGATTTATTGCACAAGAAATTACAGGTTCACAAGCACATAAAGTAAGTTTTGAAGACCAAGAAGGTTTCTATGGTGTTAATAAGACTCATATAATTCCAATATTGGTAGAGGCTATTAAGGAATTAGAAGCTAGAGTTGTAGGTTTAGAAGAAGAGTTAAAAAATAAATAACACTTTTAGTGATAAGATTAGATACTTATTGTTAGTTATATAATTGTTATAAGGAGAATATAATGGCAGATACTGTTAAATTTTCTGATGATGAAATGAAAAAGTTACAAGAACTTCAAACTTCATATCAGAGTAAAACTATTGAATTTGGACAATTACGTGTTCAGAGTATATTGTTGAAACAACAATTAAGTGCATTAGAACAACAAGAAGCACAAATGGAAGTTGATTATTCTAATATACAAAAGAATGAACGTGATTTAGTTGAAGAATTAAATAAAAAATATGGGCCTGGTTCATTAGACCCATCTACTGGTACTTTTACACCAGTAGAACAACCACCAGTAGAACAACCACCACAAACCGAAAAATAATAAAATCTTACATATAATCGTTTCAAGTTTTTGTTAACTATTTATATCTAAGAATATGTTATATATTCGCATGCGTAAATTAAAACTAATTAATTAGGAGAAATATAATGGCCGAAAGAATCGTAAGTCCTGGTGTATTTACTCGTGAGAAAGACCTTTCATTTTTACCACAAGCTATTGGGGAAATTGGAGCGGCAATAATCGGGCCTACCGTTAAAGGGCCTGCTTTTGTTCCTACAGTTGTTCGCAATTTTAATGAATTTGTGGATGTGTTTGGTGATGTCACGAAGAATTATTATACACCTTATACCGTAGAACAATATCTACGGAGTGCCGGTACGGTTACTATCGTCAGAGTTCTCGGACAAGATGGGTATTCAAATGATATTATTCAACTATATGCTATATCTGGTGCAGATGCGGCAACTGGTGTTACACACTCGTTAGCTTATCTCGCACCATCACAAGGTGATTTTAGTGGAGCAGGAGATTTATCAACATCAACTATTGCTGGTGGTGATGTTACTTCAACTGATTCAACATTGACTGTGAATGGTACAGATACAGTTTCATATAGTGTAACTTTATCATTTGATACAGGAAGTGCTAATTACATTGAAAATGTATTTAGTACTGATGCTCAAACTCAAACGGGAGCTGGCGGGACAACTGTTCCAGCGTACTTATATGCTAATTTTAAAAACGCACAATCAACAACTACATGGGCAGGAACAGAAGGAATTTCCGCTTCTATAGCTACTATAGATTTTGCCAGTACTGATTACTCAAATGCTAGTTCACCAACCGTACAATCACAGATGATTAATAATGCACGTTTTAATCTATTTAAGGTTAATACTCGTTCACATGGTTCAAATGTAAACGATGATGTGTATGTGGTTGTTTCCAATGTGAAATCGGCTGGTAGTATTGCTGGTTCAGACTATGGTTCATTTAGTATTGGAGTACATAATGTTGATGATGGAGCGTTAATTGAATCTTGGCATAATTTAAATTTTGATGCATCAAGTACTAACTATTTACCAAGAGTTATTGGTGATAGATATGTTACTATAGACTCAGATGGAAAACTAACATATAATGGAGATTGGCCAAATATGTCTAATCACGTTTATATTAGTGATTATTCTGCTCTTGAGTTCGCACCAAAAACTGTAGTACCAATGGGTCACTCAGCAATATCAAATACTGTTCCAGGTACAACTGGAGTTGATGCTGCTAGATTAGTGACTTCACAAACTAATGAAACATTAGAGTTTGACGCAACAGTTCCTTATGGATTTGACTTTAATTATTGGTATACATACAATGATAATACAAAAGCCCATGATAATGTTGCTTACTTAGCTCCAGTACCAACAAGTGCTGGAACTGGTAATAATGCTACAATGTCATTAGAAAATATGAATGGTCACCCATCAGCATCATCTGCAAATGGATATGCTACGGGTTCAGATAAACTAACATTGTCTAATTCACATATTAGTCAACGTAAGTTCGCTTTACCACTACAAGGTGGTTTTGATGGAATGAATCCTGCGACACCAAAGAATACTGGTGCTAATATCTTAGCTGCTAATGTGATGGGATTTGATTGTTCATCTGCTACAACTATGGGAACTACTGTTTACAAGAAAGCTATTAATGCTGTAAGTAATCCTGATGAGTTCGATATCAATTTGTTAGTAACACCTGGTATCGTACATGGTCTACATAGTAAAGTTAGTGCTAGAGCAATGAATATGTGTGAAGAACGTGGTGATACATTTTATGTTATGGATGCTTCCATACATGGTGAAAGTATCTCTACTATAACAAGTCGTGTATCTACATTAGATACTAATTACGCGGCTGTTTATTACCCTTGGGTAAAAATAGTAGATTCTGGTACATCATTACCTGTATGGGTTCCGCCTTCAGTTGTGTTACCTGGTGTTATTGCATACACAGACCAAGTAGCTCATGAATGGTTCGCTCCAGCTGGATTGAATCGTGGTGGTTTAACAACCGTACTTGAAGCTCAGACGAGATTAACTCACGCAGAACGTGATGACCTTTATGAAGATAGGGTTAACCCAATTGCTTCATTCCCAGGTCAAGGTGTTTGTGTTTGGGGTCAGAAGACCTTACAAGCTAAACCATCGGCGTTGGATAGAGTAAATGTACGTAGATTGCTAATTAGATTAAAGAAGTTTATTGCTTCTTCTTCAAGATACCTTGTGTTCGAACAGAATACTGCTGGAACACGTAATCGTTTCTTGAATATTGTTAATCCTTTCTTGGATTCAGTACAAGCTAATAGTGGATTGAGTGCGTTTAGAGTTGTCATGGATGAATCTAACAACACACCAGATGTTGTTGATAGAAATCGTCTTGTTGGACAAATCTATATTCAACCTACGAGGACTGCTGAGTTTATTGTTCTTGATTTTGTTGTACTTCCTACGGGAGCTACATTTCCAGAATAGTAAATAAGTTAAAACTTAAAACCCTTCATTTTTGAGGGGTTTTTTGTTTATATGATATTTATTATTGATGTTAGAGAAGTAACATTTTTAGAAGTAGATGATATTTATATATAAGAAAATTAAATTAATTTGGAGATAAGAAAATGGCTGAATTACTCGACCCTTCAGAAATAATGTTCACTCCGTTTGAACCAAAAACGAAGAATCGTTATATCCTTTATGTTGAAGGTATTCCCGCGTATTTAATTAAGACTGCCAATAGACCGAGTATTACGTTTGAGGAAGTTGAATTAAATCATATTAATGTTAAAAGATATGTCAAAGGTAAAGGTTCTTGGGAGCCAATCGAAATTACTTTATATGACCCAGTTGTTCCAAGTGGTGCACAAGCAGTTATGGAATGGGTACGTTTACATAAAGAATCAGTAACAGGACGCGATGGATATTCTGATTTTTATAAAAAAGATATTACAATTAATATGTTAGGCCCGGTTGGAGATAAAATAGAGGAATGGACTTTAAAAGGTGCATTTATTGTATCAGCTGCGTTTAATGATTTGGATTGGGCGGCTAGTGACCCAGCTGAGATTACATTAAGTCTCCGTTACGATTACGCAATATTACAGTTTTAATTATTTTATTGGTGGAAGAGAGGGAAGTTTGTGGTGGACTTCCCTTTTTTATTGAAGGTTTTTAGTATTACATAGATATTTATTAAAAAGAAGTTTTATTAATTAGTTTTATTAAACAAGGAGAAATCATGGCGAAACAAGAAAAGCCTAAATTTCCAACTGAAGTTGTAACTTTACCATCTAAAGGTAACTTCTATCCAGAAGAACATCCTTTATCAAGTGGAGAAGTTGAAGTCAAATATATGACTGCTAAAGAAGAGGACATACTAACGTCACAAAACCTTATTAAACAAGGTAAAGTGATTGATGTATTGTTAGAATCTTTGGTAGTTGGTGATTTTAACATGGATGATATGTTCATCGGTGATAAGAATGCCGTTATGATAGCTTCTCGTGTTCTTGGATATGGTAAAGAATACACTTTTGAGTTGGATGACCCAATAACTGGGGAAAAAGAAACACATACGTTGGATTTGACTACTCTTGACCATAAAGAAGTAGATTTCGACAAAGCTACGTTTGAATTTAAATTACCTTTTTCTAAAAGAGTGTTAGGATATAAGTTTTTAACACAAGGTGATGAAAAAGAAATAGCAGCCGAACTCAAAGCTTTACGTAAGGTAACTAAGAAAACGGGTATTGAATCCGAAGTAACTACACGACTAAAAAAAGTTATTACATCCGTAGATGGTGATAAGACCATTGGAACGATTAATAACTTTGTCAACAATGAATTTTTGTCTCGTGATTCAAGAGAATTTAGAGACCATCTTATGTCTATAACACCCGATGTAGACTTGGATATCATTCTTGATTTTTCTTCAGGTGAGGAGGTAGAAATCACCGTCCCTATGACGGTAGAGTTTTTTTGGCCTAAAGCCGGAAAATAAGCCTCAAATACACGAACAAATATTCCAAATAGTATTTCATGGTAAAGGTGGATTTACCTATGATTCAGTCTATTCTATGCCTACTTGGCTTCGTAAATTCTATTTTTTAAAAATGCAAGATTTTTATAAGAAAGAAAAAGATGAATACGATAAAGCTAATAAAAAGAGTACAGCTCGTCCACCATCATATAAAAAATAAGTTTTCTGATATTTATTATTGATAAATTCCCATGAAAAATCGTTTTAATCAGGAGTTAAATATAATGGAAAATATTAATGATGTTAAGAAAATAGCACGAAAATTTCTTAGAAAACCAAAAGTAGTTCAAATGAGAAATACCATACAAGTTATTACAACAAGTGGTGCGTATATGAATTTGAATGATACCAAACGTGGTGGTGAATACGAAATAACAGACCCAAATGAAAATCTTATAGGTGGTGGTGATTACGACTCAGTATTAGAACCATTTGCGGAATTTAAAGACCTACTCCGTTCCCTTAAATTAGAAAGTATAAAACCAGTGGTTGAAAGAAACCAACGAGTATTCTATGAAGGTATTATTGATACCTTGTTTGGTAGAGTAGTTGCTGGTGCTAAACCAGCTCAAGTGGTTAAACAAGCTGTTAAGAAGAATCCAGAATTAAAAAGTATGGAAAAACAAATTCAGAAAGATTTAGAACAATTGAGAAAAGATAAAGAAGAACTTTCTAAAAAATTAGACAAACATGGTTTTGATTTATAGGATATGATAAACAATGGCCGCTAAACCAAATATAACTAAACGAGATATTGACCTTCTTAAACAAAAAAAGAAGTTAGTACAACAGACTTTTATTGATGAGAAGAAAGGTTTGCAGGTTACGGGCAAACGTAAGAAGTTATTAGAAGAAATAGCTGATATTGAAAAACGAATAGCTGATGAAAAAGACCGAAGAAAAAAAATAAGTGATGATTTAGTTAAGAGTGAAGAAAAAGAACAAGATATAGCAAAACAAATGGAGAAAATGGGCACCAAAGCTATTATTGGTGCTAAAGATTTAGCTGCATCAAGAGAACTTATATTAAAAACGACAAGAATGGAGTTTGACCAGGTTATAGACCTTTCAGGTGAAATGACAAAACAAGTTAAAACTGCTAATGATATAAATGACGCTCAAATGAAAATTGGTACTACATTGTTTGATACACAGGCCATAGAAGCTACACATGCAGAACAAGCTAAAAAGTTCGCACAAGATAGATTTGACTTAATGTCTGGTCAAACAGACTTATCTAAAGAACAAGTACAATTAGCACTTGAAACTCTTGATATAGCAGAAAGAGATTTAAAAGTTCAGAAAGATATAGTTAAGTTCCAAAACATGACAAATGATGCTACAAAAGACTTACAAGGAAAGATGGATGGTGTAAAAGACCAAGCCATGGCATTCGGAGCTCAATTAAAAGCTATAGCTATGAATCCAGTTATGGCTATTGGTGCTGGTTTATTATTAGCTGGTAAGTATCTATATGATATGTTTAAAGGAGCAATGGAACTTAAAACCGAATTAGGTATTAGTGATGAAGCGGCCGCGGGTTTACAAATGCAAATATCGGAAACAGCCGCGGCATTTAAAATGGCAGGAGTTGAAACTGGTGATATAAAGGATGCGGCTATTGGATTGATGGATAACTTTGGTGGAGTTAATGCAGTAACACCAGAATTGTTAAGTGGTATGGCTCAAATGAAAGCCGAATTGGGTGTAAGTGGAACTAATGCGGCTAACTTAATGGTAGCGATGAAAGCTACTGGTGCCGCGTCAGAAGAAGCGGCATTCCAAATGGCAAAATCTGTTGGTAGTTTAGCTCAAGCCGAGGGTGTAGCACCAGGTCAAGTTATGCAGGATTTAGCTCAAAATACTGAAGCGTTTGCTTCATTCGCTAAGGATGGTGGTATGAATGTCGCTAAAGCGGCTATACAAGCAAAGAAACTTGGTATTAACTTTGATACATCGGTTAAGATAGCAGATAACTTATTAAATTTTGAATCGAGTATTCAACAACAAATGGAAGCTGAAATTTTACTTGGTAAACAATTGAATCTTGATAAAGCTCGTCAAATGGCACTTTCTGGTGATATGGTTGGGTTACAAAAAGAAATATTAAGAAATGTAGGTTCTGAAGCAGAATTTAACCAAATGAATGTTCTTCAAAGACGAGCGTTAGCACAATCCATTGGTGTTAGTGTTACTGAATTATCTAAGATGGTAGCTAATCAATCTAATCTCAATAAACAAACAAAATCACAAGCTATGACAGCAAAAGGAATGGCTTATTTAATGGGGTTAATCAGAGACCTTGGTCAAGATTTATTAGAAGTATGGCAAGTGTTAAAACCAATACTTATGGTAGCGTTACTACCAATTGGAATTGCTGTATTTGCAGTAGTAAAGTTATTGAGTGGATTAGCTTCAATAATTACAGCTATGAATGAATTTCACAATATTGGTACTTTGATAATTGGTGGTATGTTAATGATGTGGGGTATTGCGAAACTTACTGGTAATACTAATTTACTTAATATTGTTAAAGAACACGCGGCTAAGAAAGCTATGTGGTTAGCAGAAAAGTTACATTTAACTGGTGTAATGGATAAAGGTAAAGAATTAGCTAAGGGTGCTATTGGTAAAGTTAAAGATGTTGGTTCAAATTTAAAAGATAAAATGAAAATGCCAAGTAAAACTCCAGGTACGGATAGTAATCCACTTGCATTTGTAGAAAAAATTGACCCAAAGAAAGTATTAGCGGGGGCCGCGGCTATGTTGATTGTTGCAGCGGCGTTATTTGTTACTGCTAAAGCTCTACAAGAGTTTGGAAGTGTTGAATGGAGTTCATTAGCTAAGGCTGGTGTCGCTTTACTTGGATTAGTATTAGTGTTAGTAGCTATTGGAGCGTTAATGATGAGTGGTGTTGGTGCTCTTGCTATAATAGCGGGTGCGGCCGCCATGTTAATTATGGCCGCGGCATTACTTGTATTAGGACACGCTATACAAGCGATAGGAACTGGTTTTGGAATGTTAGCTGAAGGATTATCTTCTTTTTCACCATTGATGTCTACATTAGTTCCATTAGCTGGTGGAATATTTATTTTAGCTGGTGCTTTTGGTGCATTAGGAATGGGAATGGGTATGTTAGCCATTGGAGCGTTAGCCTTGTTACCTGCTTTACCTGTATTACTTGCTTTAGGTAGTATTGGAATGTTAGGTCAAATGTTATTAGGTGGTGGAGAAGGAGCTGGAGCAGAATCTGAAGCGGCTATGAATGTCACGGATATGACTTTAACAAATGAGAAATTAGATGGTGTTATATCTGAAATTGTTGCATTAAAAGATTCTAATACAGAATTAATGAATACTTTAACTGGTAAAGTTAAAGGATTAGCAGAGGGATAACATGGGATTAGTTAATTTAACAAGTGATTTAGCCATTGGAGCTGGAAATCCATTAGGTTCTCCTACTGGTAATAATTTAGGTCAACCAACATCGTTGGGTGGATATTCACATCCTGGACCAGTAGATTATTTTCCAAATATTAACGCAACAGGATTTACTCTTAACTTTAGTGGGCCACCAACATTATTTACTATGAATGGTGTTCCAGAAGTGGTTAATACAAATCCAATTGGTAGACATACATCTGGTTTAGATGTACCAAGTTTTAATCTTTCAGATGTTACTACATTACAACAACAAATAATACCATTTGAACAATCTGATGTAACTTCTTTTCAACAAGAGAATAATCCATTTAATTTATCAGATATAACTTCACTTGAAAGACCAGAAATGATTGAGTGGTTTAATGTTACAACGGATAATAGTCCAAATGCAGATAGAAGTCCACGACAACCATTTAATTTTCCAAGTTTAGAAACTCCAGAAGCGTTTAATTCATATAATAATAGTGGAACAATAAATACAGAATTATCTACTGAAGGACAATATGATAAATTACCTTATAGAGATAACAATGTTATAGGATTTGACCAACCATTTATTATAAAAGATATTGGTAGTAAAGCAGGACTTGATGCTGTTAGTGGTATACCAGGAATTGGTATGGCAAGTACAATGATTGGTAGAACAGTTGATGATGTTAAAAGAATAGGAAAATTTATACTCACACCACAAGGTCTTACTTTTGGTATTAAACAATTTTTATTTTATAAATTAAATCCATTTGAACATACACGACAATGGAATCCACTTGGATTAGTATCTATTGTACCAATGGTACATGCAGAAAGTCATGGTTCGATGAGTAATTCATTAACTGCGGCATTAGAACCTATAGGGCCATTAATAGATAAATTAAAGGGTGTTGCTGGTAAAGCTGGAGAAGCTGGTGCATCAGCTGGAAGTGCTCTTGTTAATTTATTAGGAAGTGCGGCTAAAAGTACTATAGAGTTTGGTGGTGATTTAAAAGACTTTGGTACTACAACATTTTCAAAAACGTCAACAACTTTAGCTCCAATTCTTGATAGATTTAGAGTTATGTTCCCACATCGTGAACAAGCGGCAACATTTGAAGCACCAGAAGGTACAATTCAATCTGGTGATGGTGGTGGAATAAAATTTGATTGGACTAAAGTTAAAACTACTGCTGATAAAGTATGGTCAAAAGGTAAAGATTTAACAATAACAATTGGAAAAGGTGCTCTTAGTGTTGGTCAAAAAGCGTATGCTGGTGTAGGTTGGATTGGTGGCCACATAGGTGATATATCTTGGGCTAGAGAGTTACATAGTGGTGCTTATACAAGATATCAAGATTCATTAGCTATTATAATGAGAGGACAAGCTCAAGGGCCAGGAACACCTATGAACGCACAATCTGGTTTTAGTTTTGCTGGAGGCGGAGAAGGATTAGGTGGGTCAGGTATTGGAAATAAGGATGAAAATGGAGAAGTTAATTGGCCACCACCTTTTTGGCATAATATATGGGGTTCTGATGTTATAACAACTGGTGCGTTATCTTCTGGTACTGCGGAAGCACAACAAAGAACAAGAGAAGGTAAATATCATCCTAATTTAATACAACCAGATGATAGACCAGATGGAACAAGTACTTTATCTGTTTATTTATTAAGGGGAATGATGTGGAAACATTATTCTAATGGTGAAGCTGGTAGAGCGTCACATACTGATAGATGGCCTGCAGTAGCTGTTATGGGTGGTAGATATTTTAGTATAACAGATTCAAAAATGAACGCTGTACCAGAATGGTCACGACCAAGTGATATTATAAAACCAACTATAGATGAAGATGATAAAAATAGACTTTTAATACCACAACCACCAAGTGTTGTACAACAAGATACACTTAGAAATTATGCTATGTCAGCGTATGGTGATTTACCAGGTGAAACTAATGCAAGAGATGATATTATATATGAGAAAACTTTAAAAACTCCTGCAGAATCAAAGGTCTCTAAATATGCGGATTTAGATAGTGATGAAAAGAATAGAGAACTTAGAAAACGTGGTAGAGATATTATGTATTCAGTTGGACAACCTGGTACACCAGGTATTTTACCAGTTTGGGATAAGAATATAAAAGGTTTAATAAAAAAAGGTCATACTGGAAAATACGCAAATGAATTGACAGATAAAATTAATATGACGCCTTATGGTGAAGATTCTGATTTAGATTTTATACCATTTAAATTTAAAGATTTAGTTAATAATAAATATTTAGTATTTAGAGCAACATTGGAAGGTATTAGTGATACTGTAACACCAAATTGGAATGAATCACAATATATAGGTAGACCAGATAAAGTTTATACATATGGTGGAGCAGATAGAGCTATAGGATTTAGTTTTAAGATATTTCCTAATACAAAACAAGAAATGATTTTATTATGGGATAAAGTTAATTATCTTATGGGTCTTGGATATCCAGCTTGGAAACAAGGTGGTGAAACTGGTGGTCGTTTGATGACACCACCATTTGTTGAATTAACTATTGGTAATTTATATAAAGATACACCAGGTTTAATAGATAGTATTGGTGTAACTGTAGAAGATAGTGGTGGTTGGGATATAGACGTACCATTACAATTACCTAAATTTTTAACAATACAAATAGGATTTAAATTTATTGGAAACTATGCGTTATCAATGACAGGTAAACACTTTGATTTACCTTGGTTAGATGGTACTAAACCATATGAAAACTTTTTAACAGACCCATCCAATAATGAAAATATTCCCCCCGTTGATGCATCACAAGGTACTGGAGATATAATAAAAGAATCAAGTGGATGGAGTACAAACTATCAAGAAGAAGGTATCCAACCAACCGCGGCCCCAGAAGGATAGATTAATGAATAGATACTCATATACAAAAGTAAAAAAAGATAAGAATGGAGTTCGTAGTCTTAAAGTAACGAGATACCCAGAAATATTAATTAGGGATACCGATACATTTCATTTTGCTCGTGATTTTGAAAGATTCGATTGGTTAGCACACAAATATTATAATGACTCAACACTTTGGTGGATTCTTGCAAAAGCTAATGGTTATTCACATGAATCAAGACCAAAGGTCGGTGATAAAATTCGTATACCGAGAGATATAAATTCTATATTACAAGAATTTCACAGAATAAATAAATAGGACGTAGGTTATGTTAAACCTTTCTGAGATACATCCAGACGTTAGGAAAACATTACATAAAATGGAAAACGCTCTTGCGAGAGATGTTTCACCTAATACTGGGCAAGCTGATGTTGGTAAAGCAATAAAAGACACTTATGTTAAATCGCCATGGGTTAGAATGTTTTCACCAATAAATTCTACTTTGGAATATGTTTATTATACTGAAAAAGACAAAGAAACAATGCCTGGAGATAAAAATGTTGGTGATATTAAAGAAGAAGGTGGAGTGTATATAACTACAGATAATCCACGTGGTGGTATGGATACAGTTTGTATAATGGGTGGTGAATTAATGAAGGAAGGTGAAGGAGCAGATACAACATTTAAACATCTAAGTGGTTTTAGAGAAATGTATGATAGAAGTTTATTTGATAAAGGTGGAGATGGGATTCTAACTCCTGAAGGAAATATGATTATGTTTCGTGAGGATAGATTCAGACCATTACCAGGTATTACTTCTGTTAGTGTTGAATTTGCAGGTTCTACTAAAGCAATTAGAAATGCTACAATAAATTGGGTTTGTCATTCATATACTGATATAGGAAGATTAACACCACACTTTTTAGGACATGGTAAACCAATTGTTTTAGAATGGGGATGGAGTAGTGTAAAGGATTTTTCTGATGTACGATTTTTTGATAAAGAATCTATAAAAGATGGTTCGGCGTATCAATTGATACAAAAAAAGATATGGGAGAATAAAGGTAAGTATGATGCTATGGCTGGTCTTATTAAGAATTTTGAATGGAAGACTCGCGAGGATGGTGGATTTGATTGTATTACAGAAATTACTTCATTAGGTGTTAATACTTTAGGACAACAAACAAAAAGTGAAATAGCTCCAGCCGCAGATGGTACAGAATCAAGAAAAGCGGCTGAACTCGAAGAAGATTCAAAAGATGAAGAAGCTAAAGAAACACAAGGTAATTATGCACCAACTCTTGAACAATTTGTAGAACAATTAAACGATGAAATATCTGGATTATGTCAAGAACCAGGTGCTATATTTGGAAATTTGTGGACGAATCCAGTTGTACATACAGAGCAACCAAAAGGTCTATTGAAAGCTATATTGAGAAGTGGAAGTAATGTTGAAGCAGGCCCATATGTATCGTGGGGTTGGATGGAAGATAATATTGTAAGTAAGTTTTTAGGAAAGGTAAATTCAAAAGGAGATTTACTTTCAACATTTAGAAGTATAGTACCAGTAATGGAAAGTGGGAAACCAAAATTAGAAGACGGAAAATGGATGTGGGAATCTGTTAAAATATCTAATCATAAACATTTAATGACTTCAAATCCAAATAGATTTATTTTTCTTGGACAATGGTTTAATGAGTCTAATATGGATTCCGATTGGGGTAAGGATACAGAAAGAACTATTGAACTTAAACAACAACTTGAAGAAGCTGGTGGAGGAAAAAGTTTTGAAAACTTTGCAGACCCAAATGATTCCAGTATTGGTTATTTAAGAAATATTATAATACATTGGGAAGTAATATCACAAGCTTTTACAGGAGTAACTTCTGTAGAAAGTGGTATGCAAAATATATTTAATAAACTAAATGAAGAATATGGTATTTGGAAATTTAAAATTACAGATGCAACTTTTCCAAGTACTAAACATGGTATTGGTAGAGTTATGGTTATTGATGAAAATTATAGTGAAAATAAAGTTGTAGATTTATTAGACCAATCAAATGGTATAAGTAAATTGGTAGATGAAAAAGTAGAGGGGAAATTATTTGTTTTTAATGTTATGAATGAGAAAAGTCTTGTAAAAGGACATAGTTTAACAGCTAAATTACCAAGTTCTATGCAAACAGCGGCTATGTTTGGAGCAAATAGTAAAGGTAAAGCACCATCTGTTGCTGGAAATCCATCTTCTATAAGATATGGTAAATCAATTGGTAAGAGTCCAGATGAATCAATGGGTGATATGAAAATGGCATGGGAGTATCCAACATTTGGATATGGTGACGATAGAACAGGTTTTACAGATACACAAACTGGATTATCAGTTACTGGTGGACCAGAATTAATGGTAACTAAGGTTTTGACAAAAGAAGAGAAGTCCGATATCAAAAAAGACCCTACTGGGAAAAAAGCTCGTGAAAAAGCTCTTAAAGCAGAAAAAGAAAGACAAGAACAAGAAAAAATATTTGCGACAAATGTAGGAAAACTTAGGAATAATGAAAAATTAGATTTGGGAGATAGTAATGATGAAAGAAAAATGTATGATGAATGGGGAGCGTTAAAAACAGAAGGAACTTATAAGTGGAATAATATAATGAGGTCAGTAATTACTACTGGTCCTGAAGGTAGTTTGACAACAAGACCATTACTTATACCATTAGAGATAGAAATTCAACTTACTGGAATAGGTGGTATTGTACCTGGTAATGCTTTTACTACAAATTATTTACCACCAGAATATAATGGTTGGGTAGCGTTTCAAGCAATAGATATATCACATAGTATAGGAACTGATGGTTGGGTTACTACAATAAGAGGTTTAATGAGAATGGCTGAAAATCCACCTAAAGAAATTGGAGAACCAATAAAGAAAGCGGCACCACCACCAGCACCTGTTGTAGAATCAGTTGAAGTTACTGAACCAGTTATTGAAGATGTAAAAGAAGAAGAAGTAGTAACATTAGAAGAAGAAGTAGAAACGGCAAATACGGAAGCTGAAATACAAGAAGGTGGGGATGAAGAAGGAGGATTTAGAAATTGGCATTTAGAGAATGAAGATGAAGAAACAGGTGTAGCTATGATTCCAACGAAAGGTAAAACAAGAGCTAATTTGGGTTTAAATCAAGAATTTACATTGGAGAGAAAGCCCCGAGCAGATTATGTACCAGCAGGCGAACCACCAAAAAGACCTACGATAGCAGTACCAAGTGCAGAAGCAGAAATGGAAGGTGATGTTATAATTGATAATACTGAAATGGACGCGTTATTAGCAGAACAAACTTTTGAAGAACCAGTACCAGAACCAGACCCACCGCCTCCACCAACAATAAATACTCAGATACCACCAACGTATGAATTTGAAAGAATATCTGAAACGTCTTCTGGTGAAGAATACACCAGTTCTTTTGTGTGGACAGTAGTATACGAAGCTGTTGAATATAAAACATTCTCAGACGGAAGTATCAAAGAAACAAATAGAGCGACAGGACAAGAAACACGCCAAGACCGCCATCACGCCGACGTTGGTGCAAGACAAAGAGCTCTTGGAAATGCAGGACATTGGGCGTACCAAGATTTAACAGGTAGAGGCTCCATCAGGACTCGTTCATAAACCATGAAGTTAAAAGAACAAATAAAAATATTTGATGAATCATTCAATGATTCTTCGGGAGAACCAACAAAAACTCCTGTAGATTTATTTGCTGGTGTTGAACAATTACAACGTGAGATACGAGATAAAGATAAGATTATTGAAAATTTAAAGAACGAGTCAACTGAATTAATGAATCAAATTTCTAATGGAGAAAAAGAGAAATTTACTATTTTAGAAGAATTAAAGAAATCGGGATGGTTGGAAAATAAAGTTACCTTATCATCAAAATATAAAGGTAAACTTAAAACAATTCTTGGTGAAATAAAAGTTGTAGATTCAAAAATAATCCCCGTGTTAACAGATGTAGCAAGAAGAAAACAAGGTAATCAACAATTAACTTGGGATAGATGGTTGAAGATACCTGAGAATAGATATTTGTTCCATGTGAATGAAGATATAGCCAAAGGAATATTTGAAGAAACTAATAATTTAATAGATAGAACATTTGCAATTGAAAGTGTACGAGGAAGTGGAGCTCAAACTACTCCTACTACAATTTACGGACTTCAATTTGATGGTCTTACAAATGAAGTTGCAACTACATTTTCAGGTGGTGGCGTTACACCTATAAATAGAACTTATTCGTTTTGGATGAAATCAACTCATACTGCTAGAAACTATTCTGTATTTGGTTATGGTACTAATAAAAGAGGAACTTTCACTCCAAATTTTAATGCAAATAGACCTTTAATATGGAATGGAAATAATTGGTATGTATATTGGGATGATACTTCTACTCAAGATGATGGTGAATGGCATCATTGGATGGTATATAATGATGTAGAAACAATAGTAGATTCTAAATTATATGTAGATGGAATATTAATAGAAGTAAATAAGTTTGTTACATCTGGAACAGTATCAAATTTATTAACTTACACACAATCATTAACTATTGGTGCATATAAAAATAATTCAACTAATACTGGTCATCATTTTGAAGGTTCTTTAACAAACTTTGCAGTGTATTCAGGAGATAAAACAGCTAATGCTGTCAGTCATTATAATAGTGGAACACCTAAAGATTTAAATGGTGAATCTGATTTACAAGGTTATTGGAAAATGAGTGAAGGTTCAGGTACTACGGTAACTGATTCAAGTGGCGAGGGTAATGATGGTACAATTGATGGAGCATCATGGATTACTGTGATGGAAAATTAGGAAAGATATATGTCTAAAAGTACAAATCTTATAAGAAAATTAACCAAAATGTCCAACAGAATAGAAACTTATGCTGGAAAAACTGGTATAAATGATTTTAAATATACTGATAAAGCGTGGGTTAGTCCAGATATACCATATCATATAATGTATATAACAGATGGAAGAGAAATATATGTTACTGGTGGTGATTTTGATGAAAATAAATCTGAAGTTATAGTTAGATTCATTGGTGAAACAGACTTTAAAGAATATACGAGAGCAAAAAAATATGTATCTGGTTATGTACCAACTCCTTTTAGACCAGTAGTTAAAGCTAGTGATGTTAAAAAAGGATTTATTTGGCGTTCTTTTGTAAAAATGGCGTCTAATCCAGAGGCTGTAGCAATTGAGATTGACCCAAGTGGTTTTGGAAAAGTACCAGTAATTTATAAAAAAGTTAAAATTAAATGGTCAATTAAGGGTAAAAGAGAAAAAGTTTCTGCAGATAATATAAGTCAAATTGAAAAAGCTGATAAAATTGTAGAAGGAGTTTCGGATTTACCAATTACAGCTTTAGATGAATATAGATGGCCACCAGATTTAGGGGAAAAACAAATTTTAATAAAAAAGCTTGAAAGAATGACTAAGTATTAGACTACTTATTATTAAATAAAGGTTATATGTTTATGAAAATAAATGTTACAAAAGATTATAATGAATTAAGTTATACTATAGCTGGTATAGTTGCAACTCAACTAAAAAAACACCCACTTTCTAAATTATGTTTACCAACTGGTTCAACACCACTTGGCATGTATAACGACCTTATTATATTAGGTTTAGATTGGAGACTGGTTATTACATTTAATCTTGATGTTTATCTTATGAACGTAGACCATCCAGAAAGTTATCAAAGTTATATGAGAAAGAATTTATTTGATAGTATTAATATATTTCCAATAAATTGTCATTTTCCATTTCATCCTACCGATGTATTTGAAGATAAGATAACTGAAAGTATGGGAATTGATTTGTGTATATTGGGTATGGGTAGTAATGGTCATATAGCATTTAACGAACCTGGTTCTTCATTTAAGTCAAGAACAAGAGTAGTAGATTTAGACGAACAAACTATACAAGATAATTCAAGGTTTTTTGATTCAGTAGATGATGTACCTAAACAAGCAATTACTATGGGATTGGGAACTATTATGGATTCAAAGAAGATAGTGTTGATGGTAAATGGGAAACATAAAAAAGATATTTTAGATAAAGCTATGAATGGTAAAGTAACCAAAGACATTCCAGCATCAATATTACAGAAACATAAAAACGTAGAGGTATTTTATTGTGATTGATAAGATAATGATTGTAGCTCACCCTGATGATGAAGCACTATTTGGTGGAGCTGAATTATTAACTCATCCAGAAGAATATAAAGTTGTAGCAGTAGATGAATATCAGAATGAAGTTAGACGAGCCGAATGGATATCATCTATGCAGTTTATAGGTATAATAGATTCCGAACATTGGTCAGGATTTAAAGGTGGAGAGGATTATCATAGAGAGAAATTAATCTATGAATTACTTAGAGTATTAAGAGAAAGAAAATATAAAAAAATAGTAACACATAATAGAAAAGGTGAATATGGTCATCCAAGACATAGAGCATTACATGATGTGTTAAATCATTTAAGACCAGAATTATTATGGCAATTTGATAAAGGTAAAGAAAGATTATCACAAGATTTATTATTAAAGAAAAGAGATTTATTAAAAGTGTATAGAAGCCAAAGAGATGTTTTGGATTGGTTCAGTCCTTGGTATGAAAAGATAACAAAAGTTAATAAATAAATGGTTATAATAGAATCCCATAAAGAGTGGGAAAAATTTATGGTAGAGTTTAAAGAAAACGATTCCGTAGTTATTCCTATACAATGTGATGTAAATAAACATCCAATTGATACAGAATTATGCCTATTTTATATTAGGTTACTTAATGATTCTACGGATGAATATATTTTACCATTTAAACATTCAGATACTATTAATTTAGATAAAAAATATATTAAATTAACTAAGACATCAAAAAATGTATACACTTATGATAAAAAGAAGTTATTACATTTTGTAAAGTGGGAGAATGTATGTGATATTCAATTGATGCATTATTTACGAAAAAATGAACCACTTATGATTGATGATATAATAACTAATGCTCACCAACACTTTTATACACATTTTTATAAATTTTCTAATTTAAATTGTGTTGTTCCTATATTGAAACACGTTGAGTGGTGTAGAGAAGTTGTTGATAAAATAAAAGTATCTGCTCTTGGTAAACAACCATCTTGTTATGAGACTTATAATTTTGATGTATTAGAAAATTTACAATATATAGAACAACATGGTTTAATGACCAAAGATGGATTAGTTTATTCAGAGTATAACCCATATACAACAACTGGAAGACCATCAAATAGATTTGGTGGTACTAATTTTGCAGCGTTAAATAAAACTGATGGTAGTAGAGAAAAATATATTAGTAGATTTGATGATGGTATGTTGGTTGAGATGGATTATGACGCATATCATTTAAGGTTGATTGGTGATGTGGTTGATTATAAATTTCCCAATGGTTCAGTACACAAACATATGGCAAAGTTTTATGGGTGTGATTATGAAGAATCAAAAAATAAATCATTTAAATATTTATATGGTCATATTCCAATAGAAGTTGTTCAACTTAATCCATTTTTTGGTAAAGTTCATGATTATATAGAAAAGACTTGGAAGACCTATAAAGATGAAGCTTTTATAACAAGTGATATTTATAATAAGAGAATATATAGAGATAATCTATCCGAAATGAATAAGAATAAAGTATTCAATTACCTTATTCAGTTGATGGAGACGGAGAATAATATGAAAGTTCTTGCGGAATTGATTCCTAAGATAGAAAATTATGAAAGCAAGTTAGTTCTTTATAGTTACGATTCATTTCTATTTGACTTCAAAATTAGTGACGGGTTGGGGTTTATTGGTATGGTAAAGGACATTTTAGAACAAGGTGGTATGTACCCAGTGAAAATCGCAAAGGGGCAAAACTATCATAAAATGGAAAATATAACGGACAAATTTAATGAAAATTAATTACGACAAATTAGTAAAAGAGTGGTCGAATAGGATGAGTGGTAGGGCACCAATCTATACTAACAGATATCATAAATCAGTTTTACGTGGTGTAATGAAAGATTTTGGTTATCCACTTGAGTTACTTGGAGAAATGCCTTTAAATTCTCCGAGTGTTGAAAAAATTTATAAAGAAAAGAAATTATCTGCTTCTATATTAAAAATAGCTAATAAATGGGTCAATGATTATATTAAAGAACTTGAAAATAAAAAATATAATCTTGGAAAAGCACAATTAATTACTAAAGGTAAAGCTAATGAACCACAAATTAAAGGTGGAAAACCAACAAATAGGATAGAATATGTAATACAATTTCCAGAAGTGGGGCGAGATAGTAGGGATAGTATATTTATAGTAGCCGATAGTTTAAAAGGTAAATATAAAACTACATTTACTAATAAAAATATTCAATCTTCTGCCGGAAGTGTTATTCATAATGGTACAGGAGATAGTAAGAGAAAAGATTTAGAAATTTGGGTAGCTTTTAAAGGTGGTAAGAGTTCAAAATCGGCCGGACAAGTATCTACTGATGTTAAAGAGGGATTTGTTGGTTTGTTTTTTCAATCTAAGTGGAAAGATGTCGTTGATAAAACCAATATAGGAAAATGTGTTTCTACTTTACAACAAGAATTAAAGTCTATAAAAGGAGAAGGTAATTCTACAAAAAAAGAATTAGGAGATTATTTACGTACAATACCATCATCAAATCCAAAAAAAGGATTTTTGGATGAGTTAAATCAACCACTATCAGTAGCTTTAAGTTTAAAAGATAAATATAGCTCTTGGAAGTGGGAAAGAGATTCTGATTTTAATAAAGTAAGAAGTATAGGTTCTAAAATTTGTAAAGTACCAGCAGATAAGTGGAACCCAGGAGATGCATATTTAGTAAAGGGTTCGGTGGTAACTACAACAGGACCTGGTAATAATATTACTACTCAAATAGCACCATTAAATAATCAATTTGTAACTGAGTGGGGTAAAAGTGATGGAAATGTTGTTGGTGTTTCATTGAAACAACAATCCGCTCAAGCTGGCAAAGGTAAAACTTATCTTAAATCTTTTGATGATATGACTAAACAATTTGATTATAATTTAACAAAGAATGAAAGAGAAAGATTAAATATAGCAGAAGAACAATGGGTTGGAGCGTACATTGACAAAATTGATGAATGGAGAAAACAAATAAAATCTGGTCTTAGTGGTTTATCTATAACGTATGATTATTCACCAGCGGGAAGCTTATTTGATTCAGCCGCTGAAGATTTTTCTAAAAAATTAGTTAACTTTATTTATCAAAAATATGCTTCTATTAAGATGTTTAAATTTATGGTAAATGCTTTGAAGGCCAATGAAAATATGTTTGTTGATTCTGCAGCTTTTGCGTCTGGTTTAACTGGTTATAGTCCAACATTTTTTAAGGCAAAATCAAATAAAAGTGGTGCTAAAGCTAAAATTGAAACTTTCGAAGGTAGTGGGGGATTAGAGTTAGTTGGAAATAAAATTAAGATAGAAGATACTAATACAAGTGCTGGGGTAACTTTTACTTTTAAAGTTAAAAATAATGTTATGGGTACAGCTGATGTTAAAATGAATATTAGATTTAATGGTTCAACACAAGCTACTTTAGAGTTACTTAGTGTTTCTTGGAAATAAATATGAAATCTCAGCTATTATGTACATTTACCAAGAGGAATAAACTCTATGATACCATAGACCTAATCATTGCATGCCATGATATATTATTTAATAAAATTTATGTATTCACTAATGAGAATGACCATCATGAATTAATATGTACATACAATATTACAGGTGATTATGACTTTGCAGGTTCGGATACAAGAGATACAATTTCGTTACATAGAAAGAAACAAACAAATAGTTTATATACAATAAACGCAATAAATCAAATCATTCGAGAAAAGAATAATGGTGTACTCGACAAGACATTTCCTATTCCTTGGGAAGAGTATAGAAATTCTTTATTATTAACAAACGAGAATGATTTAAATGTTATACCTACTCGAATTTATTCGATAATAGACATTAAGTCTTGGGAGAAGGATAGGAAAATATAAGGGTTTTTAAATGTTACACTTATCTAAGATAGCTTTAGATAATGGTGGAACTATTGTTCCACTAATAATTCCATCAGAAGAAACTAATCAAACTGGATTATGTAATCCATCAATTTATGTTGATGGTGATGATATTCTTGTTAACATTAGAAATGTTGGTTATACACTTCAACATTCAATTGGTGCTAAACATTATAAAGATGAAGGTGGTAAATTTTATACAAGATGGGGCCCACTTTCTTATATTCATCCAGAACAAGACCATAATTTAAGAACTAATAATTTCTTTTGTGAATATGATAATAAATCAAATAGTATAACTAAACATAACTTAGTAGATACTACAGAATTAGATGTTGAACCTAATTGGTTATTTATAGGTTTGGAAGATGCAAGAATTGTTAGATGGGATAATAAATTATATTTAACTGGTGTTAGAAGAGATGTACATCCAGATGGTGAAGGTAGGATGGAATTATCTGAAATTTATATTACACCATCAAAAGTTAAAGAAATATCTCGTTGTAGAATTGAAGTACCATTTGAATCTTATTGTGATAAAAATTGGATGCCTATTTTAGATATGCCTTATCATTATGTTAGATGGTCTAATCCTTTAGAAATTATAAAGGTAGACCCAGAACAAGGAACAAGTGAAATAGTTCATAAAAGTGATAATTTTTTAGATGTATCTTGGAATGAAGGTCAACAAGAACCATTTTGTGGGAGTTCACAAGTTATACCTTGGGATAATGGATGTAGGTTAGCGGTTATTCATGAATGTCAATGGTGGAGAAGAGAAGAACGAGGTTATGCTTATAAGGATGCAAGATATAAACATAGAATTTTATTGTGGGATAGTGATTGGAATCTTATTAAGTATACAGAACCATTTACATTTATGGATGGTCAAGTAGAATTTTGTTGTGGAGTAGCGTCAGTAGATGATGATTTACTGATAACTTTTGGATTTCAAGATAATGTAGCGTATCTTTTAAAAGTTAATAAAGATGTTATAAATAATTTAATGAAAGAAAAAATTGATATTGTTATACAAGGTCAATATGATGATTATGTAGATGAACTTATAGAACATTATAAAAAGTTAGATTTTGTAAACAATATTATAGTATCATGTTGGGAAGAAGATAAAGAATCAGTTTCTTTAAATGGTGTAAAATTTATAAGAAGTAAATATCCAGATGACTGGGGTACAGGAAATAGAAATTTACAAATAGTTAGTTCACTTACAGGGTTAAAACAAGTAACTACAAAATACGCCGTTAAGGTAAGGTCAGACCAAAAATATTCCCATAAGTGTATAAATGATATGTATGATTATTTTATTAAAAACAAAGAAAGTGCATTGAAGTTTGAGTTAAATAAAGATAAACCTAAAAATAGTATAATTACTGGTGGTATATTTTCACCATTTCCATTTCATCCAAGAGACCATATATTTTGGGGGTATAAAGATGATTTGATTGATTTATTTAATATATCCTTGGAATCAAGTTCTAATGAAAAGAGTAATTATGATGTTACAACAAATATAAGAACAGAATCATATATAGGAACACATTATTGTTCAAATTTTGATAATAGATTAAAATTATTTTTAAAAGAACCAGAAAAATATTTGTATGATAATTGTGAAAAAATTAATGAAACACTTTTAATTAGTGATAAGTTAACACATAAAGTTTTTAAAAGTGTTCCATCAAATATAATAGAATTGGAGTGGCCAAAGTATGGGTGGACAAAATATAAATTTGATTCTCAAAGAGAAAGATTTGGTGAAAGATGGGCAGAAGATTTTGAAAGGGAATAATCAATGAAAAGTTTAATTGTTACTGCGGCAGGACTATCAACAAGATTTGAAGGATTAAAACCTAAATGGATGTTGACACATCCAAATGGAAATTGGATGTTGGTTGAAGCTATAAAGTATTTTGATTTTAATAAAGTAGATAAAGTTTATTTGGGATTTTTAAAGGAACATATTGATAAATACAATTGTAGAGATGCTATTGATTTGTGTGTAAAGGAACTTGGGATAGAAGATAAGGCAGAAATTGTAATTCTTGATGAAAGAACTGATAATCAACCACACACGGTTTATATGATGATAAAACAGAAAAGTATAAAAGGACAAATAATACTTAGAGAGGTTGATAATCAATTTAAATATAATGTTGTTGATGGTAATTTTATATGTCATTATGATTTGAATAAAACAACATCAATTAATCCATCTAATAAGAGTTATATTACAATAGGAGAAGATGGTTTTATTTCTAATTTAGTTGAGAAAAATGTTATATCATCAACTTTTGGTTGTGGTAGTTATTCTTTTGAAAATAGTGATGAGTATTGTAAATATTTTGAAATGGTATATGAAAAGGGTAATAACACTATGTGGGTATCACACGTTATATATCGAATGTTAGTAGATGGATTTAAATTTAAACCAGTTATGGTATCAGATTATATTGATTGGGGAACTAAAGAAGATTGGTTTAATTATGTTAGACAATTTAAAACTTTATTTGTTGATGTTGATGGAACTTTGGTTAAAAGTTCTGGTAAATATACACCACCATACTGGGGAGAAACAGAAGGTATAAAAGAAAATATAGATTTTTTAAATAAATTATATAATAAGGGAAAAGTTTATATAATATTAACTACAGCAAGACCATCATCTGCTAGAGATGTAACAATTAAACAATTAAAAAGAGAAGGTGTTAAGTATAATGATATTATCTTTGATTTATTTCATGCAAATAGAACTATAATAAATGATTATGGAACATCTAATCCATATCCAACT
>Ga0315338_1001566_pt1 | contig 27787 bp, 26 predicted proteins | sample ASW8metaG_FD_204518 | JGI IMG/M metagenome (GOLD analysis project Ga0315338, IMG submission 204518) | Ammonia-oxidizing marine archaeal communities from Monterey Bay, California, United States - ASW #8 | ecosystem: Environmental > Aquatic > Marine > Coastal | place: USA: California | collected... | reverse complement strand
GCGGCCCCGGTGCTCCACCGAGCCGAAGCCTCCGGGCGTACCGTCGCCGTCAGTGGCGATGATGCGGGTGTGCAGCTGCGCGATGCGGAGGTGATCGTCGAGGATCCGGCACGCAACCCCGGTCACGGCGGGGTGGGTGAGATGCTGAGCGTAACTGGGCATCCACACGATGTCGTTGGGGGGCTTGGGAGGGTGACCGGCGCGCCGAACCGATCTAAGCTCGAGACCGTTGGCCTGAGCAAGATCCAGCGCCGGTTGCGCGTCGAGTTCGGGCTTGTCCTCGAAAAAGGCGTTGATGGCGGCGATGTTGCCCTTGATCCTGACGTCGGCAGCAACGATCTCGTCGCGGATCGTCTCCACCTCCTCACCAGGGATCACATTGTCGATCACGCAGTAGCCGTAGCGCCGAAGCGAATCGGCGCAGCCCGATATGGCCGTTTCCATGGGATCTGCGTTGGCGCTGAAAGCGTAGGCCCGCGTTTGGGCCAGCTCCTCGGCCAGGGCACCCGGATCATGGGTGGCTCGGGCGAGCAGTTCCCGGGTTTCACGCAGCTCTGCCTCCAAACGGGCGGATCGATCGTGCAGCTCGGTGATGTTCATAACACACTCGATTTGGATTAGTGTTTGTCGTGAGGGGACCATGAACGGTGCTCGGCGAGGTCCGATCAAGTGACCGACGAAGAAAGAGTAGATGACGTTGAGCTGACCAGTTTTTCGCGTTCAAGCGAAATGGCTGGTCAACAGACCGAAACAGGTGGATAGCTCCGACTGAAACGCGTTGTGGCGGCGCAGGATAGCCCCCTTCACGCCTCTACCTTCTGGCGTCCACGAGCGACCAGGAGGGATGATGACTTTTTCGAGGGTATCCATGCGCAAGATCCGCGAGATTCTCCGTCTGTATTTGCAGGCGGGACTGAAATACCGACAGATCGCCCGCAGCTGCAGCACCACCCACGCCACCGTCGGCAAATATTCGAGGTCGCCAAACAGACCGGGTTGGGCTGGCCGCTGCCGAAGGAGTTGGCAGACGACGAGACGCTTATCGCCCGGCTGTTCCCCGACTCGGTTTCTGCACCGAGCCGTCCCGGCCGGACGAAGCCAGCTTCGGCAGCGGTTCGAACAAGCATGGTGCAATCCAGTGCTGCGCGATGAAGGCCGGGATGGATTACCCCAAGAGCTTGAGACTCGCAGACAAGCTTTGCGAGTCTCAAGCCGTACTCAGACTCTTGGGAGGCTGACAATGCTGTACGAAATCATCGACGCCGGTTGTCTCGTTCGGTTGAACACGCCAACGTGCAAAGCCTTCACCGATTCCGCAAACCAGGACTACCACCTACTTCTGAATAGGTCCCGGTCGCCCGATCATCTGCGTTCGATGCATGCATCACTGACGTTACTTGCTGTCGTTGTCACACTCCGAACGCAGCACGACTCCAATCCCTGCCGACGATTCCCATCCCAGCTCGAGATTGACATTGCATGGCCGGGCCGCGTCCTTTCCAAGCGCTCAGAACACCATACCCGCATCAGACTTCCGCTCCTTCATCACCACCCAGGAGGGATCGGTGAACCGAGTCGAGCTCAACCCCGACTGGCCTTGGTCGCGGGACTTTCGCATCTCTCAGGGCGTCCGCGTCGGCGAGACGGTCTACGTCAGTGGCCAAGGTCCGATCGCCGCCGACGGACGCCTCGTCGGTGCGAACGATATGCTGACCCAGTCGAGGCAGGTGTTCGACAACATCCACCAGGTGCTTGCCTTAGCCGGCGCAACGCTGGACGACGTCGTCAAGATCACCGCCTTCCTCACAGACTTGGACCGCTACGACGAGTACAAGGCGGCCCGCACCGAGGCGTTCCTCGATCGCATCCCCGCCAGCTCGACGGTGCACGCGCCGCAGCTGCTCATCCCGGGGATGATGGTCGAAGTCGAAGCCGTCGCTGTTCTCACCCTACCGAGATCATCGGCGCCGGAGTGAGGAGAGCGATGTCGAAACTCTTCCTCGTCGATGGTCAGTTCGAGATCTTCCGATGCTTTACGGCGCGCCCCCCCGCGAGCGCACCGACGGTTGCGAGGTGGGAGCGGTACGAGGACTCCTCCACTAAATAGATTGGTGGGGTGGCGTCTTGCCGACGCTACGCGGGTTGAAGTTAACCCACACCCAGCAAGGACATGCCATGCGCGCGGGCGTCGCTCAAATCGATATCACCCCGCAAGCCTCAGCCGGCGTCTTCATGACCGGCTATACCTCCAGACCCGACATGCCCGCCACCGGCGCCCACGACCCGCTCCGGGCACGGGTGCTGGTCCTCGAAGACGGCCAGACGAGTGTCGCGTTGGTAGCGCTGGACCTTATCGGACTCAACCCCGGACGCCTGCCCGAACTCGTGCGCGCCCAGGGTCTGGATCACATCCTGCTGGCGGCGACACACACCCACGGCGGCCCCCTGGTGCTCGATCTAAGTGTCCCTTACGGGGAGAACAGGGAGTGGCCCGCAGCGTCCCCCTATCTGACATGGCTCGAAGAACGCATAGTCGAGGCCGTCTGCCAGGCGCGCGACGCGCGACGGGTAGTGCACATGTCCATCGGACACGGGCGAGCCGATATCAGCTTCAACCGCCGCCAAATAGTTGACGGCGCAGTCGAGATGGTCTGGGGCAAGAACCACGATCGCAGCAAGGACTGGGGGCCCGTCGACCCCGACCTCGGCGTCTGGCGGCTCGACGAGATCGACGGACGCCCCCTCGCCCTGCTGGCCAACTACGCCTGCCACCCAGTGGTGATGGGCAAGTCGAACCTGCTGCTGACGGCCGATTTTCCCGGGGCGGCGATGGACTATCTCGTGGGACAATTCCCCGGCGTCATGCCCTTTTTTCTCCAGGGCGGCTGTGGCGACCTCGACCCTTATATCGACGTGCAGGAAGACTTTGCTCCGGTCCGGAGCCAGGGCGAAGAACTAGGGCGGAGTATCGCGAATCTCTTCTGCGCGATGGGCCCCTATGCGGCGGGAAAGGATGGCGCCCTGGAAGCTCAACCTTCGCTGAGATGGCGTGAGTTGCGGCAGACCTTCGGCCGCTTCAAGAAGCAAGACAAGGTGCAGGAACTGCGCTACGGTGTGCTGCGCGTCGGTCGCGACCTCGCCTTTGTCGCCTTGCCCGGCGAACCCTTCGTCGGACTGCAGCTAGACCTCAAAGCCCGCTCCCCCGTGGCCCATACCTTCATGTTGGGCTACGCCAACGGTTACGCCGGCTACTTCCCCACCCAACAAGCCAACCACGAAGGCGGTTACGGGGCGAGTTGGGGCGAGACCATGCACATCGAGCCGCGCGCCGGCGAGGCGATGATCGATGCGGCGCTGGAAACACTGTCCGACGGCACCACAAGCGATTGACACTGTGCGTGTACACGGGGTACGTTTGCTCAGGGCCTTTCCACTGCCTACACGATAACCCGCGGGGAATACCGCGAGCTTGCGGGCAGCGCGCAGAATGGACTCAGGATCTGTACTATGATGCAGATCGTTCTCAGGAATGTTTGGTATAGTACAGATCCGAGAGCTGTTTCTGCGAAGCGAAGCCAATTTTTTGCACCCGTGGCGCAGTTCATGTGTGTAGAACTCGCCCAGCTCCTTTCCGGCGGTAGCGAATGGGATCCACGCAGCTTTGGACAGAAGTCTCCGGTACGGGCGAAGCTCTTCTGGCTCGCCGCCGAAGCCCGTGTCGCTCTGTGATGATGACACCGTGACCGAGTTCGAAATCAGTACGGGGGAGCGGAACCGCCACGAACTGAAGCGAACGCATATCGTGGAAGCTGTGCGCGCTGTGCGCGAGGATGGTTTCGTGATCCTTCACCAGGCCGTCGATCCCGCCCATATCGAGACCCTGCGCGAGCGCATGCTCGCCGATGTGGCGGAAGTCCTGGCCCTCGACGAGGTCCCTTACCAGTTCAATGACGGACACCTGCAACAGGACCCGCCCCCCTTTCCGCCATACCTCTTCAGCGACGTGCTCGTCAACGATTTCGTCGTCGAAATCACCAGGGAGGTACTCGGGGAGGGTGTCAAGAACGCCTTCTACAGCGGCAACACCTGCCTGCCCAACACAACCCGGCAACCTCTCCACGTCGATGGGGGCCAGCTGTGGCCCGATCTTGACTCGGCGACTCCGGCATATGGCTTGGTCGTTAATGTCCCGGTCGTCGACGCCACGCCCGAAAACGGCAGTACCGAGCTCTGGCCCGGCACCCATCTCGACACGACACGCGCGATGGGGGATGGCGACATCAAGCTCACTCCCGAGGCGCAAGCCCACCTTCGTGCCGGGATCAACCCTCTGCAGCCGAGTGTACCCGCTGGCAGCGTGCTCATCCGCGACATCCGCCTCTGGCACCGCGGCATGCCCAACCGAACCGCAACGCCGCGCCCGATGATCGCCATGATTCACTGGCCCCGATGGTGGCATGTGGGCAAGCCGCTAGTTTTCCCCAGGGGAACGGAAGGGATCTTCCAGCACAGTGAGCTGGAGACGGTGGCCCGGTTCGTGGAGGGACCGATCGACTACATCGGTCGAAATAGCAGATACGATTACCAGGGATGACGATGCCGCCCGGTACTGCCTTGGGTCCCATCGTTCCGGCAGTGGGAATCATGGTGGTAGAGTCGCCGTGTACTGCCTCCGACAGCACCACGCCGGGCGCCCTTCGCATCGATCCGCCAACTCCTCCTGCACGGTAACGAGCAAGGTGGCACGCTGCCAATCAGCGGCACATCCCAGAGTGTAAGGACGCAATGTCTCCGTTCTAGTGCAGTCGACTCTCCTGCCAGGGTTGCCTGGGTGTCGCGTTGGCGGTTTCGTTCTGCTCATGCCCTGCGAGAACCGCGACAAGCTCCGCCGCACCCGTGACGGTCGCTACGAAGTCGGTGTCTACATCGAGAAAAAGAGGAACCGTCGATGGCTATCACTAAGGTCTGGATTAAACCAGGGTGCATCCTGTGCAGCATGAGTGTCGCTGCGTGCTCCGCGGTTTTTGAAATCATCGAAGATGCGGAATCATCGCGTGTGAAGCCGGATGTCGATTTCACGCAGCACGAAGCCGAAATCAAGGAAGCAGCCGAGGGTTGCCCAGTTGAGGTGATCAAGTACGAGGAGGCATAGCCCGTTAGGATCGGCTAGACCGAGCGGCTGAACGAGTGGGGGGGGGGCCGCATCCTTGCAGCCTCTTAGAATACCTTGAGTTGATGAATGTCAGATACCCACGATCGAGACCATGTCACCCTGACCCTGTGCTGCCTTCTCGGCCTGTCACTCCTCCAGCGTTGCGCGAAGATATCTGGCGTCAAACGCAGATGGGCTAATCTGGCATACTGCGGATCAGCCAGAACCGAGCGTTGAGACCAGTAGACGATCCACGCCGTAGCGCAGTGAATATTACCCCAACTTCGGGGCGAGTATCTCGACGCGGCAGAAATACTGTCGAAGCGATAACATGCATTGCACCTGACGGTCTTGACGGTGGACCACTGTTTACTACTGAATTCGACAGGTCGGGTCGGTTGTTCAAAGAAAATGGTGAATCTGGCCGCGGGTTAATGGTGCGTTAGCGCTCTGTCCCAGAGAGAGTGTATAGGTGCAAGGGCACGGGTTGGTGGCAACTTGATCTGGACTACGGTGATTGGGCAAACATCTACGAACGTCCGAGATATCAACCTCGAATGAGAGTCCTTGGATTGAGTTTTCTGATCATGTGCAGCCAGATTGTCTCCAACGCCGAAGGGCGCCCACGCCTCGCAATACTTACTGACATCGGTGGTGATCCGGACGACCAGCAGTCGATGGTTCGCCTCATGGTCTACTCTCAGGAATTTGAGATCGAGGCGCTTGTTGCCAGTGCACCTGGGATCCCGGGCGAACTCGATAGGCCGATGGTCCGACCAGACCTCATTCGGGAGATCATCAAGGCATACGGAGAGGTCCTGCCAAACCTACAGCGGCATGCGAAGGGTTGGCCGTCTCCAGGGCACTTGCTGAGTGTCGTGAAGTCTGGGAATCCTCATCGCAAGAAGGACTTCATAGGTGAAAATCATGAAACCGATGCTTCACGATTCCTGATCGAACGTATCGATTCAGGGAGTAAGCATCGCCCTCTGAACGTCTGCGTCTGGGGAGGACAGACCGATCTTGCCCAAGCCCTCTGGCGAGTGAAGAAAGATCGTGGGGCGCACGGGCTGGATGAGTTTGTGAAGAAATTCCGCGTGCATGACATCGATGACCAAGATGGAATCGCAAGTTGCGATGAAAGCCGAGTTCCCAGGTATGTACTATGTCCTCGACAAAGCACATGAGGGCCAAGACAAGCGAATGGGAGTCTATCGGGGCATGTACCTAACTGGTGACGAGTCTCTCACTAGCTGTGAATGGGTCGAGCAGAACATCCGCAGTACTGGACCGCTTGGAGCGTTGTATCCGACCGAGACCTGGACGGCACCAAACCGCCACGGCTGTATGAAGGAGGGCGACACTCCGTCTTGGTTTTTCTTCCTTCCCATTGGTGGAAACAACCCAGACGACCCCAGCAAGCCTGGATGGGGAGGGCAATTTGAGAAGCATCCAGATGGCTGGTACTATGACCCACCAGCAAGGGAGGCTTACGACCCAAGGACCGCCGTGAGCCGCTGGCGGCAGGCTTTCCAAGAGGACTTTGCCCTGAGGATGAGCTGGAGCAGAGGCAAGTAGAAGTCATGGGCAGCTGCCCAACGATGGCTGCATCACTTGCCGCAAGTCGATACCTGACATGCAATCTCATTAGACCGAACTTGGCAAGTGGGCTGTTCCGGAAACTCGGCGGAATTCTTCAACTGGCGATCATCTCTTATCGATCCTCGAGGGACGGTCTCCGGCCATGAGTGACGTAAAAGTGCTGTCGGACTTTCACCCGTGTGCAGAACGACCGAAGGCCCCCGAATCCTGCGACTCGAGGGCCTTCACGTTGTCGCTCAATCAATCACGCCGATTCAGGCCACTTCATCGAGATGTGTGCGGACTTTTACAACGACGGTACACTACACTTTGTCAATACCTACCTAGCGTCACGCCGATCGGAACCCATCACGACATCGTATAGACGATTTACTCGCAGCAACGGATCTCGAGCGCCTCTGCCCCACTCAGCACGACTTGACTCGTTCGTCGGAATCCACACTTCCAGAGCCTCTATAGAGGTTGTTGCAACGCCCACGTCAAAGCAGATGCCACGTCCGTTCAGAACTAGGTTAGCAGATCCCCCACCAAATTTGGTCTACGGTAAGATTGAGATCCTTCTGCAAGGGCGCACACGACGCTCTGCCGTGGGGTCTGATGGCGGCTAGCAGGTCGACCTACTGATCCCCGCGACTCTTCATACATCGTCTCATGTAGATGTTTCCGATCATCATAGGCGCCCACAAGGTAGGCCTCCTTCTCGTTCCTCCGACCAGTCCTCGCAGAACTCTCTTTCGGCTTCCTCGGAAATCTTTTCGCAGACAGCCACGCCCAAGATGCTGGATATCTCACAGAAACGGTCTACGCACCCGAAAAAAGATGCGTGAAATAGCCCTAATGACGTGCAGCAGGGTCAAATCCCATTTTTATTGAAACGCCCGCGGATATCTCGATCGAGGGGCGTTGGTGCATGACTGGGACATTTTCGAGTCCCTTCCACCGCTCTCAATCTGTTGCGACTTCGCCTACTTTTGACATGCCTCAGACATGTCAGTAGTGCAAGTCGGATTTCGTCCTGAATTTAGGCGAACTGATAGCCCGATGAAGCCAGTGCTAAATGGTCGTCAGCGAGGTCGAGGACCGAGCGCTGGCGGTCCTTTCTTCGGCTAGGGGTGACCCGTAGGACCTGTTGCCCCAATTAGTTGGGACAACGGGTATTCACATTCGACACCAGAGGATCGTGCGCTTCCCCAGCGGAATGTGACGACATCTTCCTCAGTGATTCGAAGGCGCTCCCAGAACCCAGGAGCAAATCGGATGACTCAAACATCGCTTTCACCAGAAGGTCATCTTCAGCGAAAATTTGCCGCGACAACTGGATGTCTTCATCCGTATTCATTGTCGAGCGCAAATCCACGCCCTCACCGCTCTGACGGTATATCTCCGAGCGCATCGCTATAATCCACCTTCGAGGAAACATAGCACCGATTAAATCGATCGCCCACTCTCGGGTTAGCAGATGAGTCAACATGGTATAGTTTCGACCGCTAGCGTTTACGATGCTACGGTCGAAGTTGTCCGGCCCGTGAAATGACGGCAACCCAAGAAACGCTTCGATCGCCTGCAAGACAGCAAGAGGATCCCGGCGAATCAATTCGAAATTATAGATCAGGAGATCGTCGCCAAAAGCCGCTCGATAATTCTTGATCTGCTCAATGATCCATCCGCCCTCCAACCTCATGCGCACCGTTCGTCCACTAATGGGATAGGGGTAGTCCGTAGCGAAGTCCGAAAATTTCGGCACACTCCTCAGGTGATGTGTGCAGACCTGATTGTAAAACGACAGGGCAAAACAAGAAGGTCGCCGCACACCAAGGACGATCTTGATGTTGGGGTCGTAGGCTTGAATCCGTTCTATTGCACGAGGATCCAGAAAGTAAGAAGGACTGATATCGGCACAAATCTGGTCTGCATTCCGGCCGCTGAACATCCCCTCATACCAGGAAATCCCTCGATCGAAATGAACCGAGAAGTAATTTGTCTCCTTCCGGAACGGGCAATAGATCGAGGGGTGCGATTGCAGATTCTGATACAGAAACGTGGTGCCACACCTAGGCATACCTACAATGCTAAACAAGCCTCGATTCGCAACCATCGCCTCAGCCAATTTCTTTGAAGCCCAACATCAATTCAACTGGTCAAGATGCAACACGGTTACGGAACAGGAGTCAAAGTTGGAAACCAAGAGATGAGAACCATCTGGTGAAACGGTAAGTGCACGGGGGAAGGCACCCACCCGCACAGCTCCCATTTTTGCCGACTCCCCCCGTAAGGCCTTCTGGACATCAATGAAGCTCAAGGTCTGACGCTCCCCCTTGCCTAGCGTACGATTCGAATTCGCCACCACCAATACTGAGTCGTTCTGTACAAAAGCGAGGTCAACAGGCATTGGCCCTGTGGGTATTGTAGCCAGCAGGGCGTTGCCGTTACCTCTTCTTACGCTATCCGTACTGAAGGCCAGTAGACTATTGCTAGCTCTTGCCGTCACCCACGCCACATCATCGTTCGACAGTGAGACTCGCACAGGATGGCATCCCGCGGGAATCGTGGCAATTACCCTTGCCCTACCAACATTGATCTTCTCGAGATCCACTACAGTTAACGTTCCTGCTCGATAGAGATTGCCAAGAAAGGTCGCCGCATAAATGAACCAATTTGCCAAGTCGGGCAATCCCTTCACGCGCGCCATCTGACACGTGACGTAGAGGAATCGGCCGTTCTTTGAGAGGTCCATACCCACCGGGGCCAAGTCGAGTACTACCCGTTGAATCACTGCTTCCACACCAAAGTCGGTTGCTTTCGCACGCTCTATGTCAACAATCGTGACGGTGCCATGATGTTCATCCGTCGCCAGGACAAACCGCTCGTCCTTCGAAAGCTGTACTTTGACGGCTTGGAGATTGGATCCATATCTGACCTGACCAAGGATCGCGTCCACATCAACCCGGGCACGCAGCGCATCGACAAAGACAACGCCCGTATCATTGGCAACCAGAAGAAGATCTCCCGCTCTGGTGATCGTGAGACCCCAAACCAATACGTCCAGAGTCAAAGTGTGCATGAACGTGAATTCCGTCTCGTGCCAGCGGAACACGGCCACACCCCCTGCCTGTTCCTCCTCGCTCTGATAGGACACAAAAACGAACCGGCCATCGGTACTGAAGACAATCCCGAATGGTTTACCAGGAACGGCAACATCATGAGCCCCGAGATCCAGAAACCCACCATGACCCTCCGCCGTCATTGGTGCAGACCAGCCTGGCGACTCCAGAAGACACTTTCCCAACCGACTCCCGGCGGTGATTCGTGAAATCCTTGAAGCGACTGAGCCGAGTAACGGCCTATTGGCGATGAGTCCCTTTAGACCCACATTCGACCCGGGTGCGAATGGTAATCACTGATTTCTCCGTTTCCGATTCGAGTCGCTATTCCCGACTGGCTTCTTCTCAGACCATTCTCTCAATCAGATGATCAGCAGCCTCGTATCCCATTTTCATCGCCACATGCGTGTTGACGTATTGGAATCTGCCCTGGCGACCTGCTGTTTCAAAATTCTCTAACATTCCAAGTCCCTTCAGGACGCTCTGTAGAGCGTCTTCGTGGCCGAGCGTGTAGATGGGGTGGGCATGCTGGGCACGGAAAACCACGGTTTCCTCGATCTCGCTTCGGTCCAGAATCGATTCTCTTTCGAGATCCTCGATGACGGCTTCCTTGACGCCGATTTCGTCCCTCCACACCGCGTCCTGCGGGTCACACGACACTTCGGCGATGAGCAGGGTGCTTCCCGGTGGGTCGATGTCGAAACTGAAATGGGAGAGGTCGGTAATCCGGTTGAAGACGTGCTCGCGGAAATACATGAAGGAGGCTGGTAGGACTTGTGGACGGCACACTCGGATACCGACGAACACGAGGGCCCGAAAACGGAGAGATCGTGCCGCCTGATCGATGCCTGCCCCAAGACTTGGGCTGAAGGAAAGGGTGCACTCGTTGATCGGGGTAGTGTTGATAACCGCAGCACAGGGCAGTGTTTCACTCTTGCCCTGCGAAGTAAGAGAGACCGCAATGACCCGATCTCCTTCACGAAGTATCTTTTGGACCCGAGTGTTTAGACGAAACTCGCAACCCGTCTGCACCAAACGCTCACCGAGCCGCTTGGTGATCATGGAGAAACCCTCGCGGGTCGTGTAGAGACCACCCTCGGTCTTCTCCACGTAGCCCTCGGTCCGAAGCCCTCCTCGCGCTTTCTTCCAAAAGAGAGTGGCGAACTTGTCGAAAATCTCCAAGACATTCAAGCGCGGAATTCTCTGGCGAGCGAAGGATGGGGAAAACTCCGACGGAGGAATTCCCCAGACCCGCTCGATATAATCCTTGAAAAAAATCCGATAGAGCACATCCCCATAGTATCGCTGAAGGACGGTTTCGGTGTTCTCGACCGACGGTCTGGACAGGGCACCGACCGTGAAGTGGTAGAGAAAGCTCGCTGCGGCCCGAACCAGCGTCCATGGTGAGAGTTTGAAGAAAACCTCTGTCATGGATAGTGGAAACTTGAAATAGCCTCCGAGGAACTTGATCTGAATCGTGCGCTTGTACGGGAGGAGGTCATCGCCCATGAGTTCTTTGATCTCGGCGAGCAACTCCGCGTCGGTCGTGTGGAAAATGTGGGGGCCGTATTCGTATACATTTCCTCCGAATTGAACCCCACCTGCCAGACCCCCCACGTGATCGGAGGCCTCGACGAGCACCACCGAAATACCTCTCTTGCCGAGACGCCAGGCCGCTGCCAAGCCTGCGCAGCCACCGCCGAGGACGACCGTGTGTCCCTCGGTCACACTCGGAATCTCTTGACCGCGTCGATGATTTTCTCCACATCTGCCGCCTCGAGACCGGGGTGGATCGGAAGGCTCAATGCCTCGTCGTTGAGTCGTTCGCAGACGGGAAGCTTCGCCGTTGACTCGTAAATCGGGTTCATATGGAGAGGGTGGTAGCGCAACGTCGTGTAGATCCCCTCCTGGTAGAGGTATTTTGCGAAGGCGTCGCGGCGGCCACCCTCCACCAGCACACAGTAGGTGAAGTAGGAATGGCGGTCGCACTGAGGGGCATCGACAGGACACCTGAGCCATGAAAGAGATTTGAACTCCTCTTGATAGATCTCCCAAATCTTCTTTCGGGTCTCTTGGTTCTGGCCAAGCCTTCTGAGTTGTGCAAGTCCGATCGAGGCCGCGATGTCGGAAGGCAGCATCTTCGGGAAGAAGTCGCTGATCTTGTACTCCCACCAGCGCTCCTTCTTTGTTGAAGCTTCGAAACCGGACTTGCCGATTCCGCAGTATCGGAGCTGCTGCGCCCGCTCGAAACGCTGTGCGTCGCGGCAGGTAAGTCCTCCACCCTCGCCCATCGCAAGGTTCTTGACCGCGTCAAAACTAAAAATTCCGATTTCTCCAATTCCGCCGCATGGCGCACCGTTATGCCTTGAGTCCACTGCGTGGGCGGCGTCTTCGATCACCGGAAAGCCCAATTCTTGAACACCAGACATCTGCACTGGAAGACCGGCGTAGTGGACTACCATCACCGCCTTCGTGTTCTTTGTGACAGCTGCGGCCACCGTTTCAGCCGTGGCGTTCTGGGTTTCATAATCGACATCGCAGAACACGACCTTACAACCAGCGAGCACTGGTGCATGGCCACAGGCGATCCAAGTAAACGAAGGGACTATTACCTCCGAACCGGGCGGTAGATCAAGGAGCTTGACCGCCATATAAAGGCTGTTGGAGCCGGAATCAAGAAGGACGAAATTCGGAAGGTGCGCGTGGGCAGAGAAGCTCTTCTCAAACGCCCCGGTCTTGGGGCCAATTCCTATCCACTGTGCCTCGAGGCTGGTTCGGATTTCCTCCAGTTCCTCAAGGCCTACCAGGGATCCGAAGACGTTGATCATGCCCTACCCGGTCTGGAACGGCCCGCCCTCAGGTCGGCCTCGTATCTTTCGATCACATCCCGGCGGCGATCCTGTTTGGGCCGAGCCAGTGAGCCCGACGCAACCTTCCAACGAGTGATGGAGCCATGCACCACCGCGAGTGCACCGATTGCAGTCCCTTCGCCAATGGTCGCCCCCGGCAGAATCACAGAGCCAGCCCCGACGATGACGTGTTTTCTGAGCGTGACGGGCCCTCGGACCGGATGCCGGAAAGCGTCCGGGACTGTGGGGTTTGTAAGCCCCCCACCAAGATAATCCTCGGAGACCGTGTAGATCGAAACCCGCGAAGAGAGGCCCGAAAAGTCCTCCATCACGATCGCCTCGGTACCGAACAGGCCGGAGTAGGCCCCGATGTGTACGTGGCTGCCGATACGAATCCGCCCACTCAGGATACAGAAATCGTCAATCCTGACGTGGTCGCCAAAGCTGATGGTCTCCGGAGAGTAAATGGAGACCTTCCTGCTCAATTTGATATCTTCGCCGAAGCCTGCCAGGCCCAAATCCTCGAGCTCAAATTTTGAATAGAAGGAGGTCTTCACGCTCTGTTCCTCTTGGAAGTTCTTGAAGGCGATACCAGTGTCTTGGCAGAAAGTTGGGCACCAGCGAAGCTCCATGGAACAGGAGAGCGCTGCAAGATAGAAACTCGCTTCAAGCCGGTTTTCGAAGCACGCAAGAAAGATTCAAGCCAATCGGAGGAGGAACCACTTTCTCAATTCGAGAAGCGAATGGAAGAATGTAGTTTGAGAAGAAGCTGAAGTAACCCTTCAGCTTCCTCTTGTTTTCGTTGGATTGGTAATCAACCTTTCGAATCTTGCAGACCCAAAGCCAGCCTAGGATGCCGATTAGATTATCGTAGCGGTTCATGACTACCTCTACGCCGGCACTTTCGGCGAGTCTGGACATCTTCGCCTTCTCGTAGCGACGGAAGTGCCCGATCGTCTTGTCCAAAGGTGAGTAGAGAAAATCCAGTGCCGGCACAAGGGCAACGAAATGTCCACCTGGACGAATCAGCTGGAAAGCTTTTCTCACAAAGTTCAAATCGTCTTCGATATGCTCAAGCACGTGGACCGAAAAGACGCTGTCGAACGTCCCAAGCAGTGATCCGTCTCGTACGACTTCGTCAATCGTCGCCTGTTGAACTTCCACTCCTCCGGATGTCTCTCTTGCAATGTCTTTCAAGCCTTCGAAAAAGTGATCGGAAGGCTCCAAGGCAATGTACCGCTCGAATGACCTCCCATCGAGGACAGCCTGGGCAAATATGCCATTTCCCGCACCCACCTCAATGGTCCTGGATCCCAGGTAAGGGGAGATCAGGCCCACTTGCCAGAGACGGTAGTTTTCTAGGACCTTTTCATCCTCCTGGCTCCAAGCCACCATGCCCTTGGCAAACGGATCAGTAGTATCGGAGGGGCTCATGATGTGACCCGAAGGGATGCGTTGGTTCTACCTCGTGACACGAAAATGTCTCCCACTCGAAAGCGGGCCGAATAATGTCGCCCATTTCGATGTTTCAACCAACTTTTAATTGCGACTCACCAGGAATGCAAAAGATCTTTGACAGACTTCTACTGCTCCTCTCGACCTGGTCTCCCGGCGAGATCTATCTGGGTGCAGGGGTCATGGTCATCGTTTCGCTCCTCGCCATGGCTGCTTTTGGCTACGTACATTTCCTACGTACCGGCAGATGGACCCTTGATTTGTTTGCGCTGCCGACGTTCGTCTCCTTCCTCGTTTCTACGTCCTCTATGTTCATTCTCTTCTCAGGAGAACTGAACACGCTCATTTGCCTTACAAGTGTCCTCACAGCCACCGTCCTAGCGAGCTGGTTCCTCGTCTTCACTTCTACCGAGCAGAGCGAAGCTTCTCATCTCCTGATCCGGGGGTTGCCCGGAAACACGGAAGAAAACCAAAACAGGCTGTTTCTATCGAGCCTGAGCGCCTTGGTTGTCTTCTATCTTGTCTCGATCGACCACAACTATCTACCCGCGCAGTTCGATATTACCACGTATCAATTTCTCAGTGATGTAGTCGCCCGCCACGGTACGTATCCCATCGTAGAGTTTGCTGGTGAAGGCAGCGTCTCCGTTCTCCCGCCACCGGGCTATTTTGGGATCGACTTCATGATGGGGCTGTTTTGGCAAAGCCCAAGACGCGTACTGTTGACTTCGGCTCTCATATTCTCGTGCACAGCGTTGGCGTTCGTACGGCTTGGAGCGTTGCTCTTCAGGGATGTCCGTCTGGAACCATTCATCCTGTTCGCCTGCTTCAGTAGAGGATTCCTCTGGAATTTCTGGGAGTTCAACGTGCAGAGGGAGCTCTCTCTTCTCGCGTCTCTCATGTTTCTGATCTGTGTCATCCATAGTTATAGAGTTCACAGGCCGAGCAGGAGCTTCGGCTACCTGATTTTCGGACAGCTCTACCTAATCGCCGCGCTCATGTGTCATCCGGAAAATACGGCCTATACATTGGTAGGACCCTTCGCTCTTATTGTTCCGGCTCTTCTGATGTGGATAGCGAAGAAGGAAAATTACTACATCAATAGGACTGTCCATTTCGCACTGAGTATGTTGCTTTCACTCTCGATATTCTCGGTCTGGTTTGTTACTGTTATCAGCACCCAGGTACATGGAGGTTATCTCACTGCGGATTTTGTAGGCCCCGTCCCCGATGTTCTCAATCTTCTCTTCCATACCAATGGAGTCGTTCCCGTAACTTTGTCTTTCGTTGCGATCGGACTCATGGCACGGTCGGGCCGAACACGAGAAGCGGTGCTCCTACTCTACCTCATTCTTCTATGTCTGTTCCTGGCGTACTTCAAGTATCTCTGTCACCTCGTGCTACCCGAGACCTTTAGTCTTATAGAAGGAAAATTTGACCAGTTTACAGGTGCCAGTTGGTTCGTACTCGGCCCTCTTGTCCATCCACACTCTTTGATCGTCAAGATCACCTCTCTGTGGTGGTTCATGGTTCTGGCCTTGGGTTGGATCTATTCCCACACCTGGAGGAGTCTCAAGAAGAGATCCCGAGTCGTCGCAGTTAGCGTGTTGCTTCTTTTCGCTCCGCTTGCATTCGCCGATGTCATCTACCTGTACTATAACAGACCCATAATAACAGAAGAGGAATATCGATTTCTACTCATTCTCAAGGAGAGACTTCCGCTCGACGCTGTCGTAATCGCGCCCGCGCAGTATCACTTCGCGGCTTGGACCGGCCCCGTCCTCCAGCGCGATAGCATCTCCTATCGGAGCGAGTATCATGCGAAGAGTTCCATAGCCCCCAGCCTGAGCTTGATGCTTACCACTGCGTATGCAACCAAGGATTTCGAACCATTGCTCTCCAGACTCCCCAGGCGAAAGGCAGTCGTCTTGTTCGACAGAGAGCGAGCGGCTGATGCCGTTCGTCTCTTAGGCTCGGGGAATTGGATCAAGATTTTGGAATACAGAGGACTTTACGCTCTCGGTTGGAGGAGCGGGAGTGGTTCATAGAGTGGACGCTTGCCAAAATTCCGTAGGGCGGACACATCTCTGCCTCCATCATCGCCTGAGGTACCACTAGATCGGCTTCAGTAGGTCGCTATGCCAGATTACCGACCCCGTCAGAATACGTGACCATGAATGTCGCGCCACGTAGCCACTCCCTCAGCCTGCGCAGGGCGACCACCAGTCATCGTCACAACACCTGTGTCAACAAGACTCACGTTCCAGTCGGGTGGCGATTTGTACAACACCTTCCTCGAACCGTCTCGCAGCGACACAGTAAAGTCGCTGGTTATCAAGTTGAAGTCTTTGAAATTACGCTTGATAAGATCACCCTTGTAGCCACAGGCGACAATAAACCGTGTGCCCCCAATGGCTGTAAATCTGCATGACATGCTGGATAATGGGCTCACGGCCGATCTCGACCATCAATTTTGGGATACTCATAATTTCCTCGGCCAGTCTGGAGCCCAGTCCTCCCGCAAGAAGTACAACTTTCATATGGCACCGCTGTGTTATGTTGCCGGAAACGCACCTCTGAAGCGAAACCACTGACAACTATGTGGTTCTTTCCAAGACAGTCCCAGTACACCAGAACATTCGCCCAAGCTCATTCGTGGCCTCTGCAGCAAATGAGCGTTGTCGAGGTTGAACCTACCGCCTCCCCGACTACCGAAGCTACTGCCCATCCCTCGAGGAACGAAAGCACGCAAACCGAGTAGTTTGGCGCGCTACCGTCGCCGTAGCAGAAGCTTGAAGGTCGTCACATCTCCCATCAACCGGATCACGACCGCTGTCGGACCATAACGAGTTCCGACAAGACGATCGTGGAACACAACGTCATATCCGACCATCTCCATCCGTTTGACCAAGGCGAGGTCATCGATCCCCTGCTCGATATGATACTCGGCCAGCACTCCGGCAGTGGACGCATCCAGATTTATTTTCGACTTGTCGCTCGCTTTCGCTCCTGACAGGAACCGTTTGAGCTTGCGGCTGAACGCACCCGGCAAGTCGGAGGTCTGACAGAAAAGTTTGAAGCAGAAATACTCAAACCTCACCACGAATCGAGTTGCCATACTCTTGTCTGCATTCGCAGTCGGATCAAAGATGGACCAGAGCACGCCGCCAGGGCTGAGTCGCCCATGTGCCATCGTCAGCACCTCGTCGATGTTCTCAAGGTGATGGAGAGCGGAAGAAAAGACAATCAGATCAAAAGGTTCACTGCCGGAGGCTATGAAACGCCCGATTTCCGAACAGACCACCGTGGGTTCGTAACCGTGTTCGGCGCATTTCCTCTCGAAGATTTCCTGGAGTTCCGAGGAAATGTCAGCCATCGTCACATTTACACCGCGCCGAAGGAGCTTGAGTGACATGTTCCCTGAACCACCACAAGCATCCAGCGCCCTGATCTGGAAAGGCTGCTTGCCGGTCGCTTCCAGCACGCGATCGATATCCCTCTCCAAGATCTCCTGCCCTTCTTGCTCGGTAACGCAGGTCTCGGAACTGTCATAGATCGCCGCGTTCTGAGCGTAAAAGACCCGGTTTGCTTCGGCCACTTTCTGATATTGCTCTGATGGTTTCCAGTTGCTCATGAAGGACGGGATCAGGCTTCCACAGATGGCTGCCGTCGATCTTCAGTCAAGGAAGACAACCGCAAACATTCTCGGAGAAATATCGATTTCTACTCATTCTCAAGGAGAGACTTCCGCTCGACGCTGTCGTAATCGCGCCCGCGCAGTATCACTTCGCGGCTTGGACCGGCCCCGTCCTCCAGCGCGATAGCATCTCCTATCGGAGCGAGTATCATGCGAAGAGTTCCATAGCCCCCAGCCTGAGCTTGATGCTTACCACTGCGTATGCAACCAAGGATTTCGAACCATTGCTCTCCAGACTCCCCAGGCGAAAGGCAGTCGTCTTGTTCGACAGAGAGCGAGCGGCTGATGCCGTTCGTCTCTTAGGCTCGGGGAATTGGATCAAGATTTTGGAATACAGAGGACTTTACGCTCTCGGTTGGAGGAGCGGGAGTGGTTCATAGAGTGGACGCTTGCCAAAATTCCGTAGGGCGGACACATCTCTGCCTCCATCATCGCCTGAGGTACCACTAGATCGGCTTCAGTAGGCCGCTATGTCAGCATCCGGATATAGGTCTGAAGGCCTATCTATGTAATGGCGCCCTTGACCTTCACAGCCAGCACCTAACGCAAATCGCCTTCACGTGGCTCTGACGAAAGATTCCGAACATGATCGATCCTCAACATGGGTCGACCTTAACCACCTTGAATCTATGTGGTGCCATCGTAAACAATAGGGTAAAGAGAATGCCGCAGAAACGGTCGAGGATCTGCAGTCGGGCACAAAGGAAACTACAGAACGTGGCCTGCCCGAACATGGTTCTGAAGATTACCCTCTTTATGTGCGTGCTTGCGCCTCTCTCCTTTCTTTTGAGTTTCTCGGCCAGGGACGCGTAGTGTTCCGTGAAGGTCTCGTTGCGAACCACCTCTACCTCGAAACCCTGCTCCGTGAAAATCCTCCTGACCGTCCTAATACTGCGTGCCATGTAGAAAACTCCCGCTAGGTCGTTGGTCCTGTCCCGAACGACGTCAGAGGGGTATCCCGATGTCCACTTGCGAAAAAGTCTGATCCCGACATCGATTCGCTTCTCGATATCTGCCCCACCGAGCATCCAAGCCAGGTGATTGTTGAAATACTTGTAGAACCCCATTCTCGTTGAGTAGCGCGAGTGGGTGAACAGCAACTCGGTTCCCGGTTTCGAGACCTTGTAAATGGCCCTGGCTAGACGTGGCAGATCGAAGACATGGTGAAGAACTCCCTTCGCGATGATCATGTCCGGGACCATGTCCAGTTGATCAATTTCGTAGAGAGACGTCTGGACAAAGGAGACGCCCTTCAACCCGAGGCGGTCTGCGAATCGCCGCCCATGTGCAATCGAACTCTGAGAATTGTCGATCGCATATACCCGACTGGCTCTCCATGATGCCAGGCAAATGGAGTCCCATCCGACACCAGCGCCGAGATCGAGAACCACTTTTCCCTTGAGGCTGTCTTCACTGACCCGGAATTCTTTGAGAAAGACTCGGAGCGACAACATGTTTTCGTCCTTTTTGCGGACGATATCTTCCATGGAGTACGCGGTATAAGGCTTCTCGCTTGGCCATGGGAATGGATATTTCTCGTAGGCCAGATTGACTTCCTTGTCAATGTCGACAAATCTCCCCCGGTAGATCTCCGGCAGAACAAACAGCTTTTCTACAATGCTACGCATGGTCCACGTTTGCCTGAACTCCTATCTTTATTATCTCGGAGTGGAGATCAAAAATCACTCAGTTCCGTGTGCATTGTCTAATACGAGAGTATATGAAGACTCGATGACTGATACCTATATTCTTGGCCTGAATCTCAGCCACGACATTGCCTGCACCCTCCTCAAGAACGGGCACCTGGTTTGTGGTATCTCCGAGGAGCGACTGAACCGAATCAAGCGATTCTCAGGTGGGGTCGATCCCGAGGGCATGACGAACAAGCACATACCCCGATTGGCCATACAGTACTGTTTGAATGCGGCTGGCATCAGGATCACTGACGTAGATCTGATCGTTGCCTCCACTTGCGTAGTAGTCAATTATCAGAGCTACAGTATCCGCCAGCTGTCGAAATCAGAGGTGTGCGCGCAGCTCCCCGCCGATGTCGACGAAGCCAAGGTTCATATCGTCGGCCACCACCTTGGACACGCTGCCAGTGCCTATTATCCCTCCGTCTTTCAAGAAGCCGCCATCCTCATCGTGGATGGCGGTGGCGGGCTGTTGCCCGCGGAGAATCAGGCGCCGGGCAGCCAAGATATGTTCGAAGAGCGTGTGACGGTCTATCGGGGTGATGGAGACAACATCGACGTCGTCAAGCGTTACATAGATGGTGCTCCATCCGACGGTCATCTCAACAATTCCAAGCACTGCTCGCTCGGAGATTTCTATCAATCTGCAACATTGTTCGCCGGATTCAAGAGTGGCGACGAGGGAAAGACCATGGGATTGGCGCCCTACGGCACGGATCGGTACTACAAGGAGTTTCTGGATGCTATCAAACTCCAGAACGGCTCCATGTCGATTGACAGGACTTTTCAGTTCAACAAATGGGGAAAGACCTCCGGAATTGCCTATGGGGACCGCTTCGGCAATCCTGGGACAAGCACTGGTCTTCCGCGCGAGCAGGACAAGGACGTTGCCGCGGCGGCACAGTACGCCCTGGAAGAAGCGCTGATCGAAATTGCTAGATCGGCTCAGAGTGAAACGGACTCCAAGAATCTCTGTCTGGCGGGAGGAGTGGCTCTGAACAGCGTCGCCAACAAGAAGATCCTCGACAGGACGCAATTTTCGGACATCTTCGTACAACCAGCCTCTGGCGATGATGGCTGTGCCCTCGGCAACGCCTTGCTGGGTTGGACCTTCCTGCTGAAAAAGCCCCGCAGTTGGCAGATGAAGAACGCCTATGCAGGCCGGAGTTACAGCTCTACTGAGGTGTCAAATGCTGTCAAGAAATTCAGTAGATGGTGCTCTCCGGTGGAGGCCAAGGACGTTCTGACAACAACAGCTGAATTGCTAGCCGAAAGGAACATCATTGGCTGGTTTCAGGGGGGGTCTGAATTCGGACCTCGGTCCCTTGGGCATCGTAGCATTCTCTCGGATACGAGGTTCGCGGAGATGAGAGACCGCCTGAATGCCAAGGTCAAACATCGCGAGAGCTTTCGCCCGTTTGCTCCCAGTATCTTGCAGGAGCATTGTTCCGAATATTTCGACCTTGATTGCCCAAGCCCCTACATGCTGTTGATAGCCGATGTTAAGAAGCCTGAGTCCATCCCTGCTGCCACTCACGTTGATCAGACGGCAAGAGTGCAGACGGTTAATCGAGAGGACAACGGGATCTACTATGATCTCATCAAGGAATACCACAGTCTCACTGGCGTTCCCGTGATCCTTAACACCTCCTTCAATGTTGCTGGAGAACCGATCGTCGAGACTCCCGAAGATGCAATCCGCTGCTTTCTTTGTACCAACATCGATTTCCTAGTTCTTGAAGGCACGTTGCTGCGCAAGCACCCATTCAGATGCGCTATGCTGAAAATTTGGCCTCAAACGACAAGGCGGGTCTTGAGAAAAAAATTTGGTCAACTGGCCTCCGTAGTCCCAATCCTGTCTCGTCTAAAGAGAGCCTTTAAGTCCAGCGTGGATGTGAACATTCCAGGATAGTTGAGGCTGCCCTCGCTTGATCCCCCAACTGAAAAGAAGCTTTGCGCCGATCGTCAAACGGGGATTGGGATTGCTCGACCGCCGCCGTCGTTCAGTACGGGAATCCTTGAGCGTATTGCTCTATCACGAAGTCTCTGACTGTCCCGGGCCGTTCATGGACGCTCCCAGTCTGAATGTGCCACCCACATTGTTTGCGAAACAGATGGATTTCGTCCGTGACCACTTCAACATAATCGGTCCTGATCAACTTGTGGACGGGGACTACGAACTACCGGCGGTCCTGGTTACTTTCGACGACGGTATGCTCGGCTATTTCAACAATGCCGTGCCTATCATGACGGAGAGGAAGATTCCTTCGATCAATTTTCTTAACATGGACACGATCGGGGGAAGCATGTCCTGGGCGGGCCTAGTAACCTACCTGTCTGAAGTGGATCCCGTTTTTCAGAGCAGGATCGGTGACAAGAATGGCTTCCCGAGTGACGTTACGATGATCCATCCAGGCTGCGTCAGAGACTATCTCTCATCCATAGACGACGAAGTGTTGATCAGCAGGATTCACCAATTCACCGGGGCCATTGCATCAAGTGCAGATCTTGAGGCTACTCAGGGGAATCCTCTTGTGTTTCTCGGCAACCACCTAGCCAATCACTACAGCACGCTTACGCTCGACAAGGAAGAATTGACTGAACAGTATTCTATAAACCAGAGGCTGCTCAGCCAATTCCCGAACTCACGACCCATGTTCGCCTATCCTCACGGCCGCTTTCGATCTGGACAGGACGCTCTACTCAGGTCCCTAGGCGCCGAAGTCACCTTCTACTCCAGTGAGGGAATCAACAGAGGGGACTCCGGTCGGTTCTACAATCGTCTCAGCGTAGATTCTCGAATGACTCGGGTAGAGGACTTGATAGGACAGATCCTCTGGGTTGAATTCAGGCGATTGATGAATTGGGACTACCGGGGAGATGCCGAGGCGAGCAACTAACCAGAGCCCTTGAGAGACGACCCCAGACGACTGGTGCACGAGACCCCTCTATTGCAGAGTCGGCTTAGGGCTTTTGCCTACCCCCCTGTGAAGTGATCAACGGCGATGTGTTTAGTCTTCTTGTTGATGGCCAGCCAATTGCCGTTGTAGTTGGTCGTCTCATGTTCAAACTGGACGATAGCGAACTTGTCGATGCGGCTGTCCAGCCTGTCGAGGATATCGTCGCCTCGTAGGTTGGTCACACCATCCGTGGCAACTGGAAAGCCGAGAACGACCTCGCTTCCCTGGTCCGTGATGACACGAACTCTGACTGAGTCGTCCTTGTTGGGCCCATTGCCTCCTACATTGATGATACTGTAAATGAAGGAGAGAACCTCAGACTTGAGCAGTGGAGCGAATTTTCTGCATCGATAGGACCGCTCTGAACGAAAGGGATCATTCCAGTATCCGCTCGTTCTGTGGGTGTGACACTGATCGGAGTAGCCATCCTCAGAGCGATATAGAATGTGAAGATAGCAGGCCGGATAGGACGTGAAGGACCCCGCATCCTCGTGAAAATCAACGATGACGTTCACAGGTCCGGCTATACCATCATTCTGAAAGACCTGAGCTAGGTCCAGGCACTTTTCATCTTCGTCATCATCGAAGTCCACTGTCCTTTCCGCAACCACATCTCCCTGCTCAGTTTCCACCTTGAAGGTCAGCCGATCCGGCCGAAACCCGATCTGATCTTTTGTAGCGAGTACGAGGGGTGCATTAGCAGAAAAATCGGGCACGAAAAAGGCCTGCACGCACGCACAGATCTTCCTCTTGGGTTCTGCTTCACGAACAACATGAGAGTTCGGCCCCTCATGCCAGATTGCGCCCAGTCGATCCCTCTGCCCCGGCGGGTGTATAGTGATATATCCGAAACTCGTTTGACAACTCTTGATACCGCTCAGGAGCTGAGTTTCCATAGAAGGAGCGTCACAACCGATCCGCATCTTCGATAGTTTCCCATGATCCGTTGATGATACACTATCCATGGGCAAAGCACTGTGAAGTAGGCTGTTGTAGTCCGTCTCAACTTCGGCTGCCGCACTGAAACTTCTATGAGACGCGGGCTGCAGACGTGTGACCTTCCTCATCGGGATGTTGGCGGAATGTACGCCGGCAAGAGTACCTGCCGTCCGATTCTCATAGAATCCGAAGAATCTGAATTGACTTGCGAGAGTCTTGATCCTCGGATGGAATGCCTCAATTACGGCGGCACCGTATTCGGGAAGCCCTTCTTCATGGCCTTCCGAACATGGATCGGAGATCTTCCTAATCTCATCACCTTTCAAAAGAAATTGGTGCGTCCAGTATACTTCGCCCTCGGAGACGATAGAAAGACGAAAGAGGACGGGATCTCTTATTCCGTAGTTCGCCTTAAAGAAGTTGTAGATCAGGACGTTGGTCAGTCCTCGCCGATAGGGAACGAAGGAGACAGCGCTCTTCACTTCACCCGTAGGAACAATAGAATTAGGATCGAGATCACCGTAGTAGATCTTGAAAACAGCCTCAACGAATTCCTGGGGTAGCACTTCCTTGCTCTTGAACCTCTTGACCTGGTGTCTCATGTATATGGATCGGTCGAATCGCGCCAGCAGCCCTTTCGAGGCCGAGGGTGAGAGCCTCATTCGAAAATTGCTGGCCAATTCACTGTCCAGAAGTGGCGATTCTCGTATTTTTCGAATGGCTCTATCTATTATTGTGCGCATCGTCCCTTACTCCGAAATGGGTTGTCCCTCGTTTCGCAATTGACCCGAAATCCAACAAAGTGATCTTCTATGTCGATAGTTGCTACCTACCTGAAGTCTCTCGTAGCTGCGTTTCTCAACTCTGTTCTGGGCCTTGCAGAAAAAATGGTCTCGCCTATAGCTACCCTCAGAATAGGTGACATGGGAGGAAGGAGGATAGGAGTTTGGCTACCCTCCGTCGAGTTCTTCCTCAGAGAAAAAGCGTTCAGATCGGGAACCGGAGAAAGGAAGAGGAAATGGTTCCTATTTTTCTGTACCACGCCGTGCAATGATCAGGTGCTGAAGATGATGCGGCGTGTCATGTTCGTCGTCCAGAACGACACTCTCGCGAGGATGTTTCGCTTCGTCTATCAGAAGTACCCGGACAGGCCGTTCTGGTTCCAAAGACAGGTACCGCCTTTTGCCGACGGGATAATCTGGAATAATATTGGACCCCAACTGAGCCTCAGCGCGGATGAGATTCTCGAAGGTCGAGCATTCGAGAAGGAACTCGGTGTCTCCGACTCCACTTACGTGTGTTTCTTTGCCCGGGACCCGAGCTATCTGATGGCGGAAGTACCTGAGATCGAGCACACATATCATAGCTACAGAGACTCGGATATCAAGGACTACGACAGTGCACTGAACTACTTGTCAGAATGCGGGATCTGGTCGTTGCGTGTTGGTGCGGTTGTCGAGAGTGAGTACCAGTCAGACAACCCAATGGTCGTTGACTACGCCTGGCGGCATCGGTCCGACTTTTACGACGTTTACCTCCTATCGCATTGTAAGTTTTTCATCGGAGACAATGCAGGTATCTACTCGATTCCTCAATGCTTCGGGACTCCCTTTCTTCAGTTGAACCACGTTCCTCTAAATGGTCCAACTCTCATCAGCACAGACGTGTTTGTTCCAAAGAAGCTGTATTCCAACAGAGAGAGTAGATACCTGTCGTTTAGAGAGATTTATGAGATGGGCGCACATACTTGGGGTCACACCAGTATATACGAGGAGGCAGACATAACTCCCGTGAGTAACAGCCGAAAAGAGATACTGGCAGCGACACGAGAAATGAACATGAAATTGGACGACATCTGGACCGAAACTGAAGAAGACGAGGAAATGCAACGCATTTTCCGCTCGATTGCCTGTCCCTATTGCCCGACCACAGAGCACCACGGCCGCATGGCCAGTTCATTCCTGAGAATGAACAGGGAATTGCTAGAATAATGCTGCAGCAATAGCGTCTGAATCGTTTACATCAAGGAATTGTCGCGACGATATCGTAAACGGCCGTATAATTCGCAGCCAGCTGATTCAGTATCCCACCGATGAAACATCCGGCTCAACAGGTTTCTCCGACCTCAGCCGATCGCGGACTGGTCCTCGGCCTAGTCCTGCTGGTAAAATCGGGGACGGAGAAGTCGGATTGGGGTGGCCCCTGCTGGCTTTGGTAGCACTCTTGGCGGCTCTGCTGATACGGACGTTTCTTCTGTGGACCAATCTCCGTGACCACTCGTCACTTGATGGCTAATCCGTAGAGATGCCAACCCCATCGGCGACCCACAAATCGATTTAATGCCGGCGGCACAAAGCGCCCGACGAACGGCACCTGATCGCTACGAGCGAAGCGGACTACCGTCGAGACATCGGAGAAGTCACTCAACAACTCCTTCATGTCACATTGAGTGTAGACTCTTGATATCGGATTACCAGGACCGTCGGTGTTGTGGTTGAGGAACGTCGAGGCATGTAGATACTCCGGTTGCTCTTTGAGGAAGACTTTATGTGCGGCCAATCGCCTCTCGTCCTCGCCAGTAAGCCAGTGCGCCAATCCAATGCCCCCGGGCAGGCGAAGTAGCTGTATCCCCAGCCGTCGCAGAAGCATGATGTTGATTAGATAGTTGTAGCTTCGGCGGTGATAGAGCATGACAATGGCGCGGCCCCCTGGCTTCAGTACCCGGAGAATTTCCGCGAAAGCACGTGGTGGATCGGGTGTGTGATGCAGGACTCCATGCGAGTAAATCACGTCGAAACAGGCGTCACGGAATGGCAGGTTTTCGCCGTCGCCACGACAGACTGTGCCCGACTCGCCCTTGACATCCAAGTGCCGCTTCGAGAGGCACGTGCCATTGGCAGTCAGGTCCATCCCGGTGTAGCATGCGCCATGACGAGCGAACTGGACACCATCGGTTCCAAGGCCGCATCCCAACTCCAAGACCCGCAAGCCTTTGGCAGCCTCAAAGCCCGCCATCTCCATGATGTGCGGCTCGAGGTCATATCTGTGTTTTTCGACAGCAGCAAAGAACTCCGCGCTTCCCATCTCCAGGTCGCTGAACTTCGAGCCACAAGGGTTTGCGTCCCAGAATCTCGCTACGTCTTCTTTCCGAGTCCCATCCCGAGCGCTAATAGTCATTCGACTCCCCAGCAGGCGCTAGCTCCATCTAAATCCTGGGACCCTAGAGTACTTCCCCACGGTAAGGAGAGCAGGAGCCGCGTTGGCGCTCTTCTGGTTGTGGTCTTGGTCCGGGACTTAGACTCGGCCATATCGGTCCAGCGCGGCCCCTCCCAATAGACCTCGCTCAAAGCTGCGAATTTTTCATCCAGAGTAAAAGGCCTCTATCTCGTATAGCACTCACAACCACTTCTCCTCCCGGCGATCTCAGCACAGAACCTCTCTATGAAAAAAATAGTCCTCTTGGTAAGCCCAAAACCAAGGTACCCAAAGTGTTCAGCATGATTGCGGCAAACGCGAATGAGGCTACCGATGCCAAGCAAGCCCCGAGTAGCCCAAATTCTGGAATCAGTAAAGCGTTCAAGAGCACATTAAAAGATAGGTTTCCGAGCATAAACAAGCTCTGGGTTCCCGGCCGACCTCCGATCAAAAACAAGAAGTCAAAAGGGACAAACACCGAATAAAACACCATGCCAGATAGAAGCACCCAGAGCACCATTGTACTCTTCCGGATGACTTCGGGATCGAAGGCTACATCCAGCATTGGATAAATCGCCGCCGTGGTGGCGGCGACGACCGTAGTTATGCCCAAGCTCAACATCCCGGTCTTGCGCGTGAAAGCCACAAACTTCTCAGTATTTTTCTCGATCAACAGTTTCACTAGAATCGGATTGTTCATATTGCGAACCACAATGGGCAGTTGGTAAATGCCCTCAGCGAAAAATGCCGCAAAACTATATATCCCGACTGCTCGGTCGGACATGAAAAGACCAAGCATCAGCACGTCTACCCGTATAAATGCCTCCGCAACTATGCTGTGTATGAAAGACCTCACGCCGAAATACAGGTGCCTGAGAATCCATTTTTTGAGCAGACTTGCCTTGGCACAAAGGCGGAAAGGCCTCAAAGCCAATATAATCATGAACACGGGTACTTCCGCCAGTGTAAAGGCCAGACCGAAATTTTCGTACTGGGGGTAGACGAAAATGACGAGCAGCACCAGACTCAAGATTCCCAGAACGCGTATTCCGGAAGCCAGTGCAAAGAACTTCATCTGACGCTGTCCGTTGAGCACAGAGATCAGGACCTTGTTCGTCACAAACAAGAAGATCCCCGGCGCCA
>Ga0315338_1001565_pt1 | contig 27813 bp, 26 predicted proteins | sample ASW8metaG_FD_204518 | JGI IMG/M metagenome (GOLD analysis project Ga0315338, IMG submission 204518) | Ammonia-oxidizing marine archaeal communities from Monterey Bay, California, United States - ASW #8 | ecosystem: Environmental > Aquatic > Marine > Coastal | place: USA: California | collected... | reverse complement strand
ATGCAGGGCAAGAACCCGGAGAAGAACCGAAGGAATTGACGCCTGAGCTGAAGCCGGCCTTGGCTTTACGGTTCTCACTTAACGAATTCAGGGTTTCGATCGATAAGGGATTCAAGGAACGGATATCGGACTTAAGGCTTTTGGGAACACGACTGTGGTTTTCTGGTTCAACGGAGTAGTTGGAGCAGTGTCCTGGACGGCCATACTTTCCGCAGATAAGGATTCGGAATGAAGTTCACGCAACTGTTGTTTTCTGGCGACAAAGGACCACCACCGCCACCGGAGCGTAAGGACAATGATGGCGGAGGCTCGAAGGGGCCGTTCGGCCAACTTCCTGGGCGACAGTTTCGCGCCTTCACCTTCTGGCTGCTCCTCGTCCTTCTGGCCGTCGTTCTCGTCCAGTGGCTGGGCGGAGACCGCACCAATCAGCATGAGATCTCCTACACGGAGTTCTGGCGTCAGGTGAACACCCAGAACATCGCCGAACTGACGATTGGCAATCGCGACGCTCGGGGAGAACTGATCGCCGAGATTCAGCTCGATCCCGCCCAGAATCGCGCGCCGATCAAGAGCTTCAAGGTCACCCTGCCCGCCGAGGATCCGGATCTGGCGGACAAGGTCTGGGCAAAGAACCCGGATGCCATCATCCGAGGGTTGCCCGATACAACTCCGTGGTTCAGTGTGTTTTTCTCGTGGTGGATCCCACTTCTGATCATCTTCCTTCTCTGGATGTTCTTCATCCGTCAGATGCAATCCGGCGGATCGGCCGCGCTCAAGTTTGGCAAGTCGAAAGCAAAGATCCAAAACGAGAGCACAGTCAAAGTGACCTTCCGCGACGTGGCAGGAGCCGACGAAGCCAAGGAAGAGCTCCAGGAGATCATCGAGTTTCTCCGCGACCCGAAGAAATTCCAGGTCCTGGGCGGACGCATCCCCAAGGGCGCCCTGCTCCTGGGTCCCCCCGGAACGGGAAAGACGCTTTTGGCCAAGGCCGTGGCGGGCGAAGCGGGAGTTCCATTCTTTAGCATGAGCGGCTCGGACTTCGTCGAGATGTTCGTTGGGGTCGGCGCATCTCGTGTCCGTGACCTCTTCGAACAAGGGAAGAAGAGCGCCCCTTGTATCATCTTCATCGATGAGATCGACGCGGTCGGTCGCCACCGGGGCGCGGGACTGGGTGGAGGTCACGATGAGCGTGAGCAGACCCTGAACCAACTTCTCGTCGAAATGGACGGATTCGAGTCGAATGAGGGCGTCATCCTCATCGCGGCGACCAATCGTCCGGACGTTCTCGACCCTGCCCTTCTCCGACCGGGCCGTTTTGACCGACAAATCGTCGTCGATCTGCCCGACACCCGGGGGCGGCACGGCATCCTCAAGGTTCATGCTCGAGGTAAACCTCTCGGTGACGACGTGGATCTGAACACCGTCGCGAAGGGAACACCTGGCCTCTCCGGAGCCGACCTGGCCAACCTTCTCAATGAGGCGTCTCTCTTCGCTGCGCGTAAGAACAAGAAGAAGGTCCAGATGCGCGACATCGAGGACGCCAAGGACAAAGTCATGATGGGGACCGAGCGGAAGTCCCGGGTCCTGTCCGAAGAAGAGCGCAAGATCACGGCCTACCACGAGGCGGGTCATGCTCTCGTCGGCTGGATGCTCCCGAACGCGGATCCGATTCACAAGGTCACAGTGATTCCTCGGGGACGGGCCCTCGGAGTCACACACTTCCTTCCCGATGAGGATCGCTACACACAGTCCCGCGACTACTGCGTTGACCGTCTTGCCGTACTCATGGGCGGACGCGCTGCCGAGAGGCTCGTGATGGGACGCGTGACGAGTGGCGCCTCGAACGACATCCAAGTGGCTACATCGATCGCACGCAAGATGGTCTGCGAATGGGGCATGAGCGACAAGCTCGGCCCGCTCAGTTTTGGCAAGCACGACGACACCGTCTTTTTGGGGCGGGAGATCCAACAGCACCGGGACTACAGCGAGGAAACGGCTCGGATCATCGACGATGAAGTTTCGAATTACGTTCACCAAGCCGATGAAACAGCTCTGAACCTCATCACCGAACACAACGACAAGCTGCACTCTTTGGCCGCGGCCCTTCTCGATCGGGAGGTCCTCGGCCGAGCCGAAATCGCCGCGCTCTTCAATGGAGACCCCCTCGATCCGATCGAGGACCTCCCGGAAGAAGAAGCGATCGATGAGGTCGAGCCCGAGAAAGCCGAACCGAAGGAATCCCAACGACCACCGATCATCCGGCCTGGACAGGATCCGCTCCCCGGCCCTTCGGGGGCCTAGCGGAAAGAGCCCTGGAAACGTGACGACCGCATTTCGTGCCCGTCCTCGCTTCGAGCTCCTCGCCCGGGGCCGGAGGATCGAGCTCGGAGCCCGGACGATCGTGATGGGCATTCTCAACTGCACCCCCGATTCCTTTTCGGACGGGGGTGCATTTGTTTCCCCGGATGGTATCCAGGAACGCCTTTCCAAAATGGCCGCGGACGGGGCCGACTGGATCGATATCGGAGGCGAGAGTACGCGACCCGGTGCGGCCCCCGTCTCAGCGGAGGAGGAATGGCGACGGGTCGCTCCCGCGTTCAGGGCGGTCAGTGAACTCGGTCTCAGTCATCCCATATCGATCGACACAACCAAACCACTGGTGGCCGCTCGAGCTCTCGAGGCTGGGGCTGCCATCATCAACGATGTCTCGGCCCTCAGCTTCGCTCCGGAGCTGGCAGACCTGGCGGCGGAGACGGACGCGGCTCTCATTCTTATGCACATGAAGGGTGAGCCACGGACCATGCAGAACGACCCAAACTACGGAGATCTGCTCGCCGACGTCAGAACGGCCCTTGCTCACTCCGTGACCGTGGCCGAGAGCCACGGAGTTGCTCCGAATCAGATCATTCTCGACCCGGGTATTGGCTTTGGGAAGACGGCAGAGGGAAATCTGGATCTGATCGCGCAGCTCCCGGCCCTCGCCGAACTCGACCTCCCCATTCTGGTTGGAGCGTCCCGGAAGAGCTTCCTGGGCAAGTTGTTCGATCTACCGGTCGATCAAAGAGGAGAAGCCTCGGCCGCGGCTCACGTGGGCGCAATCCTGGCGGGAGCCCAGCTCATCCGCGTCCACGACGTCAAAGAATCGGTTCGGACCGCTCAGGTGGCAGATGCCCTCCTCGCGCGACTAGGTTGAGTCCTTAGTTCCCTGATTGGCCCGGCCGCCGTATGATCGAGCCGTCAGTCAGCGGGGCGAAGACTTCAGGCGGACTTCCGGGGCTCGGCGCCGACTGAGCCAGTCGAAGTCGACCCGACGAAAGAACGGGGAAAGAGTTGAGACTTCCAGATATCAGATGGGCCCTGGACGCAATCGACATCGTCGTCGTCTCGTTCCTCATCTATCATCTTTTTCTTCTCGTCCGCGGAACCCGCGCTGCCCAGATGTTTCTTGGGCTCATGGCCATCCTTCTGCTTTCGGCGGTCGCAGACTTGCTCAGTCTCTCGGCGCTCACCTGGCTTCTCGCTTCCCTCAAGACCGTTTGGGTAGTGGCGTTTCTCATCATCTTTCAGCCCGAACTTCGCCGCGGCCTTTCTATGATCGGGAACAGCAAAGCGTTTCGGCGCGTCTTCAAACTCCAGGGCACCTCCAACCTCGGCGAGATCGAAGACGCTATCCTCAGTTTGCGCCGGCGCGGAGTTGGCGCGATCCTCGTCCTCGAGCGCAACACTGGGCTGCGCGGTTACATCGAGACGGGCACGATGCTTGACTCCCATCTTTCCGCCGAATTGATCGGGACGATCTTTACACCGCCGTCTCCTCTCCATGACGGTGCCGTCATTATCCGCGGAAACGAAATCATCGCGGCCGGCTGCATTCTCCCCCTCAGCCAGTCGAATTCCCTCGATCGCAGTCTGGGAACGCGACACCGGGCGATCCTGGGAATGTCTGAGGAATCCGATGCGCTTTCGATTGCCGTCTCGGAGGAGACGCGGCAGATCTCCATCGCGGAAAACGGTCGCCTCATCCGCAACGTGGATCCAAAGGAGCTTAAGGGAGTTCTCTCGCAGTTCCTCTCGCCGACAGAAGAGCGGGAAGAAAGGACCGACCTCAGCGACCCGCGACCACCGAGCACCGGCGGCGGAGACGAGCAGAGCACGAGCCTGGTTACACCTTCTTAGAAGTCCTTGAGGCGGGTCACCACGATTCCACGAAATCGATCGACCCGTTTCAGGTATTCGGCCAGCGGCACCCGGACGAGGCCCTGCCCCTCGTAGACTCCAGGCAACGGCTTCATCGCCGCATGGACGAGATCAACCGAGCCAGCGCGGCGATCGATGAAGCCAAGATGGTGAATCAAAGTGACCCGACCATCATCCTTCTCGGCCGGAGCAGAGACGGGCTTCCCGACGAACCAGACGATGTCGCCTGACTCCAGTGAATCGTAGGTTATCGCGTCGCTGGGCAGATAGCTCAGCTCGGGAAGGTCCGGGCGAGCGGCTTGGGCTGCGTCAGTCGTAGCATTGGACCCGGTGTTAGTAGGCGTCGCGTTCGCCACGGGTCCGCAGTCCACCGCACCGTCTGTGCCTTCGAAGTCGGACCAGGCGACCTGGACCGTCGGCCCGATCGAGTCGGTTACGTTGCGACCCCAGATTTCGCTTCCGATCAACTCTTCGGAGTACTCGAGATGCGACTCATCGTCGTAGTCGACCTTTCCCCCTTCTTCGACCGCGCCGTCAATGGAAGCTCCGTAGAATCGAGTTCCAAAGGCGAATTGGACGGCCTCCTCGGCCGTCGTCGAGCGGGCAAGTTCCGTAACCCGATACATGAACAGGACGCAGTCGGTCGCAAAGTCCTGGCAGAGGCGCCCTTCGGTGACATAGCCACCGGGCGCGAGGCCAAAGCGATACTCCACCTTGCCGAGATCATGAAACCAGGTCGCCCAGGCTGCGATTCGTTCGCCCAGGGGACGACCTTCGAAGTGTCGAAGTACCGCGTTGAGACGATCAGACTCCACGACCTCGCTGTTATCGAGGTTGTACTGGACCATTTCCTGGAATCGTTCCAGAAGTTTGTCCGCGTCTTCCGATTGGGATGCAGGTGCCATCATGAGGGTTCCCAGGAGAGCAAGAAGCCCTCCTCTCCACCGCGTCGCGTATTTGTTAATTCTCATTCCTTCGGTCCAGTGGCGGGAGCGCCGCAAGTTCGAGGGCGACCTTCCTAGCAACTCGTAGTCTAGGAGCCCCATCCTCGAGGGGTCAAGGTTGCGGAACGAGAAGCTGCCAGGTCCTCTTTCCCCACCACTTCTGCGTCAGGTCTTTTGGCAAGGTCGGCGTCCCCGACCTCGGTCAGATTGCGCTATTCTCCGCGAATGTCAAAGACCTCAACTGGCTGGCTCATCGCCGGGTACCTGCTCCTGCGCTGGGTTCTGGCCACGGACCCCGGCTACATTTACGACGTGCTCGCCTATAAGCGCTGGGCCCTCGCCGCCGCCGACTTCGGCATCTCCGGAGTCTACGCCAACTCAGATTTCGACTATCCGCCGCTCTATGCCTATTACCTCTATCCGCTCGGAAAGATCTACAAATTGATCTCGCCGGAGGCTTTCGCTGCCCGGACGGACACGACCCTTCTCTCCGTCCTGATCAAGTTCCCGCCTTTGCTCATGGATCTGGCTATCGCCTGGATTCTCCACCGTTTCTCGCAAGGGTCACGTTTTCTCGGTTGGGGCAGGGGAATGCAGCCCAATCCGGATCAGGACAGCGCCCTGGAAATCGACGGGCCGAGCCGATGGGTCCGCTGGCTGCCGTTTCTCTACCTCTTCAACCCGGCGATTCTCTTCGACGGCGCCTATTGGGGACAGCCCGACTCGATCCATAGCTTTTTCGTCCTGGCCGCATTTCTCTCTTTCGGTTGGTCTCGGCGGGCCGTCCTTCCGTGGGTTCTCCTCACCTTGGCCACGCTCATGAAGCCGCTCGGGGCACCGTTTTTTCCCCTCCTCGCCGTCCTCTCGATCGCACGGTTTGGGCTTCGGTCCTCGATTCTCGGGGGCGTCGCTTCTGCCGCGACCGTCGCGTTGGTTTTTCTCCCCTTCGCCCTGGCGGGAAACGTGGGCGAAACTCTTGAACGGATCACGGGCGACGTAGGACTGATGGCCTACACGTCGACGAACGCTCACAACGTCTGGTGGGCTCTGGGAGGATGGCGTGACGCCGAAGCCCCGTGGCTTGGTCCGGTCACGCCAACCCAGCTATCGCTTGTGCTCTTCGCTCTGTTCTACCTGGCCATTCTCGGCAAAGGGCACCTCCTTCATCGTAGGGAAGAGTCTGGAATCAACCACCCGCAGATGCTCGGGCTTACCTTCCTGGTTGGATTCGGGTTCTTCATGCTCGCAACCCATATGCACGAAAACCACCTGTTCATCACCATCCCCCTGGCGCTCCCCCTCATTCTGGTGCCGGGAGCGGTGGGAAAGCAGTTTCGCTGGGTCTTCCTTGCGGTCACGGTCGGCGTGTTGCTCAATCTCGTTCTGCACGATCTGTATCTGCCCGATCGAGCTCCCCTGACCTGGGGTGGCCCCTCCGGCGTCGAGAACGTCCACATGGACCGGCCTTTTGCCGTCTTCGAGCTCTGGGCGATTCGGTTTTCTCTTTGGTGGAATCTGGCCCTGTTTGGGTTCGTCACAGTGACCGGACTGAAACCGAACGGTTGGTTGGATCGACTCCGGTCTGCGGCCAACTAGCGCTGATTGAGCAGGCCGATGTAGAGGTCTTCGACCTTCTCTCGTGCCCAGGGAGTCTTGCGGAGGAACTTCAGGCTCGACTTGACGGATGGGTCGCTGTTGAAGCACCGGATCTTGACTCGCCGACCGAGTCCCTCCCAACCGTAGTGCTCGACGAGACTCGTAACTATCTTCTCCAACGTTACGCCATGAAGTGGATCACCACTCTGCTCGTCACTCATATCTGCTTATACCTGCATTTGGAGCCGGTCCAGAGTCTCTCCAGGAAATGAAGATGCTACAGGTAATTCTCGCAGCAGTCGAAGACGAACTCGCACCATCCTGGCCGATGTACGGCGATCTGGAGTTCGCCTCACCCCGATTCGATCTCCGGAGCCTCAAACTGCGAGAGCACGCTCTCGAACGCCCGCTGTTGATCGCCAATCCACGCGGCGTCTTTCCCCAGACTCTCGGCCATGATCTTAGCTACGACGGGCGCAATTTTTTTCGCGCGGGCTACATCGACAAAAAGTAGACGCGAGCGGCGGGCGAGAACGTCGGTAACCGTTCTCGCCATCTGAGTGCGGACAGTAAAGCGGACGAAACTCACGAGTGTCTCGTCCGTTGGAGGATCGGCACCGGTCAGCGGGTCTACGTTCCCAAACAAGTCTTCCGCTCGATCGCGGGCCAGGCGAAACTCTCGGCACAGACAGGGTCCTTTGGAGATCGCGCCGGTTTCTTCGGCCAGCTCGACAGCCCGAATGCCCTGACTCCGAAAGGTCGTCCACTTCCCTCCCAACACCGAAATCAAGCCAGGTTCTGTGTGCTCGATGATCGACTCACGGGAAAGATCAGCCGTGCCCCCTAGATTCGTGCGGCGGCTCTCTCCCGTCGCGGGGTACGAACCAACATTGACGAGTGTACGAATGCCGGCGAACGCGGACCGAATGTGACGACGTTCGATCTCGACTCCCAAACTCTTCTGCAAGTGTTCGAGCAAGTAGAGGACTTCTTCGCGCGATGGTCTTGGGTCTCGAACGGGGTCGTCCGTCGCGACGTCGGTAGTCCCCACCAACGAGTGCCCGTGCCAGGGCAGGACAAAGAGGACACGACCATCGGCCGTTTCTGGAAGGAGCAGCCCCACGTCGACCGGCAGGACGGCCCGGTCGATCACGAGATGGGAGCCTCGGCTCCACACGACACGGTGCTCCACACGATTACGATCTTCCCGGAAACGGTCGACGTGAAGACCCGCAGCGTTGATCACAACCCGAGCTGAGATCTTGTAGCCGTTTGACGTTTCGCGGTCGCGGGCGTGGACACCCACCACCCGGCCGTTCTCATTGCGAAGCAGCGCCTGGACCTCGACTCCGTTGAGAACGGTTCCGCCGTTCGACCAGGTCTCCGCAGCCAGAGCAAGGGCAAACCGCGCATCGTCGAAGCGAGCATCCATAAACTGCCAGCCGCCCCGGAAGCGCGTGCGATGGAGCCAGGGGAAGGCGGTTGCCAGGCTCGCCACATTCAGTCGCGACGCACCTCCGAGAGAGTGTGTCCCCGCCAGCTGCTCATAGATCCAGAGTCCGACGCGATACTTCCAACCTTCGGTTCGCTTTCGAAACGGGATGACCATGGGTAGAGGTACGACCCAGTCGGGCGCTCCTTCTGTGAGCAGGCGGCGCTCTCGCAGGGATTCGCGAAGCAGGCTCCATCGGCGTTGCGGCAGGTAACGGACGCCACCATGAATCAGCTTGGTGCTTCGGCTCGAGGTTTCGGCCGCGAAGTCGTCCCGTTCGAGCAGGAGAACCCGATGCCCGCGAAGCGTTGCCGCCAGTGCCACTCCCAATCCCCCGGATCCACCGCCAATGACGAGGAGATCCCATTCTGAGACGGTCTCGAGGTTCTCCAGGGCGACCGAACGATCCAGGTACCCCTCGTCGCGATACCGAGTCTCGGTCACTGCCCGGCCACGCCCTGCCGGTAGACGTGGAAGTACTGATCGGGAAGAAAATCGTGTTCTACCTCGATCTCATACCCCGCCTTGGCGAACTCTTCCTGGACTCGAACCGGATCGAGTTTGTGGTCCGGTCCCCGGGGAGAATCCAGCCGAAAGTCGACGATGGCCACGCGGCCATCTTCTTGCAATTGAGAGCGGAGATCTCGAAGGTATTCGATTCGATCATTAATGTGATGGTACGTGTTGCAGATGAAAACCAGGTCCACGCGTTGAGGCAGGTGAGGGTCGTCGGGGGCTGCGAGCACACTGGTCAGGTTCGAGAAATTCTCGGTCCGCGCTCGGTCATTGAGATACATCACCATTCCCGGTTCGATGTCGCTGCCGATGACCGCGCCATGTGGAACAGCGCGAGCAAACCGAATGGGAAAGTACCCCGTGGCCGATCCGATATCCGCAATGACCATGTCGTCACGCGTAACCAGGCTGCGGACCACTTCGTCACCACGCTGCCACTCGTCGCGAGACGGATCCTCGAAGCGGGCGGCCCATTTTTCAGCATCGGGGAAGGTGTGCTGGACAGTGGCGTCATGGACCCCATGGGTGTCCTGAGCGCCGTGGTTGTGCGGGGCCCGGTGGCTCCCATGGGTGTCGGGGACGCTATGGGAGCCGGGACCGTTCTCTGACACAGGTTCGTGCCTCGCAGCCGTCGCGTTCGCCCAAATTGTCAGAAAGACCACCGCGATGAAAGTAGCGAAGAACGTACTGGATGAACTGAGGAGAGGTTTAGGTTTCATCGCCAGATTCTAACACACGCTCGGGGAGACAGATCCGCTCACCCAGTGCTACGCTCAAGGACCGGCACCGCGATTTCCGCGCCCTCGAAAGGAACTCTCATGCCTTCAGCCCCTCGCCCGCGCTGGCCTCTTTTCCTCCTCTCGGTCATTGCTACATTCACTTTTGGTTGTTCAGACGACGATCCGGCCAGGCCGGAAGAAGGTCCGAACCCTGCCTGGCTGGAGGTACGACTGCCAGATGGGCTACCTCGTGGAATGCTCTGGGGGATCGACTTCCACGGGGACCGTGGCCTCGCCCTGGAACTGAAGAGCGATGGCACCTCAGTTCTCCTCGAGACCGAGGGCGGAGACTGGATGGTGACCTCGGTCCCCGAACTCGAAACAGGGGCCGTTCTCGATGTTGCCTTTGACCAAGATGGACGGGGAGTCATGGTGGGGTATTCCATCCCCGGTGTTCCTCGGCCCCTTGTTCTGGCGGAACGGCCCGAGTGGACATCCGTTCTCCCATCCCAAAGCGCAGTCGCTGGATTCGTCGCTGTTACCGTCGATGACGCGTCCACCTTCCTCGCCACGGGACAACAGCGCAATGAAGTACTCGCCTGGACGGGCACAACGGAAGGGAAATGGACTCAAATCCAAATCGAAACTCCGGGCAATCCAAACGACAAGGCCCTTCGCGACGTTGCCTATGGGGCAGACACGTGGGTCGCCTGTGGATTCGACGACGGGGGCGATGGATCGATCGAGGAACCTAACGCCATCCTCATGATCGACGAGGGAACCGGGTGGCAACTCGTCGGCAGTCCCTGCGGGGGATGCGGCAACCATGACTATCGGGCCGTGGCGATAGGCTCTACGGGCACGATCTACCTCGGCGGCAGCGTGACAGACTTCTCCAACGGAGGCGGTGATGACTACGTCGCCTTCCTTCGCGCCTACGAACGAGACATCGAGGAGTGGACGGAGATCGCGCTGCCGGATCCGGGCAATCTCGACGGAGTGAACGACATTCTCCTGGACAGCAATGGAGATATCTACCTCGCCTGCGGCGAGGAGAGAGGAGCTGTCGTTCGACTCCCCGCGGGAAGCAGCTCTGTGGATCCAACGAATGTTGAGTGGCTCTCAGAGGAGAGCCGGTTTTTCGCCCTCGGACAGGCAGCCGACGGAACGGTCCACGCCGTTGGAGCTCGCACTTCGGGAGCCGAACCAGAGCCACTCATGCTCCGGAGGCCGTGAATTGACAGAGTCGGCGGGTTACGCGAACTGGCGGCCACAACTCGACCGGCAAAGAAAGGAAGAGAGGCCATCCCCTCTTCTCTTCTTTGCCATGAACTGCCGATTGCCCGTTCTGTGACAGAGCATCGTCTTGCCCATAGTTGGGCTCGGGAGAGACTACGGTGTCGTGACCAACGCGAAGTCGTTCATCGCTCCGGGGGACCACTTATGGGCGGTCATTCCCGAGTACCAAAGTCCGTTCGAACTGAACTTAAGACTGAGAGCGTCGTAGCCGAGCATATTGAGATAGGCCGTAACCTGGCTCGCATGCTGTCCCGTCCAGCAGTAGACAACGATCTGCTTGTCGGTTGGCAGGTACTTCAGCTGCTCGTCCATGTCGAGACTGGCGTAGGGCGTGTACTGATAAGCACCTTCGATGTGTCCCGGAATCCCAGAGGTACCGGTACCGGCATAGTCCGCAGGCCCGAAGTAGTTCAGGATGAAATACTCGTCGATTCCATTGGCAACCATGTCCGCAACTGAGATGGCCTTAAAGCCGTTCGAGAGCATCTGTGAGACTCTCGCCTCGACGACTTCGCCTGCGCTGGTTGCATCGGTATCCCAGACCGGCCAATCAACCGCCGTGGTCAGAGCATTGGGAGCTGTTTCAATGCTGCCCGCTGGAAGCCCATCCGTGCAGTTGCCGCTCCACCTGTCGAGGGTCGAATTCCAGGAAGACATCCCGAAAAGAAGGATGGACGCATCGTATCCCCACATCCGAAGGGCAACGACTGCGTGTCCGGCGGTCTGTCCCGTGTAGCAGGCAACAACGATGGGCAGAGTCGTGGGAAACTTCCCGGCATCGAGATCACTCTCCAAGGTTCCGAGGGACGTGTGGATTGCGCCTTCGATGTGTCCCGCGTCATAGTCAACCTGGCCCCGAATGTCGATTACCGTGTAGTCGTCACGATTCTCATTCAAGGCAACCGCACTCACCGTGGAAGGCGCGTCACCGTTGATGTAGTCGATGCCAGCATCGACCATAGCCTCGAATTGAGCCGCTGGAGTCAATCCCGTGTCGACCGGCGGGCTCGTCGTATCATCGTCGTCCGAACAGCCGGCAAAGAACAGAACTGCCAGCAGGGGTACGAGTATGAGTTGCCAGCGTGTCTTTAACATCTCGATCTCTCCTTTCGAACCGGGCGTCGCTCCGTCTCCGGTTCGGTGATGGGCTCCGCGACTGCGAAGCCCTCTCTTCAATCGGACTGACCCGCACTAGTGCAGGTCAGCCTCGGTGATAACTACGGGGCGGTTCGCTTCGCGGTCGAGTAAGGGATTTCCCAACTCGTCGCGCAGGTCCGTATCCCGCAGATAGAATCCCTGGCGTTCCTGACCTGGCCGGTCGTGGCACGACCCGCCGCAGGAGCCTCCATCGGTGGTCGTTTGCTCGGTCCAGCGCTGAATGTTGTGGGGCGAGGCATATCCCCAGGTCGGGTAGTTGTCGTAGCCTGAAACACTGAGTCCCCAGTTCAGGAACGTCTCTTGATCAACCGGCGCATGCCGGACCACCGCGTAGTCGTATTCGTCCCGGTTCGGTTCGTTGTTATGACCAATCTTCAGCGAGAGAGTACTGGCGTCGATGGTGAACCCATCGTTGCCGACGTGACAGGACGTGCAGTTTTTGTAGGGCTGTGAGTGACAGACCTGACACTGGAGACGAACATCCGCATCCGCAACTGCGTGCTTGCGGTGGAACGAGTTGGAAGGCTCCACCTCCGCGTGGCAGTTTTCGCACCGCGGCATCGTGGCAACTTCGTAGCGTCCCTCGTAGTGGCCAGATGGGTTCTGGCTCTGGCCATCGCCATGCATCTCTTCACCGCTGTGACAGTCCTCGCACAGATACCCACGGGAGCGATGAACATCTGCCTCATTGCCCTGGGCCTCGCCCGTGTAGTCAAACGCGATTCGACTTCCGTGGCACGCCGTGCACTGTTCGCTAATGTGTGGGGTCTTCCGGAACTTATGCCCGCCGTTCCGAATCAGACCACCCCCCACAGAATTCGGCCGACTGACGTGGCACTGTCCGCAGGTCGTATGACACGAGTTGCAGTTGACGTTGAATCCATCTTCAGCGCAGGTTGCGAATTCGCACTCGCCGCGCAACTCGATCGCCTTTTTTTCACCCCAAAGATTCGTATGGAGGCTATTCGAATTGGCCTGCGCAATATCAGCGTGGCAGTCATCGCAGGCGCCGATTGCGCTCGGGTCCCGCACCATATCGGCATGGATATCCTCGACAGACTCCGCATTCGGAGATCCACCGCTATGGCAGATTTCGCACTCTATCTCCCCATGAATAGAATTCAGGAAAGAGTTCGCGTTTGCACCACCGATGTAGACCTTCTCCCAAGCTTCCAGCTCGGGCACATCACCACCTCACCCATCTTCCGAGGATTCGCCACCCTCTTCAGGATCGTGAGGAATGAGGCCCTCGAGAATGTCGGCGTCCCCATGACAATCGAGGCAAGACTGTGGGTCCGGTCCGCCGTCCGGCGGAGCAACCACTTTTTTTTCGTCGGAGGAACAACCATTGAGCCCACCCCAGGCCAACAGCAGGACCGCCCAAAGGGTCCAGCCCCAGCGACAGCCATCCGATTCCTCACGACGAAATGAAGGTGTCCTCATTGTTCTGTCCTCGTTCTCTCGCCAATGCGACTCGGCGCACCTAAGCAAAACTTCTTGTACAAGTATGTAGTTCTTATGGATTCGGAGTTCGTGCCGATGCGGTTCCGGGTCGGGAGGATTCGATCTGGATTCGTGCAGGTATCTCTGTCGGTAACGTAACGTAGCATCCGGCAGGCCCACTATCGTAAGTAGACGTTTGCGAACTCACGCAACAGTATCGGCTCCTCGAGCCGTTTGTCCTAGTGCGTGGTTTCCACTTCGACAATCGGCGATTGTCCTTAGTTCGCCTCGTCGCCCCGGTTGTTACTCTGGTCGTGTTCCTCACTGTGATTGCTTGTTCATTTCACAATGTTCGATTGTCCACTTCAGAGGAGTCATCCATGTCGAACAAGGTTGCCGATCTGGCCGGACCTGGAATCAGTACGTACGACGAAGTTGCTAAAGTCCTTCCGACTGACTACACGTCAGTCCTCACTCCCAAAGAAACCCAGAAGGCCCTCTACGCCGTCAAGCGTTGTGTTGAGGACGGACTGGCTCGCGAATTGAACCTCATGCTGGTGCAATGTCCGCTCATCATGGACAGGTACAGCGGGATGAATGACTACCTCGACCGGGATGGTTCCCGTACGCCGGTCGACTTTCCTGCCGGACTCGGCCTCGAAAAACGGATCGAGGCTCAAGTCGTTCAAGCTGCCACAAAGTGGAAGCGCTTCGCCCTCGAGCAGTACGGCTGCGAAGTTGGTGAAGGAATCAATACGGACATGCGCGCCGTGCGGAAGGACTACTTCCTCGATCACGATCACAGTTCGTATGTCGACCAGTGGGACTGGGAGCAGGTCATCAGTGATGACCAACGTAGCCTTGGCTATCTCACAGAAGTCGTAAAGAAGATCTGGAAGGTCTTTGTCGAGGCCGAAAACCTCGCTCACGACATGTTTCCGCAACTGAACAAGTATGAGAAGATGCCGAGCGAACTGGTCTTCATCCACGCTGAGGAAATTCTCGAGAAATACCCAGACCTACCACGCAAACAACGCGAAACAGCCATCATCAAAGAATACCCGGCAATCTTCATCTACGGCATTGGCCACACTCTCGAGGACGGATACCCCCACGAGATGCGCGCGGCGGACTATGATGACTGGACCACACCAAGCGTGTTGAAGAACGGCAAGCAGATGCACGGTCTGAACGGGGACATCCTCGTCTGGAACCGGCTTACCCATCGTCGACACGAGCTCAGTAGCATGGGTGTTCGCGTGACGAAGGACTCACTCCGCAAGCAGTTGAAGATTACCGGGCAAGAGGACTTCCTCGAGATGCCGTACCATCAGATGATTCTCAATGATCAGATTCCCCTCAGCATCGGAGGCGGAATCGGTCAGAGTCGTCTCTACAGCTACATCCTGAAGAAGATCGCCCTCGGTGAAGTAAGTGTGACGATCTGGCCCGAGCAACTGCATGACATTTGCGCGGAACGGAACATCCACCTGCTTCGTTAGTCGTTGACGTCAGACCCAATGAGTACGTGGTGAGGAGGCTCGCTACGTACTCACCCCTCGCCATAGATCGAAGCGGCCGGAGCAAGGCAGCTGCCTCCCTTGCCCATCCCGGACGAGGGTCAGTCCTCGACGACAATGGCAATGCGCTTGTTCCCACGCCCCTTGCTCTTGTAGTCGGCGATTTTGATCCGGCCAACCTCGTTCGTGTTTGCGACATGAGTCCCGCCGTCGGCCTGTAGGTCCAGTCCGACGACGTCGACGATTCGAACCTCGTCGATGCCGCTGGGCAAGAGGTTGACCTTCGTGCGAATGAGATCGGGGATTGCAAACGCCTCGGCACGCGGGAGAATTCTTACCTCGACCGATCGGGCCGCCTCGACCTCGTGATTCACTTTCCCTTCGATTTCCACGATCATCCCCGCATCGAGGTGATCGAGTTCGAAATCGAGCCGTCCCCGAAGCAGTTCCATGTTGCCACCTGTGACTTGTGCCTGGTAGTCACGCCAAACGACTCCGCAGAGTATGTGGAGAGCCGTGTGCGTGCGCATAAGAGCGTAGCGTCGATCCCAATCAATCGCTGCGTGAACAAGATCTCCCTCGGACAGCTCGTCGACGTCGTGTAAGACGTGGAAGACCTGCCCTTGGTATCTCTTCATGGCGAAGACATCACGTCGCCTTTTGTCAGCGAAAGAGAAATGCCCGGTGTCACCGGGTTGCCCGCCTCCCGGCGGATAGAACGGCGTTCGGTCGAGGACGACGCCATGTTCCAGAATGTCGACGATCTCGGCGTGGGCGGAACGAAGGTAGCTGTCCGTCTGGTAGAGAAGCTGGGTCATCCAGAACCTCCCGAATCAACGACGAAGCGGTCGGCCAGTGGCCTGCCCCCTGGCCCTTAGTAGGACTTTAGCTTGTCGCTCAATCCCGGCCAAGCCGCGCCCAGAGCCTGGTCCGCCATCGGGTAGAGAATCCCCTCTTCTTTCACGTTGTGTTGCTGGATGAGCATAAGAAGAGTATCGCCGTGGTCCGCCAGAGCTTCGAAATCTCCTTTCGCCGCCTCGGACGCCATTTGCTCGAGCACTCCGCGCATTTGCGCGTGTTCCGCACGCATCACTGCGGTGGGACCAGCGTGCGGCGGAAGCCCGGCAGCATTCTCGATCGCCGGAAAAAGAACCTCTTCTTCCATCGCAAAATGGCGAAGCATCCGGGACTGGAATTCCTCCCACTTTTTCTTCGCGACATCGGTATCGCCGCTCTCGACCGCCGCCTCGACCTCGGCCCAAAGACCGTCACAGTCGTGATGATCTCCGGAGAAAAGTTCACTCGGATGAAGCTGACTCATGGGGAACCCCTTTCACCCCAGGGCTCTCTCTACCCGGGATTCCTAGTCTAAAATCACTAGTCACGTAAGTTATCAACTGATAACATATCATTTATGACGAAGCGCTCCAAGAGTAAAGACCGCCAACGGGAAATTGTCGCGATCACCCTTCAGCTGCTCGCCTCGACCTCTCTCGAGCGGCTCTCGACCCGCCAGATCGCGGGGGCCCTGAGCATTTCGCAGCCGGCCCTCTTTCGTCACTTCCCCTCTCGGGACGATCTCCTCCTCGCAGTCGTCGATCACACCCGGGCGAATCTCGCGGCACTCGCTGAGGAGGTACTAGCAGCTGGCAACGCCGAAGAGCAGCTCGCTCAACTCATGACGAGGTTCTTCGCCTTCATCGAAGAGCACCCCGGGCTGCCTGCACTCCTCTTTTCGAGTGCTCTTCCAGAGGACGGACCTGTTCGTCACGCTCTCAAACACATCATGGCAATGCAGGTCAACCTGGTTGCCGAACTCGTGCGGGAAGGACAGACCAAACGTCAATTCAATCCATCGATACCGGCGAAGGTCGCCGCGACCGCTTTTATCGGATTGATTCAGGGCACGGTCTTTCAATGGCGCCTGGCTGATTGCGAGAAGCCGCTCGGTCAGGATGCGTCGACATTGTACCGACTCTGGCTCGACGGAATCGCGGCAAACTCAGACGGAGAGCCAGCTGGACTGAAGCGAGCGGGAACGAGCGGAGAAAGCACTGCAGACGCGGATTCAGGGGAATCAACCGGACCCCCGGAGATTGCGGAACTCGACGTTCGCCCGACCATTGCCGAAGGTCTGGACCCACAGCTCCTGATTTTCCGGCAGGTGAGTGTGCTTTGTCCACGGTCCGTTCTAAAGATCATTGCGCCCTTCCGCCCGAGTCCCCTGGTCGCTCTTCTTGAACAACGTGGGCACTCGGCGACGGTAACTGAGTCTGGACCTCAGCACTTTCAGGTCGAGATCGTCATTGGGGGCGGGGCGTCGATCGACGATCTGCGGGATCTCGAACCTCCCGGGCCACTAGAACGCGTTCTCGAAGAAGGGACGCGGCTCGCCGAGGGGGGAGTGTACCTGGCGCGGCTCCCGCGCTTTCCGCGGCTGCTCCTTCCCCACCTGGAACAGCGCAAGCTCGTCGTCTCTGTTTACGAGGAATCCGATGGCACCGTTCTCATACTCGTGAGGAAGGAACGATCATGACCCTTCTCCCCAGTGAGTCCTCCGAAGGGCTGAGCACTGATCAGGCCCCCCCTCTATCCATCCCCGTCAGCTTCTTCCTGACGGCACCTCTCTTTGTCGTAGTCGCAGGGTTCTTTCTCATCGTGCAGAACACAGCCTTCGCTTCTCGTCTGATGCCCGGGGCGATGGGCGTCGCACACCTCGGAACTCTGGGTTTTCTCGGCTCCGTTATGCTCGGCGCGCTCTATCAGATGACCCCAGTTGTGGCCGGTATCCCCGTACCAGGGGTTCGGCTCGCCCACGGAGTGCACGTTGGCCTGGTCGTCGGTGTGTCCCTTCTCGTCCATTCCTTCACGACCGGGCACGGCTCCAGTTTTCATCTCAGTGCCGGGTGTCTCGGCGGCGTCTTTCTCCTCTTCATTCTCCCCATCGCCACGGCACTGCTTCGAGCTCCAACCCGAAGCGATACGGTGACCGGGCTCCGAATCGCCGTCCTCGGTCTTATCGTCGTTGTCGCCGCGGGAGTCCTTCTCGCCCTTGGCCGAAGCGGGATCACTCTACCCGGCCTCTGGATGACCTGGCTGGCGACGCACATCTCGGTTGGCCTTCTCGGTTGGATCGGCTGCCTCATCGTCGCGGTCTCCTGGCAGGTTATCCCCATGTTCTGTTTGACTGCAGAGCTGCCCCGCTGGTCTCGCAAGCTAACCCTCGGCAGCGCTGCCGTCGGGATCGTCGGCGCGGTCACCGTCGCCCTTGTCGGGCTGAGCCCCAGATGGGTCGCCCTTGCTTTCACCCCATTGGCCCTGATGATCTGGCTGCTCCACCCGATTCTGGCCGGATACGCTCTCTTCAACCGGCGACGCAAGCGGGTCGACGGGAGCATTCGATTCTGGTCGACCGGCCTTGCCCTGGCCCCTCTTTTGCTCCCAGTGGCCGGCTTCGTCGTCTTCGGTCTTCATCCACGGTGGACGCTCCTCTTTGGCTGGGTTGCGCTCTGGGGTTGGGCCGGGTTGATCGTTCACGGCATGCTCACGCGGATCATCGCCTTCCTGATCTGGTTTCACCGTTTCGCTCCTCTCGTCGGGTACGTACCCGTGCCCCCGATGCGCCGGATCTATCCCGATGGGATGATCCGTATCGAACTGGCACTCCACCTCTGGACGCTCGCCCTCGGAGTCATCGCGATCGTTACGAGTTCGAGTGTCATGACGGTTCTGACCGGGATCGGAATGATCGCGGCGGGGAGTGCTCTCTTTGGCTCGCTCCTGCGCGCCCTTTCGCATCGGGCTCCGGCGGTTAGGCCCCCGGTCGTGGAGGCTGACCCGGGGGGCGCTGCGTCCGGAGCGTGATGGCAAACCGTTCTTCGAGGAGACGGTGAAACTCTTCTTCGGATCCGACCGGAACCTCATGACGCTGGCCAGCCCAGTCCGTTTCGATGAGTTTGTCGTCGCTGAGGGTCACGCGCCCTGCCTTCGTCCACTGCGAGCAGATTCGCTTCTGGGTGAAGTGAGTTTCGGACGACGTTTGCATGTAAAGACAAGCGTCCTCGAAGTCTTCCAGCGCCCTGGGTTCGAGAAAGAAACGATACGAGAGGTGTGACTGGGGAGCCCTGAGCTCCTGGCAGTAGAACCGCCCGCCGCCATCCTCACCGAGTTCGAGGCGGTATGTTCCGGCCTCGTCTGATTGCAGTGCAGTCTCGTCGAGGTGAAGCGGATCCAAGAAGCTCGCTCCAAAGCCGACATCGGCGAGGAACCGCTCTCCCGCACAATGAACGCACAACGCGAGATGGTTCTTTCGAATACCAAAGCTGTTTCGTTCTGCTGTAAAGACGTTCGCTTCCAGCAAATCCGTTTCGAACCCCAATTCGGTCAGGACGGCGCCCAAAAGACCGTTCTGCTCGAAGCAAAAGCCACCTCGGCCACGGCCAACGATCTTGTCGAAGAGAGCCTCTTTCGACAAACTCAACTGCATGGGCACGTGAATGTCCAGATTCTCGAACGGAACCGCAAAAAGATGGGCTCGGTGGAGAGCACGGAGATTTGCCGCCGTGGGTTGGAGCGAACCCGTGTATCCGATTCGTTCGAGGTAGGCCGGCAGGAAGGTCCTCACGCTCATTCATCTCCCTTTCGAGGTGAAACCCACGGGTTGCCTTTGATGTAGAAGCGCATCATCTCCTCCTTGGCCTTGGAAACGCCGATGCGAGGTGAACGCCCGACACGGATGAAGTCGGCCGGCGGCCTCGCCTCGAGAACGAGGCGACCATTCTGTCCGAGAGATCGCCCCTCGATGAGGTCCGTCCCGTACCAATCCATCGTCACGTCGAGTGCCTGACAAAGCTTCCCAGGGCCGTTCGTCAGGGCAACTCCGCGTGGTTCCCGTGCCCCGACCGTTTGCGACGCCCGAGCCACTTCCATCTCTGCGATTCCAGCGATCGGTTCGATCGCTCGAAGGAGAACAGCCTCGCCCCTCCCTTCGGGGCCTACCACTACATTCAGGCAAAGGACGCGGTGAATACGATACACGTATGCACTACCCGGTGGGCCGAACATGATGCGGGTTCGAGCCGTCACTCCCCCAAATGAGTGGGAGGCAGGGTCCTCTTCCCAGTATGCCTCCGTTTCGACGATTCTGGCCTTCCGGACGTTTCGATTCGAAATCCGCACGAGGTGCGCACCGAGGAGCGCGCGGGCCGCACTGGCGGGGTCTGCCAGGTCGTCTCGATCGAACGGGGCCGACGCGTTCCGAGTCAATGAGTCCTCCACTACCCTTCCCATCGTGTCGTCTGCGCTGTCTTCGAGTCGACCGGGTGATCGGGAAGACCCCCGGCGTTGAGCTTGCTCGACATCCAAGTCTCCTCGACAATAGCGAATTCCGAGGAGGGTATTCCAATGCCATCGATTTTCGAAATCTCGCCTTCAGGACGCGCGAAGTGTCGCGGCTGTGGAACGTCGATCGCGAAAGGCCAGCTCCGTTTCGGCGAACGGATGGACAATCCATACGGCGAGGGCGAAATGTCCCTCTGGTTTCATCCAGTTTGTGGTGCGCTGAAACGGCCAGAGCCATTCTTGGAGGCCCTTGGTGCAATCGATACGTCTGACCCGGTCGGGACATCGGCGGCTGAAAGCACGAGCGGGCCACTCGAGATGGCGAACTTCAAGATTCCAGACCGTACTGAATTACAAGCCATCGCCGACGAGGGGATAACCCACCCCAAGCTCCAGCGTCTCAGCGGCGTGGAACGGGCTCCTTCCGGACGGGCCCGCTGTCGCTCCTGCAAGGAGTTGATCGAGAAAGAAAACTGGCGCCTCAAGCTCGTGTTCTACCAGGACGGTCGCTTCGAGCCTTCCGGGTACGTTCATGTTTCGTGCTCGCCTAAGTACCTGGAGACGAACGAAATTCTTTCCCGTCTCAAGCGCCTGGGAAAGCTCACGGACGAAGAGGGAATCGAAATCGAGCGGGAACTCTCCCAGGAAGCCTAGCGGGCCATCTCTTGCAGCATCAGTGTCATCTGCTGGGCATTGTGAGCTGCGCTCGAACCGTGGCAGTTATTGAAGAAAACAAAGGTCTGCCGCACCTTGCCGGCGACATCGTGAATTTTCTTCGCCCACTCTTTGAGTTCATCTTCGTTGTAGAGATAGTCATAACGAAGCGCCCCGTCTTCTCCCCACCAGTGGTCTCGATTTCGACCATGGAAACGAAAATAGGCTGTGTCTCCGACACTGCGGACGACCGGGGGGAAGAGTCCTGGGAGTTGAGGTTCATCGACCGAGCAGAAGCCCAAATCGCGTTCGTCGAGGAGAGAGTAGATCCCGGGACGATTCCAGGAAGCGTGCCGAAACTCGACAAAGACCCGTCGATGGCCGAGCCCGGCCCGGAGCAGGTGCAGATACTCTCGATTCTCCGGAGTATTCTTGAACCGAAAGGGGAACTGCGCAACCGCTCCGCCAAATCTTTCCGCGGTCTCGAGTGGTTCGATCACACGGAGAAAGGCATCAAAGTCAGCCAGATCGCGGGATTGTTCGTGCGTCACGTCCGACTGCAGCTTGACCGTAAAGAGGAACTGTTTCGGTGTTCGCGTCACCATATTGGCAATCGACTTCGGGGCTGGAAGTCGATAGTAGGTCGAGTTGATCTCGACAACCGGGAAATAGCGTACGTAGTACTCGAGCATCCGTGCCGGCGGGGTTCCCTTCGGGTAGAACGGTCCAACCCAATCGCCAAAGCTATAGCCCGACGTCCCTACATGAATCATCTCTGTAGCCCACTCGCTGTCTATTCATCATCCAAAATTGGTTGGATTCGGTCGGGAAGCCAGCTCGCCGAGTCTCTTACGAGGCTCGGCGGTCGGAATCTCCAGTCAGGTCACCACCGCGGAAGAGTGGTAGAACCTCTGTTTGAGTGCGCGGATGCATCGCTGGATTTACGCGAGTTCGGGCGCCGGAGAACTGCGGTGAACTAGCGCTCGCCCCGTCGCGAGACCGGTGACGCAATCCCCCAGCAATGAGTTCGACCCGTTCGATCACGCCGCCGAGATCGTACGGGCGAAACATCTTCAAAAATGTCGTGGGAAGATCTGCCGAACGCTGTCCACTCGCCGCCGAGCGAATCACGGTCTCCGCCCCATCTGACCAGGTGATCTTGACTTCGTGTTCAGTGGAGACGCGCCCGAGCTCGCGGATTCGATCGTCCGCCGCCCGCGCGCTTCGCTCGATCCGGCGACGAACGACGCCGCGCCGTTGCGAGTTCTCACCAAACGTCAGGCTCTCGAAGACGCGGGGGCCGTGTTGGGCAATGTCGGAACTAGGTGGCGTTTCGACCCGGGTCCCCGTGCTCTCTCCTCGCGCGCGACGAATCCAAAGATCAACATCGTCCCCAAAGTAGGGGCGCAAACTTTCCGGATCGGTCTTGGCAAGATCCTCGACGGTGCGAAGTCCAAAGGCCCAGAGTTCCCGCCTCACGAACGGCGGGATGCCGGGAATGATCCCGAAAGGACGATCGCCACACCGAGCGAGAAAATCATCCGGCCCGAGGTGAGAGACGCCAGACGACAGATCGGTGCAAGCTTGCCGGGCCAAGAACTTCTCGGCTCCGATTCCGGCCCGGGCGGACCCGGAAAACCGCAGCTCCAGATTTGCCACGACACTCTCCACTCGAACCTGAACCTCGATCTCAGAGAGTTCATCAAATCGAATCCAGGCGCGCCCCGGCTCGGTGAACTCTACAGCCCCTCCCGCCGTCGCCACGATCGATTCGAACGCATCGACCTCTTGCTGAAGGAGTCGGGGAGGGATCGAAACAGTCCGGAGTGTGCGCACAATCGAACGCGCATCTTTGACCTTGGCGCCGGGCCGTAGTCCAAACGACCGGCAGGAACGAGAAAGGGCGAGAATCCGAGAGTCTGTCGAGATGAGGGCCCAGCGGGCATCAGCGAGGTCGGGACGACATGAGCGGACGATAGTGGTCCAGAAGTCGACGAGTTCAAGATGGACGAAAGAAGATGCCATGAACGTGTCCTCCGTGAATTGGGCCGCTCGATGGTGGAGAGCCCGGTGACAGAGGAAACATACCAAACGCTTGTTCGCCATACAAGCGTTTGCCTGTTAGAATTTGATTTTGCGCATGACCTGCTTCGGGAGCATTCGAATGGCCGTCATGACGAGGCGCCAGATGCCTGGGACGTAGACTTCCGCCTTCTCCTTGTCGATGGCCCGGAGGACCGACGCTGCGACCGGACCGACTTCCCCCGCAAATGGCGGCGGGTCAAGGCCTTCCGTCATTCCAGTCTTGACGAACCCGGGTTTGACGAGAATGACCCGGAGTCCCTCGCCGTGATATCGGGCATCGAGTCCGTCGAGGTACTTCGTGAGACCGGCCTTGGTCGCACCGTAGATGACAACGGGCTTTCGCCCCTTCTCCCCTGCCACGGACGAGAACACACAGAGACGCCCTCCACCTCGTTCGAGTAGTCGGCGCCGGGCCTCTTCGCAAAACTGGATCGTGCCGACGAAGTTGCCCTGAAGGATCCTATCTCGCAAATCTGAATCCGACTCGATTGCGTCCTGCGTCCCGAACACCCCCGCCGTTACGACGACCGTGTCAATGTCGCGGAGAAGATCGACCGCTTTGTCGAATGCCGGTCCGAAGCTCGATCCATCGAGAAGGTCGCAAACGGCGACGCACTCTTCATTGGAATTCTCCTCCCCCGGACTACGCGCATCCAGGTCACGAACCGCGGCCCGCAGCTCTTCGACATCGCGTCCCATCAGGAAGAGGCGGTCTCCTCGTTCCGCCATGAGGCGCGAAAGTGCCCGTCCCATCCCTTTGGTCGCGCCGAGAAAAACGACGTTCATGATTCGTCCCCCAGGAGACGCACAGACTGCGCGCTCTTGATCCGCCCACTTGGGTCCCACAGTCGCCTCACTCGATTCCACTCCGTCAATCGATCTCCCTCCATCTCCGTAAAATGATCCGGCCGCGTCAACGAATCTTTCGCCAGGTAGATTCGCCCTCCCGAACTCAAGACGACTTCGTTGAGGGCATCAACCGCCGCTTGGGTGTCCTCTCCGCGCATGGGCAGATCGAGGGCGACCGAAATCCCCGGACGCGGAAAGGAGAGCATCCCTCGACCCTCGGCGCCGCAGTCTTTGACCACGGTGAGAAACGAACCCACTTTGGCCCGGGAGAGGGTCTCGAAGAAGCGACGACAGAGCTCAGAGTCTCCGTCGACCGGAAGGACGCACTGGTACTGGACAAATCCCCTCTTCCCATAGACGCGGTTCCACTGCCCCACGATATCGAGAGGATAGAAGAAGGTGAGCGGATGGAGAATCCCACGTTTCTGACGCGGAACGTGCTTGTAGAAGTAGGCGAGGTTGAAAGCGCGCATCGACCAGGGAGCAAGAACCCAACCCGGAAAGTCGACGGGAAACTCCAGGCGTTTCTTTTCGGCCGGCGGATCGGAAGGAGCCTCGTGCGCATCAGCCCAGCGCCCCTTCATGACGATTCCTCGCCCCAACGACTTCCCTCGCTGCATCGAATCGACCCAACTCATCGTGTAGGGCCACTCCGCGCTGGCCGAGCGGAGTTTCCCGACCAGCTCCTCGAGAGACTCGACCCGCTCACTCTCGCCATAGATCCAGGGGCTCGACACCCTTTTCATCTGCATGACGACTTCGAGAATATGACCGGTCAGCCCCATCCCGCCGATGGTGGCACAAAAGAGATGCGGTTCGTTCTCGGGTCCAATTTCGAGGATTCTGCCATCCGCCACGCGTAACCTGAGGCTGAGGACGTGCTGACCAAAGCATCCTTCGACATGGTGATTCTTCCCATGCACGTCCGAGGCAACCATTCCTCCAACCGTAACGAACTGCGTCCCCGGCGTGACCGGAGTGACCCAGCGTCGGGGCAGAAACACCCGCACCATTTCTTCGAGAGTGAATCCAGCCTCGACTCGGAGAACTCCCGTATCGTCGCAGAACGAGAGGATTCGATCGGCTCGGGTCGAGTTCGCCGCCCGCGCGCCTGGGAGCGGAAGGGAGGAGTCACCGTAGGAACGAGCGAGGCCTCGGGTGAGGCTGGCATCTTCCGTGATCGAAGCGAGATCCTCGGAGAAGCTCTGCTGTGCCTCCACGACGGGATGTCGTCCCCAGCCGGACAGTCGTTCAAGCATTGGCGCCCCCAGTTAAAGACATGCAGGCAAACAGTGACAGAAATCCGCTGCCAGATGCGAGCCCTAGAGGTCGGGAAACCGCTCCGAGAGGATCAGAGGCATCGGCCCGACTGTCTCCCAGTCCTTCAGTTGACCGCTATCGACGGCTTCGATCCAATCGGGAAAGTAAGCTTCCGGCGAGAGGAACGCGTCCATGACCATCAAAGGAGGCGGGTAGGCGAAGTCCCGCAGATCTTCCACTCCGATGTCGGGGAGAAAGATGGGGAGCTCCACTTTAATCCTGGGGAAGTAAGCCGCCGCTCCAATCCGAGGGTTCTCGATCACTTTTCCTTCTTCCGGAACAGATCGCCAGGAGATCATGGCCGAGACATGATGGGTACCGTGTCGATGCACGTGGAGCCCTTCCATGTCGAAGAACGTCGTCAGTTCCAGTCGATCTCCTCGATCCATGATCTCTTCGCGCACGACTCGACCACAGAAGACGTCCTTGAAATACAACTCGATCTTGTCGCCTTTGCCATCGATCCACTCTCGGGAGAGGACGCGGGTCTTCTCCCCATCGATCTTCACTTCTTTCGCCTCGACTGTGATTTTTGCGCCGCCGTACTTGAACGACTCTTTGTACTTTGTCGGTATGTTGTAACGCATACAGAAGCCGTCAGCCCCGAGACGAGCCCGGTCGATATGTCGAAGCGGGTACATCGCTCCATTCATGAAATCCGAGAGGAGAGGGTCCATGTGCCCGTCACCATCGACCCGCGCCAGTTCGAGGCCCCGTTCCGTCAGGTCGGAAATGGTCTTGATCGCGTTCCAGCTGTAGATCTGAAAGTACCGGCGGGCTCCGCGGCGAGAATCGTTCTCGCCGACCGGGCCAAAGACACCCGCGCGATAGAGGCTATCAGCGGTGGCCAGAACCGATACGTTGAAATCACTGAAGTACCGTCCCGTCGAGTCGATGGCAGCATGAGTCAGCCTCGTTCCATCGGGGATATCCTGGCGATCGCAAAGGCTACGGGGCGGATAGTTCGCGCGAAGTTCGGGAAAGTTGCGGGGCTGAGCTGGCGGTCGGGCAGCTTCGGCCCGACGCGGGGAGATAAAGTCACCGCGCAGGGGCCCGTGCTCGCGCGAACTCGCTTTGGCACAATCGCCAGAGAGTCCGGCAAACACACTCACACAGAGAAGGGCGAACCCGCGTACGGTCTCCGCCGGTCGTCCTCCGCTCTTCCACTTCCGATGCGTCAACAGGGGTTCTCCTCCGGTGCTACTTAACCGGCATTAGATGCAAGAGTCCGAGAGAAAGTTGCGGCAAATATGTCACGACAAGTAGGGCAAGGAGAAGCACGAGAAGCCAGCGGATCGAGGCCCGATAGACTTCGAGAACCGGTTTTTGGAAGCGATAGGACGAAATGAACAGGTTTAGACCGACTGGCGGTGTCGAGTATCCAATTTCCAGATTGGTCAGAAAGATAATCCCAAGGTGAACGAGATTAACGTCGTACTCCTGGGCGAGCGGAACGATGAGTGGGACCACCACGATCAGCGCTGAGAAGATGTCCATCAAACAGCCTACGATGAGCAGGAACACGTTCAGCGCGAGAAGAAAGACCCACTTGTTGTCGATCGATCCCTGCACCCACTCCAGGAGCTGGGCCGGGACTTCGGCATCGACGAGATAGTTCGTCAGGCCGAGGGCGGAACCGAGAATGATGAGAATCCCGCCGACCAGAGTCATACTCTCGGCCGCTATCTTCGGCAGTTGCCGCGGAGAAATGTCGCGGTAGATCAAGACCTGAGAGACCAGGCCGTAGAGCGCGGTCACCGAGGCCGCTTCCACCACGGTCAGCTTCCCCGAGTAGATTCCACCCAGGACGAGAATGGGCAGCGGAATCTCCCAGACAGCGGATCGAATCGCCGTGCCCAAACGTGACCAGGAAAACGGTGTCCGGACAAGCTTTTGGGTCAGACCCTCGCGAACCGACAAAAGGGAAAGCGCAAAAATAAGGAACGCGCCCGGCAGAACGCCGGCCAGAAAGAGGCGATCTACGGTCGGCGCCTGGCTCGGGTCCAGCGAGAGTCCACCCCCGGCTGAGCTCGCCACATAGCTGTAGAGAATGAGGGGAAGGCTGGGTGGAAAGAGCAGACCCAGACTGCCTGAGGTAGTGAGGAGCCCGAGGGAGAACCGCTCGCGGTAGCCATCCTGGATGAGGGCCGGCATGAGAAGACCGCCCGCTGCAACGATGGTCACACCACTCGCTCCTGTAAAGGCAGTCAGGACCGCGCACACCAGTAGCGAGACGATCGCCAGACCACCAGGCATCCATCCGAAGAGAGCCCGCGAGAATCGAACGAGCCGCGCCGCCGTTCCGCCTTCGGCAAAAAGGTATCCGGCGAAGGTAAAGAGGGGTATCGAGACGAGAACCGGTGACGACGCCAACCGAGTCATCTCAGAAATGACCGCAGCGGCCGAGATGTCCTCCGCCTGAAAGGCGACGAGCGAACCCAGTCCCATGATGGTGAACAACGGGGTTCCCAGGAGAGCCAGAAGGATGAGAACGATCACGAAGATGATCATCGGCCAGCCTCTTCGGAAAGCTCGTTCGGCGTCACTTCGGTCGCCAGGGTGTCGACCGGCTGGCCGAAAAGACAGTTTACGAAAAACCGGTAGGCAAGCAGCGCGAACCCGAGGAGAAGGATGATCTGAGTCTGCCAGGTGTGGAGTCCGAGAAAGGCATCTGCCACGAA
>Ga0315338_1001564_pt1 | contig 27828 bp, 29 predicted proteins | sample ASW8metaG_FD_204518 | JGI IMG/M metagenome (GOLD analysis project Ga0315338, IMG submission 204518) | Ammonia-oxidizing marine archaeal communities from Monterey Bay, California, United States - ASW #8 | ecosystem: Environmental > Aquatic > Marine > Coastal | place: USA: California | collected... | reverse complement strand
CGGTGCCGGCACGGGAATCTCGACCCGGGCTCTGAAGCGAGCCCTGGGCAACGGCTGGACGGTGACCGGCGTCGAACCGGGCACCGACATGCGCCGCCAGGCCATGGAATCGACGCCGGCCGAAGAGGGGATCGCCTATATCGAAGGCACGGCGGAATCGCTGCCGTTCGACGATACCTCCTTGGGCGTTGTCAATGTGGGTCAGGCGATCCAATTCTTCGACCGGCCGGTCTTCTATGCTGCGGCCGACCGCTTGCTGGCGACGGGTGGTTTGCTATCGGTTATTCAGAATAACCGGGTTTGGCAGAAAAGCGCGCTACTCGACGCGCACGAGACATTCGTCGAAACCAACGACCCGACCTATTCGCGCAGTTACCGCGATATCGATCTGGAAACCGAGTTTAATTCGCTCGAATGGGCGGCGCGCTCAGAACGGCTGGAACATCCCTGGGAGCGCATCATCGATGCCGACCGCTTCACCGGCACGATGATGTCTCGGCGGACCATGAAACCGACCGTAGCCAAGCTCGGCGAAACCTCGGTGGAGGAGTCGTTGCGATCAATGGCCGCGCAGCACGGCAACCCCGACGGTACCGTGACAATTCCCTATGTCACCGAACTTTTCGTTGCACGGAAGAAGTAAGTGATCCCGCGCCTTAAACCGGACGGTCGCCGCAAACCGTGACGCGGTGCATTGAGCGGCGCTTGCCATGATAGTCGTTGATCGCGAAATGATGGGTGCAGCGATTGTCCCAAAACGCGATCGAGCCCTTCTCCCAGCGGAACCGGCAAGTAAACTCCGGCCGCACCGCGTGGCCATAGAGATATTCCAATAGGGGCGCACTTTCCGCCTCCGTCCAATCCTTGAAACGGACCGTGAAACCACGGTTCACGAACAATCCCTTCCGCCCGGTTTCCGGGTGGGTTCTCACGACCGGATGCTCCACCTCTATTTCCGCATCGGGACCGGTACGGACCTGCATTGACGTGTAGCTCTCCTTGTCGTGGTGTAACGCTCGACTACGTTCGCCATAGGCTCGCGACGCGCTGTGGATCGCGGTCATGCCGTCGAGCATCGCTTTCATTCCATCAGACAAGGCGTCGTAAGCCATGTACATGTTGGCGAACTGCGTATCGCCACCCGATTCAGGCACGTCGAGGGCATAGAGGATCGAACCGAGCGCCGGCTTCTCATAGAAGGTTACGTCCGTATGCCAACCGCCACCGAAAGTCCGTTCGCTATGGTCTTTCGCCTCTTTGAGGACATGAATGATTTCCGGGTAGTCTTCCATGCCGTCCGCAAAGGGATGCAGATCCAGTTCGCCGAAACGGCGGCCGAACGCGATGTGCTGTTCCGGCGAGATTTTCTGTTCGCGAAAGAAAATAACTTGATGGTCGAGAAAGGCCTGGTGGACCGAATCGAGTTCGCTGTTGCTGAGCGTCTGGCTCAAATCAACACCGTGAATTTCCGCGCCCAGCGCCCCGGCGATGCGTTTGACCTCGATTCCCATGCTCTTTCCTCCAGTAACCGTGCCCAAGACTGGAAGTCAGCCTAGTGTCCTGATCGTGAAATTCAAGAAATTGAATTTCGCGTGAATCAGCACACCAACTATAAGAAACTAGTGTGATTCAGATCCTAAAATTCGTCGCATTCAATGCGACAAACTTCAGAATCATCACACTAGCTGCCGGGCGGAAAATTCACAATCGCGCCCTATTTCACTTTACACGCCCTGTTAATGGCGTTGTGGGCGGCCGTAAACCCAAACAGAGAATAAATATCCTTGGTCTTGGTACCGCGGCTCGACACGCCCTGGATGACGAGTTGTTTGCCAACCCGCATGGCGCGGGCCATCGCCGCATCGTCCTTTGGAACACGGTTCCAAGCGGTATCGCCGTCGGTGAACAGGTCGAATTTCTTGCCGTCGATCATGACGGTCGCTTCCGAACCCTTCTTGAAGTTGTAGCCGGCTTCGAAGCTGGTTTCGTTCACCCGCTTCGGCTTGGCCCAGTTACGGTGCGAGATGAAGACACGAATATCGCCGCGTTTCTTATATTTGCCTTCGGATTTCTGCGGCTTGCCCCAAACGACGCAAACGGTTTTACCGCCTTCAGGAAACGAATAGGCCTGCCAATCCTTGAATTCGCCGAGCGATTTTTCGGCAGCAGATGCCGCGAGCGGGAGGAATATCGCGAAAACAGCGCTCGCAGACCGGACAAAATTCAACAGCTTCATCGTTTCCCTGTTCCATTGACCTGCTTAAAAATCATTCTGCCGGGAAAATCGTCCGCCATGCTGATGCGGCGGCAGTTCTTCGACGGGACCGCCTGGTGACGGCGGCCGCGGCGCGTGCCGGCCCCGGGTAATCAGCCGGTCATACATGAGGATCGCACCGGCGACGCCGACATTGACGCAGAATTTTGTCGAAATTTTGACCGTGTGGTCGCAACGCGCCACGAGTTCCGGCGATAAAGAGCCGCGCTCCGGCCCCAGAACATAGGCCGCTTGCTCGGGATGGGTGAAACTCGGCAGATCGACCGCCTCGTCAAGCAGTTCCACACCCACAAGTTGGCAACCGTGCGGCAACGTCATCGCGTCGACCGTATCGTAGTGATAGAGCGGTACGTGTTTCGCGGTCGCCGACGTGTCCGATTTGTACAGCGCGCGTACATCCACCGCCGGCGCGATCGCGAATACAAAATCGGCGCCGAACGCGTGCGCCGAGCGGAACAAATTACCAACATTCATCGGTTTCGAAATATGTTCGACGCCGATTCCATAAAATCCTCGCATGGCGCGGAACCTTGCATGGCAGGCCCCGGCGAGGCAAGTTGCGTCGCCGTCGGCCACGTGAATAATTCACCGATGACCGACACGACGAAAGACCGCACCGCGCGGGTCGGCTTGGTCCGGCCGTCGTCGACCCTAGCTTATCGAATTTAAGGAGAAACTTATGCGCGCGATCCGCGTTCACGAACTGGGTAAACTGGATGTTCTGCAACTCGATGAGGACGTTCCCTCACCGACCCCCGGCCCCGGAGAGGTTCGGATCGCGGTTCATGCCGCGGGCGGCAACTTCGCCGACATTCTGGTGATCGCCGGGACCTACCAATACAAGCCGGAAATTCCCTTTTCACCAGGGCTGGAATGCGCCGGCGAGATCATCGATGTCGGCGCGGGCGTGACGGACTTCAAACCGGGCGACCGGGTCATGGCCAATTTGCATGGCGGCGGCTTTGCCGAAGAAGTGATCGCCGAGGCGGCCAGCGTCGAGCCCATGCCGGACAATATGGACTTCGTCACCGGCGCCAGTTTCCCCGTCGCGTATTCGACTGCCGCCGTGGCGCTGACGCATAAACGGGTCGATTTACAGGCAGGCGAAGTGCTGCTGGTGCATGGCGCGGCCGGCGGGGTCGGACTGGCCTGCGTCGATGTCGGCAAGGCGATGGGGGCGATCGTCGTCGCGACCGCAAGCACGGATGAGAAGCTCGCCGTCGCCAAAGAGTACGGCGCGGATCATCTGATCAACACCAGCAGCGAGTCGATTCGAGATCGCGTAAAGGAAATAGTCGGCGGCGTGGATGTGGTATTCGATCCGGTTGGCGGCGATGTCTTCAACCAATCGCTGCGCTGCATCAATCCTGACGGCCGTCTGGTGATCATCGGCTTCGCCGGCGGCGACATCCAACAGATCCCATCCAATCATCTACTGGTAAAAAACGTCTCCGCGGTCGGCATGGCCATGGGCGCCTACCGGATCACCGATCCCGGCGTCGTGACGAAAGGCTATATGGATCTGCGGCGCTGGTTCGCGGAGGGGAAGCTGCGGCCGAAGATCAGCCACACCTTCCCCCTCGAACAGACCCAGGAAGCTCTGGAAGTCATTCAACAGCGCAAGGTCATCGGTAAAGTCGTTGTTAAAGTGCGCTAGCTAGAGCTAGGCGCGCCAGAACGGTTTGGCTGCTTCCGCATTAGCGGCAGCCCGGTCGACACCGATATCCGCGAGCATGCGGTTGCTCAAGCTCGCCAGGTCGTGGCGCTGTTGCGCCCTCGCCTGCCAGGACTGCAGGGTGCAGCCGGCGCGCAGGACCGCGTTCGACACCAGCGACATGATCGCACCCGCCCGTAATGGCGCGGGCGCCGTCGTTTCATGGCACATCGTCTGTTGGGTGCTCATCGTCATTCTCCTTCTGCGAGGGTAATTATCTGATACCCTCATGGGCCAATATGCTGTCTTGTTGGACAGTATTTAGGACGAGAAAAGACGTTTCACAAACGATCGTTTTTTGGCATAGTCATAAATAAAACTAATGCGAAACTGGATGATAGCAGATGGTTGACCGGCTCCCGCCATTGAAATCCTTGCGCGCTTTCGAAGCAGCGGGGCGCCATTTGAGTTTTACGCGCGCCGCGAACGAATTGAACGTCACCCAGGCCGCCGTTAGCCACCAGATCAAGGCGCTGGAGACTTGGCTCGACGTACCCCTGTTCAAGCGGTTGAACCGCGCCCTGCTTCTGACCGAGCCCGGCCAGCACTATCTGCATTCCGTGCGCCGCGCCCTTGAAATACTGGCCGACGCAACCCAGCAGATCACGGCGGCGGGCGGCGGCGACCCATTGACGATCAGCGTCATGCCGTCCTTCGGCGCGAAGTGGCTGGTCACGCGCCTGGTCCGCTTCAGCACCGCACATCCGGAAATCGATCTGCGATTCTCGGCCGAAGACGATCTTGTCGATTTCGCCCGGGACGATGTCGATGTCGCAATTCGGTTCGGACGGGGAAGCTGGTCCGGATTGCGCGCCGATTTGTTGATGCGTCAGGACGTCTTCCCGGTCTGCAGTCCGAAATTGATCGAGGCCGGCCCGCATCCGTTGAAAGCGCCAGGCGATCTGCGCCACCACGTCCTCCTGCACGAGCGGCCCGCCAGTTACGATTGGCGCACCTGGCTGCTGGCTGCCGGCGTCGACGGCATCGACCCGGTCCGCGGGCCCAGCTTCAGTCACGCCCATGTCCTTTTGCAAGCGACGATCGACGGACAGGGCGTCGCGCTGGGTGCGACCCCGCTGGTCGATGACGATCTGGCGGCTGGACGACTTGTCAAACCGTTCGACCTGACCTTGCCCGGCGAATGGGCTTATTACGTAGTCTTTCCGGAAGAACGCAGCAACGAGCCCAACATCCAGTCATTCCGGGACTGGATCGTCGGCGAGGCGCGCCGGGAGCCGGATCTTTAAGACTTAGCGTTCCGGGACATAAATTCCCTGGCTATGTCTTTCGAACTGCGGCAAATCGTCGACGATCTCGTAATAATCACCCTTGTCGGCCACGAATATATGGGCGGCAAGCCGCAAGTCTGCCCCCTTGTCGAGAGAACCGGAGTATATGGATGTAAAATTTGCCGAATCGGATTGCCAAAATAGTGTCGACCCGCAGGTCGCGCAAAAGGCGCGGTTCGCTTCCCGCGACGCCCGATACCAGGTCAACGCGTCCGCTCCGGAAATCTCCAAATTGCCGCGAAGTGTGGCCGTGGCGGCAACATAGTGACCACCCATGCGCCGGCATTGGCTGCAATGACAGGCGATAACGTCCCGCAAAGGACCACGCACCACGTACCGCACGGCACCGCAAAGGCATCCACCCGTCGCCCGAATTCGCTTTTCACTCTCCGGCATTGATCTGTCTCCCGCTAACGACCCGTCTTCGTGTATCAAAATTCAAGAAAGCCCAAAAAGTTCGAATTTCCGGTTGTCAGGTTCGCCTGAGCGACCATTATTGGAGAAACCCTCCCATCAACAAGATTTATAAATTGGGCAAAGAGGCTATCGAGCTATTGAGAACGCACGTCGCGGCGATATTTCAGTTACAGCCCGCCGGAAAAAATCAACTGTAATTGACAACAAGGCAGAGTGAAGGAAAACACACGATGTTAAAAAGGGCTTTATTGACTGTTGGTTTGGTTCTTGGACTCACCGCAAGCGCAAATGCGGAGACGTTTGTCTTTACCGCAATCCCCGACCAGGACGAGAGCCGCCTCCGGGCGCGTTTCGACAAGGTCGCGACATATTTGTCCGAGCAGCTGACGGTCGACGTGAAATACGTCCCGGTAAAATCCTACGGCGCGGCGGTAACCGCTTTCCGCAACGACCAAGTTCAGATGGCCTGGTTCGGCGGCCTGTCCGGCGTGCGCGCGCGTCAGCTCGTCAAAGGGTCGGAAGCGATCGCGCAAGGCTATGAAGACCAGTTCTTCGTCACCTATTTCATCGCCAATACGAGCACCGGACTGTCCACGAACGACTCTTTCCCGACCGGAATCAAGGGCAAGACATTCACGTTCGGGTCTAAAGGCTCTACGTCGGGCCGCCTGATGCCGGAGTTTTATGTCCGCGAAAAATTGAACGGCGCACCGAACGACGTCTTCAGGAAAGTCGGCTTCAGTGGCGACCATTCGCGTACGATTGCCTTGGTCCAGTCGGGCGCCTACGAGGTCGGTGCGGTAAACTTCAAGGTCTGGGAAAACGAGATGAAGGCCGGCAAGATCGACGCCTCAAAGATCAAGGTTATCTGGAAGACGCCGACATACCCTGATTACCAATGGTCGCTGCGCGGCGATGTCGGCAAGAAATTCGGCGCCGAATTCAAAGCCAAAGTCACCAAAGCCTTGCTTGAAATGAAAGATCCGGATCTTCTCGCGTCGTTCCCACGCAAGAGCTTCGTGCCGGCGTCGAATTCGGACTACAAACCGATCCTCGATACCGGAAAATCTATCGGGCTGATCGACTGATCCGATGCCGCTGTTCGACCTGCGCAACGCGAACGCCGCCTATAAAGGGGCCACGGTTCTGAACGGTATTTCGCTCAGTATCGAGGCGGGTGAACGCGTTGCGCTGGTCGGCCGCAGCGGCGCCGGAAAGTCAACACTGCTGCGCATGCTGTACGAGCAGCGGGCCAAGGAAGCGGCCTTGCTGCCACAGGAGCTGGGTCTGGTCCGAGTCCTGTCGGTGTTCCACAACATCTATATGGGCCAGTTGAACCGTCATTCCGCCTGGTACAATTTTGTCAACCTCGTGCGGCCGATGGAGCGCGAGGTCGAGATGGTCCGCACCATCGCCGACCGGCTTGGCTTGGTAGAAAAACTGTTTGCCCCAGCCGGAGAACTGTCCGGTGGCCAGCAGCAACGCACCGCCGTCGGCCGAGCGCTCAATCAAGGCAGCGACATCTTGATCGGCGACGAACCGGTATCCGCCGTCGACGAACATCAGTCCCGAAACGTCCTGGAAAGCATCAACGAGCATCACGACACCGTCCTACTTGCGATGCACGATATTGACCTGGCCATCACCTATACCGACCGCATCGTCGGGCTGCGCGACGGCGCCATCGTCATGGACCAACCGACCGCCGGCATGGTCTTCTCGGATCTTGACGACCTCTACCGAAATTAGCGGCCTCGAGCGCGGACCCTCCTCGCCGTTGGTCCGCACGAGTCTGACCTTCGTCGCGATCGCGATCGCCTGCTTGTTCCTGGCGGACCTCGAGACGATCGGCGTGGACCCCTGGGCTGAATTCAGCCGCATGGCGCTCGGCGCCGTCACGCCCGACTTCACAGCGACGGACCGTCTATTCGACGCGGTGGTCCAAACCCTGGCATTCGCCCTGCTTGGTGTCGCCTTGGCAAACCTGTTCGGCTTTGCCCTCGCGCTGGCCTTCCACTACCGGATCGTCCGGGTCGGCTGCGCCTTTATCCGCGCCATTCACGAACTTTTCTGGGCGCTGATTTTTCTGCAGATATTCGGCCTGTCGCCGCTGACGGGCATCCTGGCCATAGCGATCCCCTATGCCGGGATCATCGCCAAAGTCTATTCGGAAATTCTCGAAGAGGCGGACCCCGCGCCGGCGCGCGCTGCCCCTTTCGGCAGCGGTGCCATTTCCATTTTCCTTTTCGCGCGACTGCCGGATGCCTGGGTCCATTTCAAACATTACAGCATGTACCGGCTGGAATGCGGGCTGCGGTCCAGCGCGGTCCTTGGTTTCGTCGGATTGCCGACCTTGGGCTTCCACCTCGATTCCGCCTTCAAGCAAGGCCACTACTCGGAAGTCTCCGCGCTGCTGATCCTGTTCTACGTCATCATCGCGACGATGCGGTACTGGATGCACAAGCGGCTTCTACCGGTCTATCTGATTGGTGCGCTGATCGCCTTGCCGACCGGCGCCGCGATATCGACGACCAATATCGTACGCTTCTTCACGCAAGACATCGTGCCGCACCCGCTCCGCGTTGCGGAATCGATCGACGGCGCGGCATTGGCGAATTTCTGGGACTGGTCGACCACTCTGTTGCTGACGCAAGCGATGCCCGGCGCCTTTAACGCCTTAGTGCTGACAATGATCGCCTTGGTCGGCGCGGGGGCATGCGCGCTGGTTATGTTCCCGTCGATCTCGCCGAAATTCTTCGGCTCGAAGAGCCGCACTGTCGGCCATGTCTTCCTGGTCGTCATGCGCTCGACACCGGAATACATCCTCGCCTACGTCTTCCTGCAACTCTGGGGTCCGTCGATGGCGCCGGCGATCATCGCGCTATCGCTGCACAACGGTGCGATCATCGGTCACCTGATCGGCCGCCACACCGAAACGATGCGGAGCCGGCCGGACAGCCCCAAGGGTCTCAATCTGTACGGCTACGAAATCCTGCCGCGCATCTACCCGCAGTTCCTTGCTTTCCTGTTCTACCGCTGGGAGGTCATCCTGCGCGAAACGGCAATCCTGGGTATCCTCGGCATCCCCACCCTGGGCTTCTACATAGACAGCGCCTTCGCTGACATCCGCTACGACCGGGCGCTGGTCCTAATCATTCTCACCGCGCTGTTGAACATCGCCGTGGACGCGCTGTCCCGCCGCATTCGCACCCGGTTGCGCTTGAAAACGACGCTCGACCACGGTTGAGATAACTCGCGCCCAATTTAGGTGAACCGGTCTAAAACTGATTGCCACGCGGCCGCTTCGTTCTGGGGCGTAAAGCGCGGTGCAAGCGCGGCGCACCGTCGCTTCAAGTCTACGAGAAACGCTGGTTCTTGCTCGACCCGCACCAATAACTCCCGCAAGCCCGCCGTATCGCCGACCGGGTAGAGGCCCGGGTAGTTCTCGCAGAGCAAACCTACGTTTCCCGATATATCCGAGGCGATCACCGGCACGCCCGCGACAAGCGCTTCGGAAACGACATTCGCGCCGCCCTCCATGATCGAGCTGATGACCATCAATTGCGTCTTGCGGAACTCACGCCGTACCGCCCAGCCCGGCACCTCGCCACGCCATAGATAACGCGGGTTACGCGCCATCTCGGCGTCCGCTTCGCGCGCCCAGGACTCGTCATGCGCCTTGCCGAGATGGATGACCCGCAGCCGCGACCCAGCCGGCATATCCCGCACCGCATAGGCCGCGCGCAGCGGATCCTTCTCTTCCCGCAGGTGGCCGATCACGCAAATATCGAATCGCTGTACCGACGGTTTGCGGGGACCGGTCAACGGCTTCGCGCTTTGCGGCGCGACGGTCAGCTTGCCGCCGAATTCAGCCGGAATATCCCGAACAACCCGGTCGTGCAGACAAACCAGCCAATCGGCGACTTCCATCGAGTGGCGGGTCGCCTCGGGGTGACTGTCCTGGAATCGGTATATGTCGGTGCCAGTCAGGGCGACGATCACGGGGCGTCCCGGGAAAGCTGCGCGGAAACGGCCGATCGAATCGGCGCTGCGCCAAGCGTGCAAGGCCACCAGCATATCTGCCGCCGCACCGTCATAGGCTTCCGCAACGGATACCTTGTGTCCGAGACCGGTCAGAATTCGGTCCCATCGGTCGGCGGTCGTCCGGTTTCCCGACTTTGACCGCTTCGCCGCCGGGGTTATAAGGCTAATCTTCATTTCATAAGTAGATTGCCCGATGACACAGCCCGTCACCACAGACTATCTGAAAGAAATCATGCGCGATGCCAACGCGCGGACCCTGGAACTCGTCCACGGTTTAGACGCGGATCAGTTGATCGGACCGAAACTGGACATCGTCAATCCCTTGCAATGGGAAATCGGGCATGTCGCCTGGTTCCATGAATATTTCATCCTGCGGCGCAAATACGGGCGGGCGCAGATCCACGCGCAAGGCGACAACATTTACGATTCGATCGCGATTCATCACGAAACGCGTTGGGACTTGCCGCTACTATCGATCGACGAGACGCTGCAATACATCGCCGATGTGCACGACAATCTGCTGGAGCGGCTCGACGGCGGCATGGCGAGCGAACAGGATAGCTACCTTTACCAGTTCACGACATTCCATCAGGATATGCACAACGAGGCGTACACCTACACGCGGCAGACACATGGCTTTCCGACGCCGACCTTCGCTCTGGCGGAGCCCGAAATTAGGGAAGCGGGTCCACTGGCGGGCGACGTTGATATCCCAGGCGGCACAGTCCATATCGGCAATCCGAAAGATGCGCCCTTCGTCTTCGACAACGAAAAATGGGCCCGCCCGGTAATGGTGGCGCCGTTCAAGATGGCGAAAGCGCAGGTCAGCAACACGGAGTTTGTCAGTTTCGTCGATGATGGTGGCTATGCGAATGAGCGCCTCTGGGACACCGATGGCTGGCAATGGCGGCTTGAAGCTGGCGCCGAACACCCAGTTCATTGGCAGCCGGACGGGCATGGTAAATGGGGCCTGCGGCGGTTCGACAGCCTGATCGACCTGCCGCCGCACCAGGCGATCATCCACGTCAACTGGTACGAAGCGTGGGCCTATTGCCGTTGGGCGGGCCGCCGTCTGCCGACCGAAGCGGAATGGGAATTCGCCGCCACCGCCGACGGACGGGGCGGCAAGCGCGCCTTTCCCTGGGGCGACACACCGCCAGATACCAGCCGCGCCAACCTCGACGGGCGGGCGCTCGGTACGATCGACGTCGGCGCGCGGCCGGACGGCGACAGCCTGCACGGCGTCCGCCAAATGATCGGCAATGTCTGGGAGTGGACGGATACGGTCTTCGATGCGTTTCCCGGCTTCTCGCCGGATGACTACAAGGAATATTCCGAGCCGCTGTTCGGTTCGACCCGAGTGCTGCGCGGTGGCGCGTGGCCGACCCGCGGCCGGATGGTCGATTCGACCTACCGCAATTTCTACGGACCGGAACGACGCGACGTGCTCGCCGGTTTCCGGACCTGCGCGCTGTAATGCCGGATAGTCCGGAGAATAACCGGCCTGGGCCCTTGGGTCCCTTCCGAGTCCTCGATCTCACCCAAGTCCTGTCCGGACCGCACTGCACCCAGATGCTGGCCGATTTCGGCGCCGACGTGGTCAAGATCGAGCGTCCCGGTGTCGGCGACGATTTGCGCAACACGCTCGCCTATGAGGGCCGCGAGGCGCATCAGGATTATTTTTACGCCAACAACCGCTCGAAACGCAGTATCGCCCTCGACCTGAAATCGCCAAAAGATATCGAAGTCGCCCGCGCGCTGGCTTGCGAAGCCGATATCGTCGCCGAAAATTTTGCACCCGGTACTGCCGCACGCCTGAAGATGGGGTGGGAAGATCTGAAGCCGCTCAATCCTAAGCTGCTCTACTGTTCGATTTCGGGATTTGGGCAGACCGGGCCAGCGCGCGACCGGCTGGCGCTGGATCCTGTCATCCAGGCGGTCACCGGAGTCATGAGCGTGACCGGCGATGCGGGGACGCCGCCGATGCAGATCGGCGCGCCCTTGGCCGACGTAATGGCCGGCATGTACGCCGCCTACGCCATCGTCGGGGCGCTGCATGGGGTACGGAGCAGCGGCGAAGGCTGCTATCTCGACGTCAGCATGCAGGATGCGGTGATGGCGGCGCTGGGCCCGCGCATGGGCGAAACCTTGCAGGCCGGCAAGCTGCCCTCGCGGCACGGCAACGGCAACCCGCTACGTGTCCCGGCGGAGAGCTACCGCACCGCGGATGGCCGCTACCTGACAATCATCTGTATGAGCGACAGGTTCTGGCCACCGATCTGCCGCGCTGTCGGGCGCAACGATCTGGCCGAAGACCCGCGCTACGAAAAAATGGCCGACCGGGTCGCGGCACGCGAGTCGATCGACGACATGCTGGGCAAAATATTTGTGACCAAGACGGTCGAGGAATGGGTCCCAGCCCTGGAGGCAGAACGGGTGCCCTACTCACGCGTGAACGACTACGCGGAAGCGCTGAGCGACCCGCAGGTGGTCCATCGCGGGCTGGTCCGCGATCTCGACCACCCGGCTTCCGGCTCTATCAAGGTCGTGGGGCCGCCCTGGATAACGAGTGCCAAAGAAGTGCCGAGCACCGCCCCACCGCTACTCGGCGAGCATACCACCGAAGTGTTGCGTGAGTGGCTCGACTGGGACGACACAAAACTCGCGGCCTTCGACGGCCGCAACGTTGGCGACTAAAATTTCCCTGCCGACTGGGTCAGCATTTCCGGCCAGGACGCTTTCAGCAGTTTGACTCCACCCTCGTCCAGCGCCTGTTTTATCTTCGCGTTCATGTCGTAACGGGTCTGAAAATATTTTGTGCTGGGCGCCCAATAACGGACGCCGATCGCAATGCCGCCATAGGTGAAATCCTGAATGCCGACGAGCGGCGGAGTAGCGTCTTCCGTCTTGATCTCAGCCTGCAGGACACAGCGAACGAGGTCGGCGACCCGTAGCGGGTCTTCGTCTGTTCCAACATACAGCACGGATTCGACAATCCGGCTGCCTTCCGAATTGACCAGGATCTGGCCAACGACTTCCTTGTTAGGCACGGTGATCGTTTCGCCGTCTTCGCCGCGCAGCACGGTCGCCGCCAAGGTCACTTCTTCAACGACGCCGCTCACATCCTGGATCTTGACCGTATTGCCGACGACGAAAGGCCGGGTCAGGATAATCGCAAAACCGGCACCATAATTCGACAGCGGCCCCTGTAAGGCAAACGTAAGTCCAAAGGCGGATGCGCCCGCGAGCGCGATCAAGGGCGCGATGGTAATGCCGAAATTGCCCATTGTGGCGATCACGACGAAGACAATAATCAGAATCTTCACCATATTGCCGATAAAGCGCGACAGGGTTACGTCGAGCTCCTTGCGCTCGCACAGCAGCGCGACCCGGGCCCCAAGCCAGCCACCGACCTTCAAGCCGACGACGAGAAATACTAACGCTCCCAGGATTTGGAACCCGTAGGCGACGCCGAACTCGATTCCCTTGTCGGCAAGCTTTGTCAGCGTTTCCAGTTCGATTTCCATGCCGTTACCTCAGGTCCGTTGTTTCACATAGCAGCAACAATATGGCAGATTGGCGCTACAATAACGTTTGTTCGGGGGATTGTTTATGCGCCTTCTCATTGCGCTTCTAATACCGTTCTTTTTGTTTTTCACGATCGGCCGTCCCATAGCCGGTATTATCTGCCTGATTCTGCAGCTTACGCTAATCGGCTGGATACCGGCGGCGATCTGGGCCGTCTATTCCTTGAGCCAGTTCAACACCGACAAGAAGATCGACGAGCTGCGGTCCGATTAGTAAGACCGGACGAGGAACTTGAATATGCCGAGAATCACCGGCGGCACTGTCGTCAAACTGCTCATATTTTCGCTGCTCGTGGGTTTCCTGCTTACGTGGCTGAATGTCGGCCCTCAGGACGTGTTCCAATACGGAATAGAAAACGCTGAGAAAATTTTCAATTGGGCTGTCGACCTGTTCGGCAACGCGCTCACCTATATCCTGCTCGGTGCTGTCGTCGTCCTGCCGATTTGGCTGGTTTTTTATCTTTTACGATTTGCCCGTGGAAAACGCTGACGCCGCTTAGTCCGAGTTTTCCGTGTCCAGGTCTTTGTCTCGGCCAGTAGACGGCGTGGCCGATTGTTTCGATATATCCGATAGCATGCCGGCGAGCCCATCGATAAACCGTTTGAAGTCAACGCCATCGTCTCGTGTTGGCGCCTGGTCTCTATCAGGCGTCGCGACAGCGACCTCGCGGCCAGTTGGGAAGGCGCGTGGCGGCCTTCCTGTGGACGCATTGCTCATGAACGCCTTCCAAAGCGAAGCCGGTAATTGTCCACCCGTGACCCTTTTGGTGGGCGAGTCGTTGTCGTTACCGAGCCACACGCCCGCGACCAGGTCGGCGGTGTATCCGACAAACCAGCTGTCGCGATATTTCTGACTGGTTCCCGTCTTGCCCGCCGATGCATGGTCTCTCAGACGGGCGCCGCGCCCCGTACCCGACTTCAGCGCTTCGGTCAGCATCACATTCATCTGGCGTAGGTTGCGGCTCTCGATTACCCGGCCGAGAGAAGAGCCGCTACGCCGGTATATGACCCTCCCGGCCCGGGTCCGCACCTCAAGAATGCCGTGCGGCGCGACGGCGTAGCCGCCATTCGCGAAGGGCGCGTAAGCTGACGTCAACTCAAGCAACGAGACCTCTGACGCACCGAGCGCGAGGGACGGGTGTGACGCGATTGGTGAGGTGATCCCCATTCGCTGTGCCGTCGCGATGACCTTATCGCGGCCTATCCGTTCCGACACCTTTACCGCGACAGTGTTGATCGATTGCGCCAGCGCGCGGGTCAACGTGACGTTCCCGGCATACTTGTTATTGAAATTGCGCGGTTTCCAGCCATTGATGCTCACCGGCGAATCCTTCACCCTATCGCTCGGCTCCAGCCCTGCCTCAAGCGCCGCCAGATAGACGAACGGCTTGAAAGCGGAGCCCGGCTGGCGACGCGCCTGAACCGCCCGGTTGAACTGGCTCCGCGCGTAGGAACGGCCGCCTACCATGGCACGTATCGCGCCTTCCGGACCGAGGGCGACCAGCGCACCCTGCGCCACGTTTCGCGCCTTACCATGACGTTTCAGGGTCGCGGAAAGAGCGCGCTCCGCTTCCCTCTGCACCTTTGGAGAAAGGGTCGTAAGAACGATCAAGTCGTCATCCCTGTTGCCGGTCAGGCGCGGCAGGCGTTCCTGCACCCAATCGGCGAAATACCGGACGCCCTTGGTCCGAGAATGACGAGCCAATCGCGCCGGATTCTTCTTGGCGGCCGCGGCCCGTTTTTCGGTCAAATAGCCGGCGGCCACCATGTTCCGAAGCACCTGTGCCGCCCGGTCGCGAGACCGATTTATATCGTTCGTCGGCGCATATCGCGACGGCGCCTTGAGCAGCCCCGCCAGAAGCGCGGCTTCCTGCAGATTGACCTTGCGCGCCGATTTGCCGAAATAGCGCTGCGATGCCGCTTCGACACCGTAGGCGCCCGCACCGAGATAGGCCCGGTTCATGTACAGGGTAAGGATATCATCCTTGCTGAGCCGCGCCTCGAGCCACAACGCCAGCATCAGCTCGCGAATCTTGCGCAGTAATGTCCGTTCGGGCGTCAGGAACAGGTTCTTCGCCAATTGCTGCGAGATCGTGCTGCCGCCCTGCACCACCCCGCCAGCCATGACATTGGCCGCCATGGCGCGGAAAAAGCCGATAACGTCCATACCGAAATGCTGATAGAAGCGGCGATCCTCGGTGGCGAGGATCGCGTGCGGCAGATGCGGCGGCATCTCCGCGACCCCGACCATAACCGTGTTGAACGCTCCCCGTTGCGCTACGACGCTACCGTCGGCGGCAAGCACGGTAACGCCGGGGCTCTTCTTGACTTTCCACAGACTGGACGTATCCGGCATCTCCGGCGCCAAGGTCAGGAACAGCGCCGCCCAGATGACGCCGAACGTCACAAACAAGGTCGCGATCAGGCTGGACAATCGGCGTGCGAGCGAGCGGCGCTTAACCGGCGCCACCTTTTTCTTCTTTTTCTTGGAAGCTGCCAACCGTTGCTCAACTCAATCCGGGTTTCGGTCCAGGGAGGAAAGTTTGAACCCGGGGCCTTGATCGTCAATGGCCTCCGGTCCGGCTTTACCCGCGAACCGCCGATACAGGCCACGCAGCCCACGCCAAATCTTCGGCAGCAACCACAGGGCGGCCAGGAAAAATATCAGTGCAAAGACGAGGAAAAGCGTCGGCTTGAAGATCGCCAGCAGCAAACCGCCGACGACGAGTACATCCTCGAAGAAAGATGCCGCCCAATTGGTCACGGGCTCCGGAGAGGTATTAATGATGGCGCGGCTGCCGGCCTTCGTCGCGTGACTGCCCGCGGCGATGGCGGCACCGCCAAGCAGCGCCAGCGCGACCATATAGTCCTCGCCCAGGCCTGTCGTCGCGCCGGCGGCCATTGCTGCGCCGGCCGGAATACGGATGAACGTATGAACCGCATCCCAGACTGTATCGACGCCCGGGATCTTATCCGCGATGAATTCGACGACGTAGGCAACGCCTGCAACCGTCAGCACAATCGGGCTCGTCAATACTGACAATCCGTCTGGCAACGGTACCAAACCGAAAGTGCCCAACAGGCCTACCACCAGGACGGTCGCGTACAAATTGATGCCGCTCGCCCAGGCGGCGCCCATCGCAAGCGTGATGATCGACAGCGCGTCCATTCACATCCCCCGGCGCCCAAGAATTAGAGCACCTTGTCAATAAATAGGGATGAGTCGGGCATGCAGCAATAGCGCGTGCCCTATACGGTTTTGTGTGAAGCTTCCGGGAAAAAAGCAAATTTGCGCAGGAATCGGGTGGGTCGCCCAGAATATCCATCCTAAATCTGACCCTAGAGATGATAATGTAAAAGGAGACAGAATATGTACGCCACCAACGTTGCCAGGATGACTGACTCGACCCACCTGACCGCCGAAACCATCCAATATCGCATCCAAGAATGCACGCTGGGACCGGTCGCTATTGCCGCGAGCATGCGAGGTATTTGCGCCATATTGTTCGGTGAGGACAAAGCTGCACTGGAGAATGACCTTGCGGCGCGCTTCCCAACCGCATCTCTGATCGAAGGCGACGGCGAGTTCGACCGATTGGCCGATACCGTCGCGCGATATATCGACAAGCTGACCGACACAGTCGAATTTCCCCTCGATCCGAGTGGAACCGACTTCCAGCAGCGGGTCTGGCGGGCGCTTCGGGAAATCGCCCCCGGCACGACCGCCAGCTACAAAGAGGTCGCAATACGTATCGGATCGCCGAAGGCGGTTCGCGCGATCGCCCGGGCGTGCGCCGCCAACCCGATCGCGATCGCCATCCCATGTCACAGGGTCGTGCGCAGCGACGGATCGATGTCCGGATACCGCTGGGGCAAGGCGCGCAAGCGCATGCTGCTGGACCGTGAGGCGCAATCGTGAACCACACCGTCGAAACAATGTCCCGGAGGAGCGTCCCGGTGAATCTAAAGAGTCTCGATGGGGACCGGCTGGCAACAGAATTGGATCGAGAGGGATTCGCCATCGTACCGGGTTTGCTCGATGGCGAAACCTGCGCCACGCTCGCCGCCACCTATGGCGACGATAACCGTTTCCGGAGCCGTGTCGTCATGGCGCGGCATGGATTCGGCCGCGGCGAGTACAAATACTTCGACAACCCGCTTCCGCCGGTCGTTGCCGGATTGCGAGCGGCGCTGTACCCCCCACTCAGCGGCATCGCCAATCGATGGAACGACGCTTTAGGCATCGACGCGCAATTTCCCGGCACGCTCGCACCCTATCTCGACGCCTGTCACGCGGCCGGCCAGACCAAACCAACGCCCTTGATTTTGAAATACGAGGCGGGGGACTACAACTGCCTGCATCAGGATCTCTACGGCGAGATGGTCTTCCCGCTGCAGACCGCCATCCTGCTATCGCGCCCCGGAGAAGAATTTTTGGGCGGCGAGTTCGTGATGACGGAACAGCGGCCGCGCATGCAATCGCGCGTCATGGTCGTTCCCTTGCAGCAAGGCGACGGCGTCATATTTCCGGTCCGGCAACGCCCGGTTCAGGGTGTCAAGCGGCGCTACAGGGTCAATATGCGGCACGGCGTAAGCCGGCTGTCGAGCGGCCAACGCTTCACGCTCGGCGTAATCTTCCACGATGCGAAATGACGACCCGTACGCCCGACCTTTTCGCCGCGCCGACAGGAGTGATCGAACCCATTGCCGAGGGCGCCGTCCATTTGCGCGGCTACGTCCTTGCCGAAGCGGCCACACTGGTCAGCGAAATTTATCGTATCGCGGAAGCCGCGCCTTTCCGCCACATGGTTACGCCGGGCGGCCATACGATGTCCGCCGCGATGACCAATTGCGGGCCGGCCGGGTGGACCACGGACCGAAGCGGCTACCGCTACGCGCGCGTCGATCCAACGACCCGTGAGGTTTGGCCGGCGCTCCCGGATATCTTTTCGTCTCTCGCGGCGCGAGCCGCGACTCAGGCAGGCTTTCGAATATTCCGACCGGACGCGTGCCTGATCAACCGTTATGCGCCGGGCGCGAAACTGTCCTTACACCAGGATCGGGACGAATTGGACTTCGACGCCCCCATCGTTTCCATGTCGCTGGGCCTACCGGCGACCTTCCTGTTCGGTGGACCGAAACGCGCCGAGCGCCCGCGACGCATAGCGCTAGAACATGGCGACGTGGTCGTGTGGGGCGGTCCGGCGCGCCTGTTCCATCATGGGGTTGCCCCGGTGAAGGACGGCGTCCACGAAGCGACGGGCCGCGCCCGATACAATTTAACCCTACGCAAAGCGTTATGATTCGGTGCCTTTACGACCCTACGCCTGTGAGCAGTTATCAGCTCGATTTCGATAACTATGCGGAAATTCTTGACCTAGCCTGTCTGGAGACGAAGAGTTTCCGACTAGATTTAGACGGGCTTTGGGAGGGAAATTATGGCGTCCGGTAGCAAGAACACGATCTTTGCAGGGGCGGGACCAGGCGAGGCCAAGAACGCGGGGCGGTACCGGCCCGGACTGTTCCGGCTGCGACCAGACGGCTCCGAATGGGAGGCGGTAGCCGGCGGCCTGCCAGATAACGTAGAGGTGCGCTGCATCGCCCAGCACCCGACCGATCCGAAGATACTGTTCGTCGGCACTCAGGATGGCCCCTACCGCAGCACCGACGGCGGGGACAGTTGGCAGCGGCCGGACTTTCCCGACAAGGACACTGTGATTTGGACGGTGGAAGTGCACCCCACGCAACCGAACATCGTGTATTGCGGCGCGGCCCCCGTCGCGGTCTACCGCAGTTCCAATGGCGGGGACAGCTGGCAGTGGATGCCGCAGATCCAATCGCCTTCCCGCTGCGAGCGCGAGGGCTTCGATACGCGCACGATCAGCGTCACCTTCAATCCGGTGAAACCGGACGAAGTCTATGTAGGACTGGAGGTCAGCGGCGCGCTGCACAGCACTGACGGTGGCGAAAGCTGGACCGACGTCTCGGCGCATTTGATGGAACTGGCGCAACTGCCGCACCTGCAGAGCAACGTGGGCGGCCGCCATTGCGGCGTCTGCGAGGGCATGCTGGACACCCACGCCATGGCGATCAGCAGCGCCGCGCCGGATACTGCCTTCCTCGGTATACGTATGGGCATTTTCCGGACCGAGGATGACGGCGCCACGTGGCAGGACATCGAAATTGGACGTCATTCGCCGCTCACCTATTGCCGCGACGTAATCGTCTCGCCGCACGACCCGAACGTGTTCTACGCCGCCCTGTCGAAGGCGGCATTCAGCACCCAGGGATCGTTGTACCGCAGCGACGACGTGGCCCGGACATGGCGGCGCATCGACCACGGGGTCGCCGCGGAAAGCACCATCATGGCGCTGGCGGCGCATCCAACCGATCCGGCGAGCCTGTACAGCGTTACCCGGATGGGACAAGTGATCGGTACGGTGGATAACGGTGTCACTTGGCAGAACCACCCGCTGCCCGACGGCGTGCGCGATGTCTACGCCGTCGCCTGCACCTGAAACGCGGCGAAATGCTGCCTCGAATGCAGATGGGATGGATGGCTCCCAGCATCGTAATGCGCCAAATTGAAAACACATTAATTGGGCAAGACGCCCAGCAGCGAGCCTGCGGCGAACGGTAATTTGCCAAACAACCTGATGTGCCGAAGGTGATTCCAACCAACTTCGAGATGATCTAGTTTGGGATTCGGCTCTCTAGGGAAATCCCATGACAAATGCGCCCGCGAACATCGCCGCCTCGTTCGATTTGAGCAAGATCGATCGAGCCTTTCTCGACGACCCGTTTCCGACATATGCCGCGCTGCGCCTGCACGATCCCGTCCACCGGTGCCCTGACGGGTCCTATTTCCTTACCCGCTACAGCGACATCATGGCGGTCTACCGCGACCGCCGCTTCAGTTCGGATAAGAAGGCAGGGTTCGGGCCTAAATACGGCGACACGCCGCTCTACAAACACCACACTACGAGCCTGGTCTTCAACGATCCGCCATTGCATACGCGCGTGCGGAAATTGCTGGCGCCCGCCTTTACGCCGCGTGCGCTGACGGTTCTCGAGCCGCGATTCGTGGCGCTGGTCGACGGGTTGCTGGACGACGCGGCGGCGCGCGGCGAGATGGACCTGATCGGCGATTTCGCCTCCGCCCTGCCGGTGGAGATTATCGGCGACATGCTGGGCGTGCCTCGCGCGGACCGCGGGCCGTTGCGCGGCTGGTCGCTGGCAATCCTGGGCGCGCTGGAACCCGTATTGTCCGAAGAGATAGAGCGCAACGGCAACGACGCGGTCACGGATTTCTCGCACTATCTGGCCGGGCTGATCGCCGACCGGCGCGCCAATCCGCGTGACGACGATGTGTTGACCGCCTTAATCTCTGGAGAGGTCGACGGCGAGAAGCTGACCGATGACGAGCTGATTCAGAATTGCATCTTCCTGCTCAATGCCGGGCATGAAACGACCACGAATTTGATCGGCAACGGCGTCGCCGCGCTGATCGAGCATCCCGAGGAACGCGCCCGGCTGCAGGCCGACCCCGCCTTGATCAATTCGGCGGTCGAGGAATTCTTGCGCTTCGAGAGCTCGAACCAGCTCGGCAACCGGCGCGCGGCCGAGGATGTCGAGGTCGGGGGCGTCGAAATGCCGGCCGGCACGTTTATCACGCTGTGCATCGGCGCGGCGAACCGGGATCCAACGGCGTTTTCTAACCCCGACCGCCTCGATATTTCCCGATCGCCGAACCGCCACGTCGCCTTCGGCGCCGGCATTCATGCCTGCGCCGGTATGACCCTGGCGCGCATGGAAGGCCGCATCGCGATTGGGCGGCTTTTGCAACGGTTTCCGGATCTACGCCCGAACGGCACACCCGTTCGCGGCGGCCGCGTGCGGTTCCGCGGATACCTGTCCTACCCACTCAAACTCGCCTAAAGCGTTACGTAGCGAGCCGGATTTCCCGCTCGTAAAGCGCGCGATCAAACGCTTCCAATTCCGCCTGCACGCGGCCATAGACCGTGTCGGCGGGATAGCGGCCGTCCGGGTCGGCTTCGCCAGCCGGCATACCCATGAACAGTTCGACCGCTTCCTCAATCGTTTCGACGCTCCAGATGTGAAATTTTTCAGCTGCCACCGCGTCTGACACGTCATCCCGAAGAATAAGATTCTTTTCGTTAGATTTTGGGACGACGACACCTTGCTCTCCGGTCAATTCGCCCGCTTCCCGGCAACAGCGGAAGAAACCTTCGATCTTGTGATGCGCACCCCCGATCGCCTGTGCGTCGCCGCGCTGGTTCATCGAACCGGTAATGCCGATATCCTGACGCAGCGGAATGCCGGAGAGGTCGGAAATGATCGCGAGCACTTCCGCCAGCGACGCGCTGTCGCCCTCGACGCCGCCGTAATTTTGCTCGAAGGTAATCGAGCAGTTGAAGGAAAGCGGAAAACGGCGCGCGAAACGGCCGGCCAGGAAACCCTGGAGGACCATGACACCTTTCTGCTGGATCGGCCCGCCGAGCGCCACCTGCCGCTCGATATTGATGACCCCCATTCGGCCCGCCGACGCGCGCGCGGTGATGCGCGACGGCCCGCCGAAAGCATGGTCGCCGAGATCGCGAACGGTCAAGCCGTTAACCTGGCCTACCGTACGACCCGTCGTCGCGATCATGACCTGGCCGTCGGTAATCGACTCCTGCATGCGATCTTCGATGCGCGCATTGCGGCGGCGGCGGTTCTCGATCGCCTGTTGAACAATCTCCGACGACACCGATTTCTGTCCCGCCTTGATCGCCAGCTCTACAGCCTCGACAACCACGTCCTCGACGATCTCGAACCGAGCGGTCAGCTTCTCGCGGCTCGCCGCCCAACGGGTGGCCATGCCGATCAGGCGCTGCACCGCCGCGTCGTCGCAATCGAACTTGCGATGATCCTGCGCGATCTGGCGGATCAGCGCGCCGTAGCTCGCGACGTTTTCCGGCGTCGTATCCATATCCGCATCGATATCCGCCTTGACCTTGAAATAAGTCTGATATTCCGGATCGATCGAGAAAAACGCGTAATAAAATCGCGGCGCCCCGACGATCACAACCTTCAGATCGAGTGGCACCGGTTTCGGGCGAGGCGCGCCAGCGAGCGGCACCGCGCCGTTCCGCTGCAACTCTTCAATACGGGATTCGCCGTCGCGGAGCGCGCCCTTCAAAAACTCCCAGCTGATTGGATTTCGCGCCAACGCGTCGGCGCGAATGACCAGGATGCCACCATTCGCGCGATGCACGGAACCGGCCCGCAGCATCGTGAAATCAGTATACAGCCCGCCTTCCGCCGGTCGGTATTCCATTCGGCCGAACAGGTTCTCGTATGTCGGGTTGGCTTCCAGCAGAACGCCCGGATTCGGATCGTCGCTATGGTCGACGAAGAGATTGACCGTATACCGGTCTTCGGGAAGTTCTCGGCGTACGCCGCCTTCTTCGCCGGCGCCGAACAGTTGTAGGTTTTCTAATACGTCGTTCCGCATTTCGACGAGCCAGCGCACGACGCCGCCATATCCGGAGAACTCTCCGCGGACCGCCTCGAACTGAACATCGAGGGCACCGTCGGCGGCGCCCTGGGTAATCTCCATGACCCGGACACCCATTTCCGCCTGCTGTTGTGCCGCGTTTCGATTTAGAGCATTGAGTTTCTCGCCGACCTCCCGCCCCTTCTCCTGCAGCCGCGTTTGCTCTTCAGGCGGGAACTCGTCGAGATTCGCCGGCTTGCCCTCGGCATTGACCGGAACGACCGACGTCCCCTGGGGCGATTGCACGAAGTCGAGCCCGTTTTCCCGCGCCTCGGCGCGAAGCGCCTCCATTTCTCCCGCAATCGCCTGCTGCAATTTCTCATTTTCGGCACGCACTTCCGCCTGATAGGCGTCGCCACCGAACGTTCCGGACAATCCTTCGCGAATCTGCCGGACCAGCAAAATTATCCGGTCGCGAAACTTTCGCCCGACACCGGCTGGAAGCGGCAGCGGCCGGGGCCGGTGCGGCCGCCGGAAATTGTTCAGGTAGACCCAATCGTTCGGCGGCGGCTTGTGTTCCACGAAATCTTCTAGGAAGTGCATGGTCGAGGTCATGCGGCCACTGCGGTCTTCACCGACAACGAAGATATTGAAGCCTGGATCCGTAACGTTCAGCCCAAACTCCAGCGCCGTGCGGGCCCGACTATGGCTGGACAGGGTGAAGATATCGCCGCCGGCACGGAAGCCGGGTTCGAATACGGGTAAAGCGACATCGGTTGCGGCTAATCGCTTGGCGGGCATTGGCGTCTCCACTCCGTTTCGCGGCGAAAATTGAGCCTCGTCATTTGTAAAGCGATACGAAGGGGAAGCAAAGAAACGGTTAACCGTCGAGATATCGTCGGCTTCAGGGTAAATGAAAAGGCCTCACGCGCATTAGCGTACAGCCCCGATATCGACGATCGCCAATTTTTTTAAAGTGTCGCGCTTACCCGAACAGGCCGAGGATCGCGGTTTCGCTTTGCGCGGCGAGGCTGGTCGCGTTCACACCGATCTGCTGGCGCGTCTGCAAGGAGAGACGATTCGCCGCTTCTTCCGTCAAATCCGCATTGGTCAGCGACGCGGCGCCCGCTTCCAGCGTATTGGTAAGGTCTTCCGTAAAATCGAGGCGCGTCTGCAATGCGGAGGAACTCGATCCCAATGTCGCCGTATTGGTTCGAACGGTCGACAGCGCCGCCCGCGTTTCGGCCAGCGCGGCGTCGATATCGCCGTCCGTCGCGAATGTCGTGCTGCTGATGCCGAGACCGGCGCTGGAAGAGTCCGCGCCTTGTACGGTGAGGCTGCTCGAACCGTCCTCGTTGAGTGAGACATCGAGATTGTCCGGGCCGCCCTGAATGAGATTGGTGCCGCCGAAGCTGGCGTCTTGCGCCAAACTATCGATCTGCGACCGCAATTCGTTGAACTGGCTGGCAAGCGCCGCGCGTTGCGTGGGGTCATTGGTGTTCTGCGCGGCACGCGCGAGGCCTTCCGCCTGCTGCGCAAGGTCGCTGATTGCATCCAGTCCGTTGCTTGCAGCCTGGATCGTGCTGAGCGCCTGATCCACGCCGTCCTTGGTCTGGGTCAAGTCCTGCGCCCGGTCGCTCAGCGCGCGGGATGCAAAAAAATCGGCCGCGCCATCAAGCGGATCACGAACACGCAGCCCCGATGACAAGCGGTTGTCTGTGCGCTGAGCCAAACCATTGGTTTGTTGTAGACTCAGCAGGTTGCCGCGGACCGCGCCGGATAGATTAACCGAATCTGTCATACTCGATTGCCTCGTTCGCGTTAAGCGAACTGCCCCTATTTATTAATTTGACAGTCGTGCGATTATATCCAAATTGGCTCGAAGTGCAAGGCTAAAGTATTGATACTTAACAGAAATAGTTAACCTGGAAACGCGGAATTCGTCTCTAATTTTAATTAATTTTTCGCCCGTCAGGCGATTATAGGCAAGATATTGGATTCACGCAGGAAAGCGGCCATAAGCACGCCCCTTTCATTCTTCGGATCGCGCGCTATCCTCTAGAGCCGCGCCGTCCGGTCGCGCAGGATCGAATATTCAACGAGGAATTATGACGGAACATAGGGCCGATTGGCCATCGGACATTTTCGCCGTATTACGCGAACGCGAAATTTCCCAGATTTGCCATGTCCCCGATGCCGGACACGATCGATTGATCCGCCTGTGCACAGCGCAGAACGATATGTCGGTGACCACGCTGACCACGGAAGAAGAAGGGGTCGGAATGCTGGCCGGTGCGTGGCTCGGCGGCCGCCGCGGCGCGCTGCTGATGCAAAGCAGCGGTGTCGGCAACACGATCAATGCGCTCGCCCTTCCCGCCGCCTGCCGGATGCCGTTCTTCACGATCGTCACGATGCGAGGCGAATGGGGCGAAGGCAATCCGTGGCAGCTTCCGATGGGTCTGGGCGCGCCCGGCGCACTGGAAGCGATGGGCGTCACGCTATTCCGGGTAGACCGGGCGGAAGACGTAACCGATACGGTCAATGCCGCGGCCGGGCAGGCGTTCAATAACCAAGTTTCGACGGCGGTCCTGCTATCGCAGCGCCTGATCGGCGCGAAGGGGTTCAAATGAACTCGGGTACTCTGCAGCGCCGCGACGTAGTGGGCGCCATCCTTACACTACGCAAGCCAAATCTTCTCGTCGTCGGCGGACTGGGTTCCTCGTCCTGGGACATTGCCGCGACAGACGACAATCACCAGGATTTCTGCATGATCGGCGGCATGGGGCTGGCCGTGCCGGTGGGGCTGGGTCTCGCTGGCGCGCGGCCGGAAAACCGCGTGTTGGTCATCACCGGCGACGGCGACATGCTGATGGGCATGGGTTCGCTCGCGACGGTCGCGCAGGTCCAGCCGCGCAACCTCATCATCGTCGTGCTCGATAATGAAGTCTTCGGTGAAACCGGCGGACAGCCGACCCATACGGCGGGCGTGACGGATCTGGCGGCAATCGCGAAAGGCGCCGGAATCGCGGTCACCGGGACGATTCGCGACAATACCGCGTTGACCGAGGCCGTGCCCCTTATTCATGAGGCGGAGGGGCCGCTCTTCTATGTGGTGAAAATCAGCGCAGACTTGCCGGAAACCGTCTACCCACCCCTGGACGGGCCGTTCGCGAAAGACCGCTTTCGTACGGCAGTTCTCGGCGGCGCGAACGCATAAGCGCGACCTTGCCATAGGCCGGAACACTCGCCTATGTTCGCGTCGGCTCGCACGGTAGTGTGCGTCCCGCGGAAAGGAAACGCGACGCATGTTTGTCTACACGATTAACCGCATTCTGCACCTGATCCCGGTGCTGTTCATTTTGTCGGTCGTCGTGTTCTCTTTCGTGCATTTGCTACCGGGCGACCTTATCGACACGTTGATTGGCGACGAAGAAGCGGAAGACCCCGAGTTGCGGGAGCTGTTGCTGAAGGAATACGGGCTCGATCAGCCCCTCTATGTCCAATATGGCGTCTGGCTCGGAAAAATCATGCAGGGCGATTTCGGAAAATCGCTGGTGACTCGCCGTTCGATTTCGACCGAATTGTTCGAATTGATACCGGCGACGGCCTATCTGGGCCTCGCGGGCATTACGATTTCGATGCTGATCGCGATACCGCTCGGATCGATCGCGGCGGTCAAACGAAACTCGCCCGTCGATTATTCGGCGCAGGTGACGTCGCTCATTGGAATCTCGATTCCGGAATTCTGGTTCGCCATCATGTGCGTGTTGGTGTTTTCGCTTTACCTCGGCTGGCTGCCGTCTTCCGGTTATGTAAGTCCGTTCGAGGATTGGAAAAAAAGCCTGCTGTACTTGATTTTACCTGCAGCGGCGATCGGATTCCGGCAGGCGGCCTATACGACCCGGCTGACGCGGTCCAGCATGCTGGACGAAATGAACAAGGAATACGTGAACACGGCACGATCGCTCGGTTTCTCGGAACGAAAAGTCATCTATAAATACACGTTGCGCAACGCGATGATCCCGACTGTCACGATCAGCGGACTGCAATTGGCGGATCTGCTGGGTGGAACCGTCGTCCTGGAGACGATTTTCTCCTGGCCCGGTATTGGGCAGGCGATCTACCTGGCGATCATCGACCGCGACTACCCCCTGATCCAAGCCGGCGTCTTCGTGCTCGGCCTCATCGTGGTTGTCGTCAACCTTGCGGTTGACCTGCTCTATCGCGCGCTCAACCCCCGCGTCAGTCTAAGCTAGCCGAGCCCACTACCTACCATATTACCGTTCGGCAATTCGGAGTCCCACCGCGTGTCACGCAGACGCCCGCACGGGTATCGCTGCACGGCCAGTAGCGTCCTGAAATCGTTTCCGGAAACCAGACGATTTCGCCGAAAGATGTCGATTATAGTTGAGCATATGTACATACTGTAGGAACATGCTCGCGATCGATCTTAATAGGTGCGTCAACGGCTACTTTTTGCCGTATTCTGGTGCCAATAATAACGGGTCGTATAGAGTACCGCGGCGACGCGGTGGGTTATTCATAGGCGCCAAGCGCCGTCATACGCCAAGGGAGGCTATCAATGTCAAAAGACGACACCACAAACAAACCTGATGGGACAACGGGCCCGACCCGTCGTCAGTTCCTGGGAACCGCCGGCGCGGTTGCCGGTGCCGCTGCGATCGGCGGGGTTGCGCCGAAAGCGGAAGCCGCCAAACGCCATCCGAAGCGGGGCGGTACGGTTCGCTTCGCGACGCGCGCGGACTCCCGCGGCCTCGACATGCATCGGAACTATTACTATTACGTTTCGCATCCATTGGCCGCCACTTCGATGGGCATGATGGATTTGAACCTGAAGATGGAACCGGTTCCGGGCATCGCCGTCAGTAACGAAGTCACCAACAACAACAAGACCTACACGTTCAATCTTCGCAAAGGTGCGACCTATCATAACGGTGAGGACGTCGATGCGGCGTCGATCAAATGGAATTTGGAGCGCATTC
>Ga0315338_1001563_pt1 | contig 27828 bp, 30 predicted proteins | sample ASW8metaG_FD_204518 | JGI IMG/M metagenome (GOLD analysis project Ga0315338, IMG submission 204518) | Ammonia-oxidizing marine archaeal communities from Monterey Bay, California, United States - ASW #8 | ecosystem: Environmental > Aquatic > Marine > Coastal | place: USA: California | collected... | reverse complement strand
GGTAGGGGTTCACGTCCAGCAACGGGATATTCAGCTGGCCGCTAATATCTGGACGCAGACCACTCAGATCCACGCTCAAATTTCCCGTGCCGGTCATCGCATCCAGCGTCACGCTGGCACTATCGAGCGTAATCCGATCGGGCGTATAAATAAGGGATCCGGCGGCATCAAAATTCTGCAATTGCTCGCCTGGAGGCATTTCAGTCCCTGCAAAGGCGGCGAGGTCGCGCAATGAGGTAATCGCCGTTTCCACATACCCATCGACCGCAAAATCTTCACCTGCTGGGATGCGACCATCAAAATTGGCCGTGATCAGATCACCGCCCAGAGCCAGATTGAGACTGGTTTCCTGCCCCTCGAAAAATCCGCGCAAGGAACCCAGATCGGCATCAAATGTTAGCGGTTGCCCCTCGACATTGAGGCTGCCGCGCACTTGCACCGGTTCATCCACACTGACCAGCTGCACGGCCATGTCGAGCCCCGTCACATCGCGTCGCTCTACCCCGTCACTCCAGCTGACAGACGCATTCTCAATGCGCACATCGCCAAATGATGTCTCGATCGGCAGGGCGCCGGGCTGTCGGATGAAAGCGCCTGACGTTTGAGAAGTCCGAGAGGGCGCATCAGATTCCGCAGCGGCAAAGGTCCAGTTATTCGCCGCACCGCGCTGCTCGAGTCGGATGACGGGATCCACCAGCACAAATTCATCGATCTCCACCCGACCAGAAAATAGCGGAATCAATTTCACCGCGACTCGCATCTCCGCCATCTCGGCGAAATCAACATCGCCATAGCCATCAAGATTGGCGATTCGCACGTCTGCTGCCTGCACTTCCAGTCTCGGCAGCAAGCTGAAACTGAGATCTCCGTTCAGCGTCACCGGGCGGTTCAGCGCGGTCCGTGCGGCGTCTTCCACCTGTGTGCGATAGGCCGAAGACGGCACCAATGCAGGCAATGCAAGCGTCACAACAAGGACAATAGCCACCAGGCCAAGTAGGAATTTCGACACGTGTGACATCTAACAGTCTCCTGATCTGGCAAATTTCGAACCGCCACCGAATGCGGTAGCACACGCTTTTGGCGAGACGTTTGCCAACCGCCGCGTTAATGTAAAGGTTAATGAGGAATATTCGAAGAGCCAACGGCCTATCAATGGGGGATAAAATTATGAGCGACACTAAATTGAGCAAGCTTGTTCACCGTCGGGAAATTCTGATGGGGCTCGCTGCCGGGACAATGGTGCCATTTCTGTCGGGGTGCGCTGAGAACGACGCGCTGGGTCGCAGCCAGCTTATGTTGATTTCCGACAATGATTTAATGCAACTCTCCGACGCGGCCTGGGAAGAATCCCTCAAGGAGGAGCGCGTCCTGCGCGACCCATATTATGCGCGTCGACTTCAGCGTGTCGGCAATCGCGTTGTTGCCAGTTCAGGGCTCGACCACCTCAATTGGGAATTTGTCGTTCTCGACAGCCCAACCGTGAATGCCTGGGTTTTGCCGAATGGCAAGGTGGCTTTCTATAAAGGTATTCTCGACCTTATGGACACAGACGATCAGGTTGCGGCGGTCATGGGGCATGAAATTGGCCATGTCGCTGCCCGTCATTCTGCCGAACGCGCCAGTCAGCGCATGGCCGCTCAATACGGGATGAGTATCGTCGAATCCTATCTGGGTGGGCGTTCGGATATGCAGTATAATAGCGAGATTGGTGCGGCGCTCGGCGCGGGCGTGACCTTTGGTGTATTGATGCCATATTCTCGCCAGCACGAATATGAAGCGGATCGGCTTGGCATCGATTACATGGTTGCCGGCCGCTACGATCCGCGACACGCCATCGATTTTTGGATGGGGATGTCGCAATTGCATTCCGGCAATGAAATGGCCTTCATGTCGACTCACCCGTCTAATGACGACCGCATCGCCGCCATGCGTGCCCACATGACCGGTTCCGGCTACGTCTGAGCAGGCGGTTTCGCCCAGCTGACAAAGCCCTGATTGCACGGTTGCCACCGCGAGGCGGGGACGCTAGTTTCCCGCGCCTCACGGAAGCGTTGCGACGCTGCCCGTTGCGTGCCGCCTTAGCTCAGTTGGTTAGAGCGCTAGAATGTGGATCTAGAGGTCTCCCGTTCGATTCGGGAAGGCGGTACCATTTTTCCGAGACATTGTTGGGTGAATAGACGCGGGTGAGCGTGTTTTTCGCGCCTCCGACCTGTATATTTCTCATCGCTTTCTAACAGGCAGCCTGTCGCTGGCCGGTCGGCGGCATTGCCGGGCGTACCAGGGCCGACCAGTTCGCGGTTTCGCTGGCGCACGCAAATGCCATGTCGCAATTGTTTTGCTGGATCTTGAGAACGACAAGACAAGGTTATTGGCGGAGTAAGCAATTTTCATGGATGGCCCGCTAGAACCATGGGTGACAAAGTGGGCAAAACAGGATCCTCTTCGTATCGCATGGATCAGAGCGGAGCCCCAATATTGACTGACCGATTGTCGCGCAACGTGCCGCGCAAGAAGCGCGATTTCACCCAACTTATTCTACTAGGCTTGGCCACCGCGCTCGTATTTATTCTGCTCGGAGGCGAGGCCTTCGCCCACGGCGTCACAGAAGGCGATAAGGGCTATATCCAGCAGATCACGGGGATCAATCTGATCCCGTTCATCTATCTCGGCGCCAAGCATATGGTCACGGGGTATGACCATCTGCTCTTCCTGTTTGGCGTGATCTTCTATCTCTACCGGATTAAGCAGATCGGCATTTATGTCAGCCTGTTTGCCCTGGGGCATTCGACGACCATGTTGCTCGGTGTCTTCATGGAGATCGGCATCAGCGCCTATCTGATCGACGCGATCATCGGTTTCTCTGTCGTCTACAAGGCGCTGGACAATATGGGGGCGTTCAAGCGCTGGTTTGGTGTTCAGCCGGATACGCGGGCCGCGACTTTGGTGTTTGGCCTGTTTCATGGCTTTGGGCTGGCGACCAAATTGCTCGATTACGAGATTTCGCCCGACGGTCTGTTGCCGAATCTGCTGGCCTTCAATGTCGGCGTCGAGATCGGGCAGTTGATGGCCCTTTCGGCGATCCTGATTGCGATGGGGTTCTGGCGCTCCAGCGCGTCATTCGCCCGCCATGCCTATACGGCCAATGTTCTCTTGATGGTGGCCGGTTTCATGCTGGTTGGCGTGCAGCTGACCGGCTATTTCATCACCTGATCCTTCTGTAGGGACCTGATATCATGACAAATTCCGATTTGCCTGCATCGACAGACCTGCCATCATCCAAGCAGTTGATAAAGTCGACAATGATCGCCATGGCTGCCGCGTCCGCGTTGCTGGTTACCGTGGTTTTGCCTGCAGAATACGGCATCGACCCCACCGGTATCGGCGGCGTGCTGGGCCTGACAGCGATGGGCGAAATCAAGACGCAGCTGGCTCAGGAGGCCGCCGCAGATCGCGGCGAAGTCGTCGCACCCGCCCAAACGGCATCTATCCCACCAACCCAGAGTGCCACCGGGGAATGGCGCGACACAATGACGGTCACGCTGGGGCCGCGTCTGTCGACGGAGATCAAGCTCTCCATGCTCGAGGGACAAGTCGCGTCCTACGCCTGGTCGGCACAAGGCGGCGGGCTCAATTATGATCTGCATGCTGACGGACCCGATGAGCAATTCATCAGCTATCAGCAGGCCAGGGACACGCTCTCCGATGAAGGCGAATTTACCGCGGCCTTTGACGGTGTTCACGGCTGGTATTGGCGCAATCCGACAGATGCTGAGGTGACATTGACTCTGCACACACGCGGCGAATACAGCGAGATTGAGCGCCTTTTCTAGGAGGCATTCAGCTCAAACCGAAGCGTCAAAATCCGGGGCGGGTTTTCGACGCTGACGGGGAGATTGTCCTCGAGCGCTTCGGTCATCTCACGCAAGACGAAGCCGTTCGCCAGGGCAGGGCGTATATAGTCTGAAGTTGTGTGCAGGAAGGCGTCGACAAAGGTTGTTTCGCCATCAATCGTGAAGCGTGCCTGTTTGGATTGGAGCTGACGGAACGGATGCAGCTCACTGAGGTAAAGTGTGCCACCCGCGCGCAATACTCGGGCCGCCTCCTGCATCACAAATCCCAAGTCGGCGATGTGCTCCAGCACCAGATTGCCGACTATCAGGTCAACACAATTGTTGTTGACCGGCCAGCTTTGGGTCAGGTCATGCTCGACAAAGCTGACATGGCTGTCAGGCACACGCAAACGGGCCCTGTCCAGCATCGCCGGCGTTAGATCCATGGCCGTGACATGGTGCGCGCGACTGGCCAGATAGCGTGTGTTTTTACCTGTGCCAGCGCCCAGCTCCAAAACATGCGCATGCTCAAGCACCAAATCTGCAGCACGCAGCAACACGGCATCAAGATCCCGCGTCGCATTATCGTTGCTGTCATAGATCTCCGACCACGCCTTGTAGGCTTGACGAACCGACCCGGTGTTCTGGACGTTGGCAGATTTGGCTTTAGTCTTCAGCCGCTTCATCCTCGGCACGTTCCGCGAGCAGCGCCCGCGCGGCATCAAGGCTTTCAACGTGCTCAATTGTATCGATATAACAGCGCCGGTCCTGGTCCCGCGTATAGATATATTCGAAATGCGGGGAGTGAATTGTCGCGGTCGGGCCGAAGCTCGTGGCAATCGTGTGTTCAAACCGCATGCTGGGGCACACATGCCGCAGCGTCACGAGATAGTGGCGCGACACCCCGCCATTGAGCACCAGGTGCTGATTGTCGATAATTGAAAAGCCGCGGACATTGACCACGCGAATACTGTCGGACGCCGCCGCCGATCCGATGCCGATTGTTGAAATGGCAAGGGCCCCAGCCAATGCCGCCAAGGCAGGTTTGAGTAATCGTTGCATGTGATTCTCCGATTCAGTCGAAGTCCCTCACGCGCATTATACCACCGCTTTCCCGCGCCGCGCGACTATTATTGTTAACGCCGGGTTAGGGCGGTCGCAGCGATGCTGCGGCGAGTGATTCTATCCGCAGGAGGTATTCGTGGTCAGTGCTATCAATCCCAATAACCACGAATTCGCGGCCAGCGTTATCCGACAGGCGGCAACGGAAACCGGCGCCGATTTCAATTTCCTGGTGCGCACGGCTGCCCGGGAGAGTAATTTCGACGCGTCAGCAACCGCGCAAACCTCTAGCGCTGCGGGCATGTATCAATTTATCGAGCAGACTTGGCTGTCCATGGTCGATCGCCATGGTGAGAAACACGGTCTGGGTGATATGGCCAAATCGATCAGTCGCGACGCCAATGGTCGTTTTCAGATCGAAGATCCACAGCAGCGCAGTGCTATTCTTGATTTGCGCTTCGATGCGGGCGTTTCCGCGCGAATGGCCGGTGAGCTGGCGTCGGAGAATGCGGATATCATAGCTGGGCGGATTGGTCGGCAGCCAACGAGCGGCGAACTGTATGCGGCGCATTTCCTTGGGGCCAGCGGCGCGGCCGGACTTATCACCGCAGCGGAACAATCCCCCGCCAGTCGGGCAGACACGCTTTTTCCTGCAGCCGCGCAGGCTAATCGCGCCATTTTTTACGACAATGGGGCACCGCGTTCAGCATCCCAGGTTCTCGCAATATTGTCGGAAGAACGCCCGATCATGGCGTCCACGGCAAACCCCGCTTCTGCGGCAGTCGCAGCGAGTCCCGCTTTCCGCGATATATCCGTCTCCGCGGTCAGTTCTGGTCCGGTTTCGCCCCTCTCTCCGAGTGGTTTCATGCGGATCGGCGACGGTGAGCTATCTCCTGCATTGATGGAATTGCTGGCATCTCTGGAAATGCCTTCCAGCACGCGTTCCAAGGATCGCGACTAACACGGCACCGCAAGCATTCATTAAGCATAACTGCGGTATTTTCGAGCTTCACGTTGAAATGAAACGAGATCGCCATGAGCGTCATAGCCCTTCGTAACCGTTTGACAGAAGAAGATGTTCGCCGCCTGATCAAGGGTGAGAATGACGAGGATCGGGCTCTGGCGGCACGAAAGATCTGTAATCGGGTGGATGTCCCAAGTCTGACAGACGATGAGCGCGCTGCCGCCCATGACATTCTCAAGCTGATCAGCATGGATGCCGCCGAGCTTGTGCGTCGCGCCATGGCCGTCACACTGAAAAATTCGCGCAATCTACCGCACGAACTTGCCATCAAACTTGCCGCGGATGTAGATGCGGTTGCAACACCGGTTCTGGTCTCATCACCGATGTTGACGGATGAAGACTTGATCACGGTTCTACAACACTCAACGACCAGTAAGCGCTGCGCGATTGCCGCGCGCGAAGAAATCTCTCCAATCATCGTCCACGAAATTATCGATACCGGGGATGATCGGGCCGTTGGCATCGCGGCTGCCAATGATGGTGCCCGGTTTGAGGATGCCAGTTACCAGCGCAGTCTCGAAGAATTTGGCACCAATTCTGATGTCATGGATGCCTTCGTCGCGCGGTCGCACTTACCGCTTGATATTACTGAAAAGCTTATCGCTCATGTCAGCGATGATGCTATGCAGCGCATGGTTAAAAAGCATGCCTTGCCACCGCAGCTCGCGGTCGAAATATCCGAAACCACGCGAGAACGTGCGACGGTTGACCTCGTTGATCAGGCAGGTTTGGCGCACGACCCGATGCATTTTGTGCAGCAATTGCGCATGAATGGGCGACTGACACCTTCGTTGATATTGCGAACGGTATTGCGGGGGCACGTTAGATTTCTTGAATTTGCATTGGCTGAGATGGCGGGCGTATCGCATGCCAAGGCGTGGCTTCTGATCCACGATGCGGGCCCCTTGGGTCTTCGGGCGATCTATGATCGGACAGGGTTGCCGCCTCGGTTATATCCGGCCATACGAGCCGCCCTGGATGTTTATAACGCATTGGAAATGAGTGATAGTGCAGAAGGCCGCGCTCATTTTCGACGGATTTTGGCGGAGCGGTCGATTACCCGCTTTCAGGGCATTCCCGACGAAGACCTCGACTATATCCTTGATCGTATGGATGAAGAGCGGGAAGATGCTGCGCTCGTGGGATGATTTACGTGCCATGCGATGAATCAAAAAGCCCGCGCTCGAAGAACGCGGGCTTTTTGATAGGGCGACCGAAAGGTTGAAACTGTCTGGATCTGGTCGCGATTTAGGCCATAATCACTATTCGTCTTTCCAGGGTTTGGCAAACTCTATAGCCCGGTTTTCAAGCTCGGTTGCCAGCTCTGACGCAACGCTATCATCGCTATCCCTGATGTTCTGAGACAGTGCGGCGCGAATGGCCCCGACATGCGCCATCACAAGCCCAAGCGAGGCCTTTTCGCGTTTCTCCGACATATCAATCAGCTTGGTCATAGAAGATGCGAGTCTCGTGATCAGCGGAAATTCATAGGTCGTTCCCAGGCCCCGAAGGTCATGCGCCCGAACAAACAGGCGTTCACCTTCCTCAGAACTTAAGCCTGCTGTCTTGGCGTCGGCCGCAGCCATCTCCAGGTTGCAGACTTCTTCTTCCAGCCACTGGGCGAAGCTTGACCGCATGTCTTTCATGGCTTCTTCCGCGGCGGTGATCAGGTGTAGATCCGCCCCGCTAATGGGTCCGCCAACCTTGATTTGCAGCATATTCGGCGCGGCGATCATCTCGGCGTCTTGTTGGGCTTTGGCCATCGGGAATTCCTTCTTACCTGTGAGCGGCAATTTCAAGTGAGGTCTTCGACGAGGGCGCGCGCGATACGTTGCGGCGATCTGGTCCGAAGAAATTATCGGTTGTTATAAATTCTGGTGTTTCAGCCAGGACGCAAACCAGCGCGCCTGCGAGGCGTTCTGCGGTGAAGGGTTTGACCAGGAATTCGTTGACACCGGCATCCTTCGCCTCGCGCATCCGAGCCGTGTCGGAATATGCCGTCAACATAATGACGGGCACGCGTGAATAGCCATTCATCAATGGCCGGCGAATCGTTTGCACGAGATCGAGCCCGTCTCGCGGAGTCATCTTCCAGTCCGTAATGATGAGATCGATCGGGGTGGAATCGAGATGATTCAAGGCCTGATCGACGCATGAAGCTTCCAAAACGGTGTGGCAGCCAAAAGCTTGCAGGGACACGCGCAACAAGCCGCGCAGCGCCGCGTTGTCATCAACCACGAGCACGCGGATGCCCTTAAGGGTATCCATGCCGGTTTGCCCAATATCTGCCCGCTCAAGCCGCATACAAATTCTGTCCGCATTGTTTCAATGACAGAGTTTAAGCGCCTTTGCTTAACGTGGACCTAAATCTTGCTAATTTTCAAACTGTTCGGCGAGAATGCGCTCGGAAAGGTTTTTTCCCTCATCAAACAATAGTTTAAGAGTTAGGTCGGCCGCCTCCACGACTTCGAGATGTACAACCTCCCGAAACTCGCGATTGTCGGCCACCGCAGAGACCGGGCGCAGAAGCGGATCAAGGATCTCAAAGCTCAGCTTTGCGGTATGCGGCAATAAGGCACCGCGCCAGCGACGTGGGCGAAATGCGCTGATGGGCGTTAAGGCTAACACTTTAGAATCAAGCGGTAATATCGGGCCGTGTGCGGACAAATTATAGGCGGTCGACCCGGCAGCCGTGGCAACTAACACACCGTCGGCCTGCAATTCACTCAACCGATCTCGATCATCAATCCGGATTTTGATCTTCGCGGTCTGGCGTGTTTCCCGCAGCAGGGACACCTCATTGATCGCCAGGGCCTCAAACGCGTTACCGTTTATATCTTCACCATTGGTCCGTAGCGGGTGGATGAGCGCCTGCTCGGCCTTGCTGATCCTTTCGGGCAAGTCATTGTCGCCGCTCTCATTCATCAAGAAGCCAACCGAGCCGAAATTCAGGCCGAAAACCCGGGCACCGGTATTGATAGAGCGATGCAGGGCGTCGAGCATAATTCCATCACCCCCGAGGGCGATAATTGTCTCTGCCGTGTCGAGTGGGATGATCCCATAGCGTTTTTCAAGGCGCGCTTTTGCCTCAACCGCGTCGGGACGCGGACTGGCCAGAAATGCCATGGATGAGAAATTATCTGTGCTCAATCGAAAATCGCCTGTCAGAACAGGTCGATATTCATACCTTGCTTCCCATTTGGCGCAAGACTTTGGCGGCTTTTTCTTTGCCATACATGCGAAATACATTCGCTGCCGCTGACATCGCCTCGCCCTCGAGGGTTTGATGCATGCGTCCGCCCGCCTGCAAGGCGCGATGGATGACCGGATAGGCGGTTTTCTCAAGGCCAGCGGCCTGGCAGGCCATTGCAGCGGCACGAACCCCGCCCATTGCCAGCGCGACACGCCATTGCGAAGGCGAGACATTACAAAGTCGTGCAATGCTGTGATCAAACAAAACCGCATCGTCTGCGCGCAATGCTGTGAGTGCGAAATTGCCGTCCAGAGTGCCGTCATCTTCGGCGTTATTCACGGCCTCTTCCGCTATTTTGTCGGCGCCCGCACTCGATGCGCCGAGGGCGGCCTCAACGGTCAGCGATTCGACTTTCTCCTTGTCGAGACCGAAGCGTCGATACAATTCCTCGCGCCAATTTGTCGGCAGCATGATGCACAATTGGGTCGCATAATCGGTCGATAAATCGTGCCGGCGGGCCAGAGCTTCCCGAAGTTTGGGATGATCCTTGGCGGCGGTCAGACAAATATCGAGCGTGTTCTCGCTAATCTCTGCGGTGTCGTTATTCGCCAGAGCGCGTAAAATTACGGGTTCGGCAGGGCCGGCCAACGTGTCCGTTACAGCCAGGCGAAGATTTGCCCGGTTGGCCAAATGCCGTCGATGGTCTGTCGAGCCAGTCTTTGCGATGTCCATCAAGTCTTGATCGGTCAAGCACTTGGACTTCTTGATTATAATGCTGGCAACTTTTATCTCTTCGAACGCAAGATGTTTTACCGCAGAATTGGGGGCCCACTTACATTTGGCGAGTTTTTCCGCCATCGCGACTTTGGAATCGAGATCAGCACCGGTCGTTAGCGTTATCAGCAATTGGCCGGCGACGGGGTCTGCTGTGGGGGAAAGAGGTTGGGCGATACACAAGTCAGTGACCCCAATTGCAAGCGCACTACGCTTACTTGGGTCCTTCAACTTTGCGAGTTGAGTTACGGCTTCTGCGGGTGTTAGTGCCATCGTCCGATTTACAATACTCTTTTTCTATCGTGCTCATTAAAGGGCACACGCCTTGAAAACTTGTTAATTTACGGCTCGAGCATGCGAAAAAGGCCAGAAAATATATGAACCCGGCATCAATACTAGCCAAGTATACAAAAGTACGAAATGCAACCCAAGCGTTGATCGCGCCATTGTCTTCCGAAGACATGGCTTTACAGTCGATGCCGGATGTCAGTCCGACAAAGTGGCATTTGGCGCATACCAGCTGGTTTTGGGAGACGTTTCTTTTGCAGGCGTCATCGCCTGGCTACACAGTGTTCGATCCGCACTACAATCACTTGTTTAATTCCTATTACGAGCGTATTGGCGAACGCCATGACCGTGCCGAGCGGGGATTGTTAAGTCGGCCTCCCCTGGAGGATGTGTTGCGTTACAGAACATATGTAGATGAATCAGTTACGAGATTTCTTTCATCTGCGACCGCAACACAAATTGGTGAAGTCGAAGCCGTTATCTTGCTCGGGTTAGCGCATGAGCAGCAGCACCAGGAATTATTGTTGATGGACATCAAGCATGTCCTGTCCCGCCATCCGTTCGCCCCGGCGGCCTATGCTCCACCGGAAGACTGCAAGGAAATTCCGCTGCCGAGCCGGTGGGTAAGCTTTGAAGGGGGCACATACAGATTTGGCCATTCAGAGAATAGCTTTTGCTTTGATAATGAAGGTCCGGCGCATCAGGCCGTTCTGACCGATTTTCAATTGGCTGAGCAGCCTGTCAACAATCGCGAATACCTCGAATTTGTTGAAGACGGCGGGTATTCCAACGCTCTGTTGTGGCTATCGGACGGCTGGGCTTGGCGGTGTTGTAATGACATCGAGGCTCCCCTGTATTGGCGCAAGGTCGAGGGGCAGTGGCATGAATTCACGCTGCATGGGCAGCATCCGCTCGATTTAGCCGCGCCCGTCACACATCTTAGCTTCTATGAAGCGTGTGCCTATGCCGAGTGGGCGGATGCCCGCTTGCCTGAGGAGCGGGAGTGGGAGTTCGCGGCCCGCACCACTGACGGGGTGTCCGGGCGCTTTGCCGAAGCCGGCGTGTCCGCTCATCCTGCGGCCTGTGTCGAGGGAGAGGCGGGAAATTTGCAGCAAATGCTGGGTGGCGTCTGGGAGTGGACCCGATCAGCCTATTCGCCCTACCCGCGCTATAAGGCGGCTCGCGATGCGGTCGGCGAATACAATGGCAAATTTATGTGCGGACAGTTTGTTTTGCGCGGTGGATCCTGTGCCACACCGCCCGATCATGTGCGAGACACATACCGAAATTTCTTCCCGCCCCAGGCGCGTTGGCAGTTTTCAGGATTGCGCCTTGCGCGCGATATTTGACCGCAACGCTGAGACGCACGATCCTGCGTAAGTTGGCGATAACCATAATGAGGGGAAAACTCCCATGGACGATCAAACAGCTCTTTCAGTCAAAGAACAGGTGACACCTGAAGAGTGGAAGGCGCGCTGTGATCTGGCAGCGCTCTACCGCCTGGTGCGCATGCACGGGTGGGACGATATGTTCTTCACGCATATCTCAATGCGCGTACCGGGCCCGGATGAGCACTTCTTGCTCAATCCGTTTGGGTTGCTCTACGAGGACGTAACAGCGTCCAATATGGTCAAGGTCGATCTGGACGGAAATGTATTGCCGCCGGCTCAGTTTGGCATCAATCCAGCAGGATTTGTTATTCACTCCGCGATTCACGCGGCGCGAGAAGACGTGAAGCTCGCTCTGCATTTGCATACCGATGCCGGGGTCGCCGTGGCCGCTCAGAAAGGTGGATTGCGCCCGATTTCCCAGCTTTCCATGCATGTATACAACGATCTAGCTTATCACGACTATGAGGGTGTCGCGCTGGAATCGGAGGAGAAAAAACGTCTCGTCGCTGATCTTGGCGACAAAAATGTAATGATCCTGCGCAACCATGGAACGTTATCGGTTGGCGATCACCCGTTTTCCGTGTATATCCGCATATATCTCCTGGAGCGTGCATGTAAGGTGCAAATCATGGCCCAGGCAGGCGGAGATTTGCTGGAATGCGATCAGGACATGCAGGACCGTGTATTCGATCAATCCTCCGAGATTGCCGGCAACGAATTCTTCAAGGAAATCGCCTGGGCCGCCCTTCTCGATCGCGTCCGTCGCGAATCGCCGGGTTTCGATACTTAATCAACACACTCCTCTCTTCGATACTGTCGGTTGCCACACTCAGCTCCCCGGTTTCGGCCGGGGCGTGGACGCAACCGAAGGGGGAGGGGCTCTTTATCGTCACCACCCTGCTTGATCGTGCGGATCAGTCCTGGGACGAAGATCGCGCCCGCACCGATGATGGATACTTCTATAAGGACGAAGTGGCATTTTACGTTGAATATGGCCTGGATGATCGCTTCACATTAATCGGCCGCATGGCCTGGCAGAATGTCAGTCGTCGTTCTGGCCCGGATGAGGATAGTGCCAGCGGCTTGTCGGCCAGTGAGTTTGGTGCCCGGGCCAAGCTCTGGCAGGATGATGCGCGAACCTTGGCGCTCCAGGCGACTGCGCTTATTCCCGGACAGGGTGAAAACGTCTCTAATCGCCCTTTGGGATCGGGCGGTCAGGCGGCAGAAATCCGACTATTGGCCGGGCAGTCCTGGGGAAGGGCCGTTTTTGTCGATAGCCAGATCGCCTATCGCTGGCGCGACGGTATCGATCTCGACGAGGCGCGGCTCGATCTGACGCTCGGCTGGCGGCCGGACGCGCATTGGTTGGTGCTAGCACAGACTTTTTCAGTCTTTAGCGTCCAGCCGGGTCGGGCGGGCGCCCCTGATTTCGATCAGCACAAATTGCAAATGTCTGTGGGGCGCGAATGGGGCGGCGTTGAATACCGGCTGGGCGGTTTCATCACACCGTCAGGGCGCAATTCCATCGAGGAACGCGCAATCTTTATTTCAACCTGGCGGCGGTTTTAGCGTTCGCCTATTGCGCCGTCTCTATTGCGATATAGCCAATAACGTCGCGACGGTCCTCGGCATCTCGTAAGCCGACAAAGCTCATGCGGTTACCGGGGACCAAGGCTCTCGGATTCGCGATCCAGGCATCCAGCGTCGCTGTATCCCAGGTTAAATTGGCTGATGTCAGGGCGGATGAATAGCTATAGCCTTCTGAGCTGGCTGCGGCACTGCCCATCAGGCCAAACAAGTTGGGGCCGACCGTGTGGCGCCCGCCTTCATTCATTGTATGGCACGACTGACAGCGGCGAAACTGACGACGCCCATTTGTAAGATCCGCATCAGCATAATCTGGACCAAGAGCGAGTAGAATTGCGCTGGTATCGATCTGTGGCTCAGCCGCTGCGGCGATTGTCTCCGACGTCAAAATATTCGTTTCCGCATCTCCCGAAGTGCCGATATCTTCAACAGTTTCGGCTGTCGTGACCGGTGTTTCCGCCCGCGTTTCCACCCGTGTTTCGGCCTGAGCTTCCGAGGTGGTTTGTGGGGCCGTCGGCTCTGGGGTGTCACCACCGCAGGCTGAGAGAGAAAGAATGGCGAGGGTGGAGATAAACAAGCGCGACATAAACTACTCCGAACATGAGGTCATACCAGGGTCATACAACACATATTGCCGACATATAACCATCCCGCACTGCGACGCAGTGACGCTCGCCAAAGTGCAAGCAAATCGGACTGCAGCAATTGCATTCACGCAGGTGAACAAGGGAAAAGAAGGAAAAATGGTGCCGGCTGGGGGACTCGAACTCCCGGCCACCTGATTACAAATCAGGTGCTCTACCAGCTGAGCTAAGCCGGCACACACGGGTCTGATAGACGGGTGTGTTTGGGGAGGCAAGGGGTGTTTGCCGGTGGATTGCAGTTAAGACCGGGCTGATTGCAGCCCGGTCTCGTTCGTGGGCATTATGTGTCGGCGGCTTTCGAGCCGACGCCATCCATCAATGTCTGTATCGCTGCCGCTACCATGAAGCCGACCAGCAAGTGCGCCGCGTCTATCGCGAGCAAAGTCGCGGATTGTCCGGCATAAACAGAATCATATGCCAATGTGGGAAATGCGAAGCCCGCCCAGAGGAAGATCGCCTTGCGCAGCGCGCTATTGAGATCTGTGGTACCGAACATCTTTAAGGCCAGTCCGATAAACACCGCGCTGAACACCGAAATAACGAAGCCCATCGCCATGCTCAGCGTCGCGTTTTCGCCCATAGCAGCCGTCTCGGCTTCGGTAAAATTCCAGAGTTCGACCCAGATTGACTGAAAGATGACGCCGTAAAATACAAAGCCAACCATATAGAAAGCGATCGCTGAAATCAGGACGCCAACGGCATTTAGTCCAAAAATACGCGGCATAAGGTATTTCCTCCCCGTCTGAGGGCTTGTATGTCTTGCGCCCTCAAGGCGTGTCGTTCCTGACTCGCCTTACACGCGAATATAACTACACCAAAAAACCCCTGACAGAAGAAAATCCTGACATGTCCCGTATTTTGATCACCAGTGCACTGCCTTACATCAATGGCGTCAAACATCTCGGAAATCTGGCAGGGTCAATGCTTCCAGCAGACGTCTATGCACGGTTTCAGCGCCTGCGGGGCAATGATGTTTTGTATATCTGTGCAACGGATGAGCACGGCACACCCGCTGAGCTTGCCGCCTCGCAGGCCGGTGTTGATGTGCAGTCCTATTGCGATGAGCAGCATGAAATCCAGAAGACGGCGGGCGAGGGGTTTTCGCTAAGTTTTGATTACTTCGGACGGACCTCGCATCCCCATACTGCACGGCTGACACAACATTTTGCCGATGTTCTGGAAGCAAAGGGTCTCCTCGCGGAAACCCTTGAGCATCAAGTTTTTTCCATCGACGATGATCGCTTTTTGCCGGACCGCTATGTTGAGGGCACATGCCCGCACTGTGATTTTGAGCGAGCCCGGGGCGATCAATGCGACAGTTGTGGCCGACTGTTGGAACCCACCGACCTCAAGCAGCCATACTCAAAGATTTCCGGCTCGAAAAATCTCGAAGTGCGCGAGACCAAACATCTCCATCTCAAGCAGACCACGATGGAGCCTCGCATCCGCGACTGGGTCGACGCCTCCACCGAATGGCCGTCCCTCGCCAAGTCCATCGCCTATAAATGGCTCGATGAAGGACTGCGCGACCGCGCCATCACGCGTGATTTGAAATGGGGCGTCCCGGTCACCCACAATGGTGAGCCCCGTGAGGGTTTTGAAAACAAAGTCTTCTACGTCTGGTTTGATGCCCCGATTGGCTATATCGGCGCGACCGCGGAATGGGCCGATCAGACCGGCGGAAATTGGGAGAGTTGGTGGCGCACCGACAAGGGCGCCGATGACGTCACCTATGTCCAGTTTATGGGCAAGGACAACGTGGCTTTCCACACCGTCAGTTTCCCGGCGACGATTCTGGGTTCAGACGAGCCGTGGAAATCTGTCGACAAGCTGAAAGCCTTCAACTGGCTGACCTGGTATGGTGGCAAATTTTCAACGTCTGAGAATCGCGGTGTCTTCATGGACCAGGCGCTCGAAATCATGCCTGGCGATTACTGGCGCTGGTATCTCACCGCCAATGCTCCAGAAGGCTCAGACGCTCAATTCACCTGGGAGCATTTCCAGTCCTTGATCAATAAGGATTTGGCAGATGTTTTGGGCAATTACGTCAATCGTATCCTGCGGTTCAATAAGGCACGATTTGATGCGGTCGTTCCTTCGGGCGGCGAATGGGGTGAGCATGAAGACTGGCTCGCTGGCGAAATGGAGAGTCGTCTGTCGGCCGCTGCGGAATATTTTGAAGCGATGGAAGCGCGCAAGGCTGCCGCAGAAGTGCGGTCGATCTGGGCTCTGGGTAATGAGTATCTCACACGGGCCGAGCCATGGACAAAGTTCAAGGCGGATCCCGATGCTGCCGCTATCGGCGTTCGGACGGCCCTTAATTTCATGGCCGTTATGGCCCGCATTGCACAGCCGATCATTCCGGTTTCGGCCGCGACCATTCTGGACGCGCTCGGGATCGATGATGCCGACAGAAGCTGGCCGACCGGCGATTCCAAATCACTGCTCACCGCGATGCCGGAAGGTAAATCCGTGGAGCCACCAGAGGTGTTGTTCAAGAAAATAGAGTCGGAAGATATTGAAGCGTGGACCGAACGATTTGGCGGGACTGCCGACTAGCGCGACGGCCTCCGAGCTTGATGTTGAGGTTAATATCCGCGCGCTTGACCCGGCAGGCGGCACGGTTTCGAATGGGCACAATAATCGGGGAATGATCATGCGAAATATTCTAATGGGCCTGTGTGGGTTGGTGCTGGCCGGATGCGGGTCCGAAAATGACATTCCCGTCGCCGATGAGACGGCCGGTTCGGTCGCGCTGGAAGGCCGCAGCCAGGTCGAGAGTCCTGATTTTACCGGCATTCCGGACTGGCGTGCTGTCGATCCAGAAAACATGCTGGTCATTGAAACCGCCCGGGGCCGTGTGGTCGTCGAGCTCAATGACACCTTTGCACCCAACCATTCCGCTCGAATGCGTCAAGCGGCCCGTGATGGTTTCTTTGATGGTCGCGATTTCTATCGCGTGATCGATGGATTTGTCGCGCAAGGTGGACGTGGAGAAGAGGCGGATTCTGTCGAATTGCCGCAATACCCGGCGCTGGTGGGTGAGTTCACCCTCGCAGGGGAGGGAGTGCCCTTTACCGAAATGGTAGATGAGGACCTCTACGCGAATGAAGTGGGGCACGTTGATGGCTTTCCTGCCGGGCGCGACAGTGACGGACGCACGTGGCTCCTACATTGTCCGGGCACGATGGCCATGGCGCGTAATAACGAGCCGGACACAGGCGATGTTGAATTTTACATCGTCATTGGCCATGCACCGCGCCATCTTGATCGGATCATGAGTGTCTTTGGTCGGGTCATCTCTGGCATGGAGCACGTTCAGGCGCTTAATCGCGGCAATCCGGCGGTGAATTCGGGCGTTATTGAAGACCCGGCCCGGCGCGACCCAATCCTCAGCATGAGAGTCGCGGCGGATATCGACGAAGCAGATCGTCCGGCGTTTGAGATCATGCGTACCGACGGGCAGGCTTTCCACGATGCCAAGTCCGGTCGCAGAAATCGCACACACGAATTCTTTTTTGAGACACCGCCTGCTGTGATCGAGGCTTGTCATATGCCGGGACCTGTCCGCGTCTCAGAGGCTGAAACCGATTAATCGGCATTGACCTTTAGGCCGTGCCCGGTTGGTATGGCGCAAACATTATTAGCTGGGGAGCCTATTGCCATGAAACGCCACCTTTTGAGCGCCGTTGCCGCGTTCGCACTTGTTGCCTGTTCGCAGCCTTCCGGAGATGATTCTGCCACCACGGCGCAGACTGATGCGACCGGCGCGCCCGATGCCGCCTCCACCGCATTTGTCCCGGTCCCCGGCGATGACGCCTTTCGCGAAGCGCTGACTGCGGATTATGTCAGCTATCTCCAGCCGCTGTACGAGCACTTCCACGCCAATCCCGAGCTTTCGCTCCGCGAGTATGAGACCGCCGCCCGTCTGGCAGAAGAGCTGCGGGTGGCCGGATACGAAGTGACCGAAGCCGTGGGTGGCACCGGTGTGGTCGCCGTGCTCAGCAATGGTGAAGGTCCCACGCTGATGATGCGGGCTGATATGGACGGCTTGCCGGTCGAAGAGGACACAGGCGTAAGCTACGCGTCGACCGCGCGCGGCCTTAACCAGTTCGATGAAGAACAGCCAATCATGCACGCTTGCGCGCACGATACGCATATGACGGCGCTGGTCGGTGCTGCGCGCTATTTGGCTGAAAATCGAGACGATTGGTCGGGCACGCTTGTGCTGATTGGCCAGCCTGCCGAGGAGATCGGCGAGGGTGCCGTCGACATGATTTCTGACGGCCTTTATGAACGCTTCCCATTGCCCGATTTCAACGTTTCATTCCACACCTTCTCGGCCGTGCCAACTGGGCAAATTACTTATGTCCCTGGCTATGCGATGGCCAATGTCGATACGGTTGATATCTATGTGCACGGCCGCGGCGGCCATGGGGCCTATCCGCAGACGACCAAGGACCCCATCTATCTCGCTTCACAGATCGTCGTGTCTCTGCAGTCCCTGATCTCGCGGGAGATCAATCCGCGTGATCCGGGCGTGGTGACGGTCGGCGCTTTCCACGCTGGCCTGAAACACAATATCATCAGTGATGAGGCACATCTTCAGCTCACCGTTCGGTCCTACACCGATGAGGTGCGTGAGCACCTTCTCTCCGGTATTCAGCGGATCGCCAACGCTCAGGCGGCGTCTTATGGGCTGACCCCAGAGGAATACCCGACGGTCAATATCGAAGAGCGTTACACCCCCGCGCTGTATAATAATCCCGAACTGGCAGCCCGCGCTGTGTCGAGCATGCGTGATCGCTTTGGTAGCGATGCGGTCTCAGAGGTCAATCCGATCATGGGTGGCGAGGATTTCTCGCAATTCCACCGGACTGAGCACAATATCCCGACCTTTATGTTCTGGGTTGGCGGCACCACACAAGCGCGGCTGGATGAATATGCCGCGCAGGACCGTCCGCCAGCGTCAAACCATTCGCCCTTCTTCGCGCCTGATGATCCTCAATCCACGATTGTTCAGGCGACTGAAGCGATGACGGCTGTCGCGCTGGATTTGCTGGCGACCGATTAGAGATAGGACGGGAATGACAAAGACACGTCGCGCTTTCTCTGGAGCACCCTGGGAAAAGTCTGTCGGATATTGCCGGGCGCTCCGCAGGGGGCCACATGTCTGGGTTACCGGAACCGTGGCGCTCGGTGAGGATGGTCAGCCCTATGGTGTCGGTGATCCCGAGGCCCAGGCGCGACGGTGTCTGGAGATCATCGAAAAGGCCCTCGCCGAGATCGATGTGAAGATGAGCGATATTGTGCGCACGCGCATGTTCGTCACCGATATCGCTCATTTCGAGGCCTTTGGTCGTGCCCATGGCGCCGTTTTTCGCGCGCATCCACCGTGTGCAACGATGATCGAGGTTTCGCGCTTTGTCTCTCCGGAATTTATGATTGAGATTGAAGCAGATGCCTTTGTCGGTGAGTAGGCGGTCTGTTTGGACCAGTCGTCTGAATCACAAATTGCCGCTTGCGACATGAATAAGTAGGGTCGGCGCGTAAATCTCTGGGGGAATAAATGTCAGATCTGATCAACGCGATACCGTCGATACCGGCGGACAATCACATGGCCGTCATGGCCGCCCTGTTTGTGATTGCCGGCGCTGGCTTCCTGATGGAAAAGACACGCATCGGCGCATTGCTGACCGGCGCCGTCTGGGCCATCGCCTTTGCCATTCTAGCGTCAAATCTGGGCATTATTCCAAGTTCTGCCGCGGCGTATGATTTCGTCGGGACCTATTTTGTCCCGCTGCTGATCCCGCTCTTCCTGATGAAGGCGGATTTGAAAAAGATCTTCTTCGAAACCACACGTATGGCCGGGGCGTTCATGCTGGCGGCGCTGGGGACCGCACTCGGCGCGATCATCGCCTTCTCGCTTGTCGATATCGGTAGCTATCCGGCGGGCGTTGAAGCCGGAGAGTTTACCCGGCAGGCTGGCGCGGTGGGTATGTTTACGGCCACATATATTGGTGGCTCGGTGAATTATGCCGCCCTGATCGAAACGACAGGCATGGGTATTAATGATCCAAGTTTTGTCGCCGCCTCCACCGCCGTCGACAGTTTATACTCCGGCTTGTTCCTGGCTGTGCTGGCAATCATTCCCGGCTGGAACTGGCTGGCCAAGAAGTTTGTCCAGATCGACCATTCCGAGGAAAGCGAGGCCGACAAGGTTGAGATGGAATCGGGCAAGGTTACCGCGGCCTCACTGACCTATTCTGCCGCTTTCGCCCTGATTGTCGTCGCGCTGGGGAATTATTTGACCGCCCAGCTGGCCGAGATCTTTCCGGCCGATGCGTCCAAATGGCGTTTTGCCATTATCAGTGCCCTGGCCCTGATACCGGCGACGGCGATGCCGAAAACCATGAGCAAGATGCATGGCGGCTATGAACTGGGTATCGGCTTGAGCTTTGTCTTCTTCGCGATGATCGCCGCGGGTGCTGACGTGGTGACGCTAATGGAGCAAGCACCGGTCCTGATCCTGATCATTGGCATCATGCTCAGCGTGCATGCTGTGGTCACCTTTGGTCTGGGTGCAGTCTTTAAACTCTCCCTGCCAGAACTGATCACCGCCTCCAACGCCGCCATCCTCGGCGCCACCACAGCCCCCGCACTGGCCGCGGCAAAAGGCTGGAAAGGGCTGGTGACGCCCGGCGTGCTGGTCGGCGTGCTCGGCTATGCCATAGGTACGTTTATTGCGACGCTGGTGGCGGATCTTTGGCCGATATTCTAACGGATCGTCTAACCACTTTGGGGCAAACCGGGGATCGGCAAGCTGGATGAATAAACAGGTGCCTCTCTCAGTCGGTGCCTAGGTATCATCCGGCCGGGTTAAGCTGAAAAGCTCGGTCACCCGTGCGTAATCCCGATACCCCAACCGCGCCATCGGCTGGAATTTGGTCACATCAAAAATCCCATCGACCAGGAATTCATCTCGCAGGTAAATACCGGTCACCTCGCCGAATACGACGATGTTCGCGGCTCCGGGTAAATCGACCATTTTTACCAATTTGCATTCCAGACTGGCAGGCGCATGCGCTACCCGTGAACAGGCGATGGTTTCGCAGGGCGCGCGTTCTATGTTTGCGAGATCAAATTCATCTACCTGGCGCTGCGCACTGCGCGAGGTAATATTCATCGCATCTCGCATTTCATAGCTGACAACATTCACGCAAAAAACGCCTGTATCGATGATATTACCAACCGAGTCCTTGCCCTTCGCGCGATCATCTTTGCCGGAAGTAGAGGCAAACATGATCTGCGGCGGCTCATAGGAGGCGCCATTAAAAAAGGAATACGGGGCGAGGTTCTCTCCCCCATCGGTTCCGCGTGTGGAGATCCAGCCAATCGGACGGGGCGTGATCAGTGCATTGAACGGATTGTGGCGGAGGCCATGGCCATCTTTGGGTTGGTAAAACATCACAAAGCTTTCGCGGAAATCAAGATTAAACGGCCAATGTCTCGGCCAAATTAGAGCGACACCGTCGGGCGCGGAGGGGCAAGGTAAACCACGGTCTACTGCATTGAATCGTTCTGATGACTGGGTCAGGGTGCGGCGTACAGATCAAGGCGTCTAGTCCATTTTCAGCGCAGAGCTGCCGATGCATTTACCAGTCAACCTTCTGTCCGCTCCAATCAAAAAAACAACCGGTATCGCGGGGGGTAAGGCCGTCGATAACGGTCAAAAGGTTTTCGGCCGCCTGGCCAGGTGGAACCATTTTGTGTCGGGGGAAGTTTTGTGTGAAGGATGTCGCCACCGTTCCCGGGTGCAGGGCGGCACAAACCAGATGTTTATGAGAGCGCTTAAACTCGATTGAAGCGGTTTTGATGATCTGGTTGAGCGCCGCCTTGGAGGCGCGATAGGAATACCAGCCTCCCAGAGCGTTGTCTGTGATTGAGCCAACGCGCGCCGACAGCGCCACAACGACACTGGGGCGATCGGTGGGCATTAGCCGCTTGATGTGCTTGAGCACCAACGCCGGCCCCATGGCATTGACCGCAAACAGTCGGGCCAGGTTTTCAGAATTCAATGCGGAAATTGATTTCTCCGGCCCCTCCGGACCGGACAGAATGCCGGAGGCAATAATGACGACATCGAACGGGGTTTCGAAGGGAGCCAGAGCTGCGCCAATTGACCGCTCGCATGTGATGTCCAGACCGTTAATCGATTGAGATAAACCGGTGACATGATCGCCCCTGCTGTTCATCGCATGCGCAAGGGCTGAGCCAATGCCTCCAGACGCTCCGATCACCAGGGCTCGTCGTTTCACCGCCGACGCCACGTTAATTCAACACCACGATAGCCAGGTTGAGCGCAGACGCGAACCCGACCCAAGCCATGTAAGGAATAAACAAAATCGCCGACAACCGGTCCAATGACCAGGCCGTCCGGACAAACAGAGCCAGTGTGAAAAGCAAGCCGCCAATGACAAGCAGCGCAAGTACCGGCTGTTGGGCGCCGAAAAATACCGGCGACCAGGCGAAGTTCAAAACCATTTGCAGCACCCAAAGGCTTTGCAGGGCCCAGCTATCGCCGCGCTGCCAGACCCGCCAGCCGACCCAGGCGATGAGTCCGTAGAGCACTGTCCACACGGGGCCGAAGATCCAATTGGGAGGGTTGAATATCGGCTTTTGCAGGGCCGCATACCACTCTCCGGGGGCCGTGAGCATTCCAATAATTGCGCCTGTGCCAACGATGAGCACTAAAAATCCGAGACGTTGAGATAGTTTGACCATTGCGACTGGGCCTCTGTGATAGGTGGTGATTAGCGTGTTGAAGCCCGCCGCTAAGTTTGGGGCTGGTCTCTCGCTAGTTTTTGAAAAAGCGTCACGACGAGCGGCCGACCGTGCAGAAAAAGCCGGTAGAAACGTTCGAGCATGAACAGCACAACCGCATTATCTGCAATGCGCCCGATCCAGCGCCAGGTGGGGAGGGCAAGCCACAGGGCCACGAAGGCGCGGGCCCCGGAGGTCTGGCGACCATCAGCGGTCCGCACATGAAACCGGCTCATCGCCTCGTCCCGCGTGATGGTGTCATCGCCACAAAAAGTCGGCGATGACACGTCAATACAATGCAAAGCCTCGTCCGAATCGGCGCGTTGATAGAGGCTGATTTCAGCCGCGCAAAGTGGGCAGGAACCATCATAAAAAACTGATAATGGTTCCGGTTTGGATGTGGCTGGTATGTTCATGCTTGGCACCCTGGCTCCGCCGACGTTGTCTCGTCGAGAGGTATACGGTCGCAGGCCAAGATTGGATCAGTGCGCCGCCCCAAGAGATCAGCGGATGAAGGGTCTGTCCTTGCGGGCTAGGCCCCGCTTGCCAGGCAGCGGACGAAAGATGTGCGTCCCTGTTGCTCTGGGTACGGTCTCCAGCCGGTATTATTACCACGTCAACCGTCTCGGCTCGGTCATCGCCATGGTCAATTCTGCCGGCGCGGTGACAGACCAGTATGTCTACACGCCGCGATTGCTATATTTCCCGCCCTATCTCTTAGTCCCCCGTCTCTCCCGCCCTTACTCGCTATCCCACATCCGGCGCAGATTATTGCGGATGAAGTCCAGGCGGTTGCGGTTTTCCCAGCTGATATTGAAACCTTCCTCGGCGGAGACTTCCTGCACCTGATAGAGAATGTCGCGCTTGGCCGGGTCGCGGATATAGCTTTCGGTAAAGGCAATCGCGGCGATGCGTTCACCCTTGGTCACTGGCTCTACGCCATGCATGCTGATCGACGGATAGATGATCGCCGAGCCCGGCTCGCCTTTGATTTTGATGCTCTGATCGCCCATCTGCACATGCAGCTCGCCGCCCTCATAGGTGGACGGGTCGGCCAGGAAAATCGTCGTTGAAACATCCGAGCGCAGCGGGGCTGGGGGCACCATGATCATCGAGGAATCCGTGTGCATGCCGTAATTCATGCCGGGCTGGTATTTGGTGATCAGTGGCGGCGTCATACGTTTTGGGAAGGCAAAATCGTTGAATTCCTCGCGCCTCTGGATTGCCTCGCCGAGAATTTTCGCCGATTGCTGATGCGCCGGGGAGCCGTATTCCAGTTGAAGATTATTCTTCGTCTTACTGTGAGGGTTGGACACCTTGCCATCTTGCCATGTGGCAGATTTTGCCAGCTCCAGTAATTGCGTGACTTGTGCCGGTGTCAGGATTTCCTTGATGTGCAGGAACATGCGTTTCCCCTCGGATGAATTGTTTGCGCAAAGGGGCCATGTGTAGCCGCCAAGGTCAATGCGACAAGCTGTGTCGGGTTGGCGGGCCCGTCTCCTGCGTGATCGTCCGCACCAGAAGCGAGACTCCACCGGGCACAATCCCCCTCGTTTGCCGGACGCAAGTCTCTATTACCTCATTGTCATCACACGGACAGCGGCACGCAGGGGTCGGATCCGTACTTTGCATCCAAACGGGGCATGCGACGCATCTAGGGGTTCCGGGACAACTTATTTTTGAGGGTTCATCGACATGAATATCAAACAAACACTCTTCGCCACATCTGCTGTGATCATCGCCGGCGTTGTTGCCGTTTCCACCGGCGCAACAGCGCAAACAGCGTCGAATGGCTACAGTGCCGACACTGTCGCGATCGATCACTTCATCGGGAATATTGAAGTCCGCACCGGCTCTTCCAGCCGGGTGACCGTGGCAATCACCAATCCGGGTGATCTCGTTGAAGACCCAACCGTCAGCAATGCATCGGGAACACTGACGATTGATGGCGGCGAAAGCATGCGCAATCTGCGTTGCTCCTCGCGCAACAACAATGTTCGCATTGGCCGCAGTCGTCTCAACATGCACGACATTGAAGACTATCCGACGCTGGTTATTACGGCCCCTGCCGACATTGCCTTCAATCTGCGCCGCAGTGCGTTTGTAGGTCAGTCCGGCGATCTGGGTTCCCTGGAAATGTCCATGTCATCCTGTGGCCGCTTTGAGGGTGGCAACATTGCTGGCGCAGCCTCAATCAGCATCAATGGTTCCGGCGACATTACTGTCGGCTCGATTGGCAGCGATGCGGATGTCGACATCAATGGCTCCGGCGACGTGATCTTCACAAATGTTAGCGGCAATGCCCGCGTTGGTATCAACGGCTCCGGCGATGTCCAGAGTGGCGATATCAGCGGCGATGCTGATGTATCGATCAATGGGTCCGGCGATGTTGAGTTTGGCACGGTTGCAGGTCTGGAAATCGGAATTTCCGGCTCGGGCGACGTGAAAGCCGATTCGATGAATGGTGCATTTGATGCCCGCATCAATGGTTCCGGCGATATTCGGGTCCGCGGTGGTCGCGCCGAACCGTTCGGCGTCAATATCGGTGGCTCCGGTGATGTCAGCTTTGATGGCACAGCCGTCAATGTCACCGTTCGCGAAGGCGGTAGCGGCGATGTGCGCATCGACAATATCGAAGGCACGGTCCGCTGGAGCCGTCATGGCCGCACCGTTCTGCGCGTCGGCGACGTCGACTAATAACAAAAACCCCGGCACGCGTGGCGCGCCGGGGTTGAATGTCTGAGTAAATGAAAGCCTGTGTGTCCTACGGACGCGCGGGCTTCCATTTGGCCGCTTCAAAAAGTGCAATCGCGGCGGCATTGGACACGTTGAGGCTTTCAATGTCGCCTGACATTGGAATGCGCACCAGATCATCGCAATGATCCGCCACGCGAGGGCGCAAGCCCTTGTCTTCAGATCCGAGAACCAGAACCAGTCCGGCTCCATGTCCTTTGCCATCTGGGCCCGCGAGCGCATCGGACAGGTCTAGCTCTGCAGCACCGGCCAAACCGATCACATGACGGCCCGCCTTGCGGAAGGTGTCCAGCGTATCGGCGATATTGACCACCCGCACATGCGATACGCGCTCTGCCGCGCCGACAGCGCTCTTACAAACCGTTCCAAATAGGGGCGGGGACTTGCGGTCCTGAAGCACAATCGCGCGGACACCGAAGGCAGCCGCAGATCGCATGATCGCTCCCACATTGTGCGGGTCGGTTATCTGATCGAGCACCAGCACCAGGCCATGCGTCGGGTCGGCGACCGCCTGCACCGGTTCCGGCTCCAGGGCCGCGACGTGCAAGGCGAACCCCTGATGCACCGCGCCGCCCGGCAGAAGCCGGTCAATTTCCTTCGGCTCGCACATGTTTGGTTCGGTGCCCTCGGGCATCTCGCGTGCTGCGTTTCGTGTGGCGTGAATTGCGATCACGTGGCGGCGCTTGTTAGCAAGTGCAGCCAGCACAGCGTGACGACCCCAGATCCAGCCGTCTTTGGCTGTCTCATAAGGCTCGGAGCGTCGTGTGTAATCTTGCCGTTTGCCGCTGTTGCGCATGCTGTTCTTCGTCACTATAGTCCGCGCTCCTGTTTCGGGAATGTGTTCAATTCGGTGCCGCAATAACACGGTCTTGCCGAACTGAAGACACCCAGATGCAGGAGGGCCTGAAGTTCAAGCAATTGAACAACGGGAACACCCTGTGGAGGGGTGGCCGAGTGGTTAAAGGCGTCAGACTGTAAATCTGATCACTCACGTGTACGTTGGTTCGAATCCAACCCCCTCCACCATCCTTCGCTCGCTGACGCGAGCTTCGGCTAGGCTGACGCCCCCCTTTATTCGAGCGAAGGATTTCGCGCCGTAGCCAAAGGCGAAGGCGGACCAGCACTGTCCGCGAAGAATTCCCACTTTATCACGCTTCACTGAGGCGAGCGTGGACTCGACAAAATTTGCGTGTAATTTTCAAATTGCGCGCATAAGTAGTGGCAATGCATTATGTCTACATCCTTCAATCCCAACACGGCGAGCACTTCTATGTCGGCCTGACAGCCGACCCCGAAGCCCGGCTGCTCGCTCACAATGCAGGTCAATCACCACACACGGCCAAATTTCGCCTGTGGTCTTTGCGCACTTGCATCGCCTTCTCCGACCAAAAGCGTGCACGAGAATTCGAGAAATACCTCAAAACCGGTTCCGGTCGCGCCTTCTCCAAAAAGCGATTATAGTTTTCCGCTGCAGTTTCCCGGAACAAGCCTCTCGACGGGCCGGAATGAAGCCGCTAAATGATGAGTTCTGGCGCGGGTATAGCACAATGGTAGTGCAGCAGCCTTCCAAGCTGAGGATGCCGGTTCGATCCCGACTACCCGCTCCATCCTTCGCTCGCTGCGCGAGCTTCGGCTGGGCTAGCGCCATCCTTAGCAAAGCGAAGGATGTCACGCCGTAGCCAGCGGCGAAGGCGGACCGGATTTCTCAAATGCCAATCGTTCGTTACAGCTATCGTCTCAAACGTGAAGTCGCGATGTTGTCCGACGAGGAATATCTGCGGATACAGCAGGCCTTGCGGGAGCGACTGGCCGCAGTTAAAGGCTACCGCAAAGAACACGGTACCTCCATTGAGGTGGCGCAACGGAATATCCGCCCAGTTTCTACCGCCTATTACGAACGACTAACTGGGCAAGTGCTCGCATCTGCGAACGACCTCTATCATGTCCAAGCCAGCCTCTATGGCCCCGATTGCTCTGCCTGCCAAAAGCCACTCCGCACACCACGAGCCAAAATGTGTGCAGAGTGCGGATTCCAAGTCGAGTAAGTGCATCCAGACGTGCGTGAAATTCTTATCCTGGTCAGTTTTTCCATCTTCCCACTTGCCATGCCCGCCTAACCGCGTGTATCAGGCGCGCAACTGAATCGGGCGCGTGTGCGCTCGTTGTTTATTTCAACACTGTCGATCCGGCCTTTCGCCTTCAAATCGACGATACAAGGTGAGCATCATGGCTAAGGAAAAGTTTGAGCGGAATAAGCCGCACGTCAACATCGGCACGATTGGTCATGTTGACCACGGCAAGACGACGCTGACAGCGGCGATTACGATGGTTTTGGCTGAGACCCAGGGTGGTGAAGCCAAGGCGTATGACGAGATTGACGGTGCGCCGGAAGAAAAAGCACGTGGTATTACCATTTCCACGGCCCACGTTGAGTATGAGACGGAAAACCGTCACTACG
>Ga0315338_1001562_pt1 | contig 27926 bp, 20 predicted proteins | sample ASW8metaG_FD_204518 | JGI IMG/M metagenome (GOLD analysis project Ga0315338, IMG submission 204518) | Ammonia-oxidizing marine archaeal communities from Monterey Bay, California, United States - ASW #8 | ecosystem: Environmental > Aquatic > Marine > Coastal | place: USA: California | collected... | reverse complement strand
CGATGTCGACGACCTGCCCCAATTCATCGGTCGGGATGGTGTAGTCGGCGCGAGGACTCGGCGCCCCGTCGGAGAGATGAATTCCGACCATGCCCACCGAACGCGCGCCCAGAGTCGGGTTCTCCTCCGCATTGGCAATCTCGAGAAGAGTCTCACCAACGAATGCCGTCGACGTGATGGACGGTCGCGGCAGAGCCAGCGCCTCGTGCGCAAAGGTATAGATGGCCGGGTTCGGCTTCGGAGCGGGCGCTTCCGAAGACAGAATCACGACCTCGAATTCGTCGAGGAACTCCGGCTCCTCCAGGAGGGCCCGCAGATCATCGATGTCCCACCCAGCCGGAACGTTGGTAATGATACCGAGCCGGACGTCGAGAGCCTGGAGGTCAGCGATGGTTTGGGCTGCCCCGGGTCGCAGGACAAAGATCCCATTCCCTGGATCCTCGATGAGCGTATTCCCAAGATCAAAAAAGACCGCTTCTACGCACGGTGCCCCGGCCTTGACCGCAGGTACGCCGAACGCAAGGAGACCGATCCAGGCCGCGCCGAGTAGAAACTTCGATAGGTGTAACAGCATGAACTCTCCATTCAGGCGAGGGGACGGAAACCGGGGCCAACACGGTCATCTCGGTGCTGAAGACTGAATCGTGAGCCAAGAGCGGACGTGGGTCCAGTATACCAGTTCGAACGACGAAAACGGAGTGGAGTCTAGGCACCGGCGCCGACGAGGATACCGTGATCGAGGAGAGTTCGAAGAAGGATTCGGTCGGGATGGCGCCCGGAAGCGGCCCGATGCTCAGCCGTGATAACCGCGGTTTCCCGTCCGTCGCAACGGGCGACAAGCGACAACACCTCAGGACCGACTTCGAGCGGGTCATAGTCGTTGTAACCCCCCAGCCACATGCGCTCGTTCCAGCTGCCGAGCACGACGAACGTTCCTGCCCGCAGGGTGTGAGGAATCGAACGATCCTGATGACCCAGGAGGAGGCTCTCGACATGGCCAGCCAGGGTCGAGAGCTGGGCTCCCCCAAACCTCACTACGTCCTCCCATTGCAAGTCTTCGACCAACTTGGCACAGGCGACGTAGAACTCGATTTCACGACCGACCCACTCCCCCCAGATTTCTTCGTCTCGCCCTGGGTCGCGTTTTCGTTCGAGGCGGGCGGCTCCGAATTCAGCTCCCAGGTCGGCCACCGCTCGGATTCTCGCGGAGGGCTCGACTTCCAGCTGCTCCAGGCACCAAAGGGATATGGCGCGCTCGGCCTCGTTCAGGAGTTCGAAAATGCCCTGCCACATTCTGCGTCCCACGGCTCCCCGCTCGAACTTACAAAACCAGGTCGCACAAACTGCCGGGCGGTGCTTCCAAATGCCGCATCCGCCGTCTTCACCTCGATGGTGCGGACAGCGAAGGGAGGGTGCCTGTCCAAAGGAAGTCGGGGCAGCGTTTCCATAGAGACTGAGGTACGACGGATCAATCCGAACGCCCAGGAGCGAGGCATCCCCCTCCTCGACGCGACGAGCGACGGTCTCCCGACCGAAGTTCAGCGCTGGGTCGGGGTCTGTGAACAGCGAACCGACCAGAAAATTGGGCAATTGCGGACAGTAGGTACAGCAGCGCGCGACAGGGTCGAAGTAGATGTGGGGATCCGGAGTAGGCGAATGATCGTCGACGGTGTCCGCGCCCTGGCTTCCACCCGGCGCGCACATCGCACAACTCGAGCAGGTCGAAGGTTTCTCGGGGTCGGGCACGACGCCCACGATTTGTTCGACCCAACGTTGGAACGGCTCGGGCAGCACGTCAGATCTTTCCCATTACCCTCGGTCCACCGACTGGCTTGGCCGGCGCTACCTTTGGATTGGCTTTTGTTCCCCCCCCACCACCCATAACGCTTCCACCGCTTTTGACGCCTCCACCGTTGAACCCGCCACCGCTCTTGACGCCAGCGCCCATAACGCCCCCACCGGTCGGATTGATCGGCTTACTGAATGCCTGGCCGCCGTTCATACCCTTGACGCTCCCACCACTTTCGGATCCCACGCCGCCGTTCGCCTGCGTCGCAGAGAGAGGGGTTCCCGCGGGGAGCCCGAGAAGTGCTCCCCAAGTCCCGGATCCAACCAAACCGTCCACGACAAGGCCGTTTCGCCCCTGAAACTCTCGGACCCGAGTCAGGGTCTTCTGGCCAAACATCCCGTCGACCGACAGCTCGGGATGAATCGATCCCTGCCCCGGCTCACTCTGCACCGCGTTGAGAATGTCCTGCAGGTCGAGGACATCTTCGCCCGCCTCGCACCCGAAATAGAGTAAACGCGTCCCTGCTCCTGAGTTCGCTACAGATGGCATCGTGTCCCGTCCTTTCGTCGTTCGAATCATCAACGTCGGGCACCGACAACATTTTTCTCTGGTCGACGATCCCGGTGTCCATGCCTATGAGGTGCCCGTCTAGAGGGAGAAACGAAGCCCCATCGGAAAACGAACGCGGACCGACGCAGAAAATCAGAAGAAAGACCGAGGCGGACTCTGGTCCTTTTCATCCGAAAACCGTCCGACTCCGTGCGCGACCTCTCGAATGGAGCCTGTGCTACTGTTTGCTCAGCGATTTGAAGAATGAACTTGTTGAAAGGAGTTAGAGACGATGGATGCTGTGGATACGGTTTCGGCCCGAAAACTCGCCCTTTTGATTTCGTTCCTGGCCGTCTGCCTTACCCTGGCGCTGTCGCTCCCAGCTATGTCCGAGGCTTCAGAAGACAAGAACCCAGCGACCGAAAATGCGCCCCATCCCTACACCCCGGACCAGATTCGTGACTTCTGTATAGGGCGTACGGTCACTCATCGAGTCGAACAGGCGGAAAGCGTCCACTTCGTCGAAACTCGGTTCCTGGCCGGAGATGCCGAATCGGGGACGTTGATCACCCGGACCGTCGACCCAGACGGGATCGTGACCGAAGGCCCGACGCGGAGTCCAATTCGGTGGGCCGACTTACGCGATCACGCCACCTTTCCGGCCGCCCGAACCACCGTAACCGACGCGATCTGCGAAACGCTGGCCGGAGAGTTCGAATGCATGCTCTACACGGTGACTTCCGAGTCGCCTGATGGGCCCGTCTCACGCTTCTACTTCGCAAAGAAGTGTCCGGGCGCACCGGTTCTCTTTGAATCGGAACTAGGAGGCACCATGGTCTATCGAATGGTCCTGACAGACGAGGTCCCGAAGGAAAAGGCTCCGTGATTCACTTCGGGATCCCGGACCCGAAGAGAGGGAGCTCTTCAGGCTCGCCCCGTCCGCGAGAAGTGCATTACGGTTCGACGATGTCAATCCCCGTGACGTCTTCCTGACGATGCCTGATTTCGAAAACCTCTCCGGCTTCCCACTCCTGCATATCGGGATAGAACCCGGCCGTGCCATCCGGCCGGAGAAGTCCAACGCGATAATCACCGGGGAACAGACCGGAAATGACGAACGCTCCCTGGGAATCCACCTCGACGAGGGGGGAAGCTGGGTCCGGCCTGAGGGTAAGCGCTGCGAAGACTACCCGACCCTGGAGTGGCTCTCCGTTCGAGGCCTTGGCCGTCCCGAAGATCTGGCTTCCCGGGTCGATGATCCACGTGGCCGTCCCGGACCCGCCAGCTGATAGCTCGAAGACAGGGGAATCGGAACGCCCCGTGCTCCCGTCGGGAAAATACTGGTTCGGGTAGTGGGTCGGTCCGTTCTCTCCCGCGGAGAGTATGTACCGACCGGGCAGGAGGTTCGAGATCACTCGTTGAGCGGGGCTGTCGGGAGCCACGGAGTAGTGAAGGACATCACCCGAATCGAGTTCGTGCAGCCCAATTCGAACGCTCGTGGGATTCGGAATCTGAGTCAGATCCACTGTCAGGTCCATTTCGGCGACCGGATAGGGCAACTCGAGAATCTGACCAGGTTGGAGATCAAAAATCGTGGAGCGAGATCGTTCTTCCGCGTCAAACCACCGGGTGTGTGAGGGCGACCCATCCCCATCTGGGATCCAAGTAGTAGCGATCTGAAACGGTTCCGTTGGCCAGATCGTGAACTCTGCGGTACCGGAAGAAGGATCGACCTGTTGCGATTGGCTGTAAACACTATGCCCGCTCTGATCGGACGCCCGAAAGAAGGTCGCTCGAAGAGTCCCGCTTGGACCGCCGGGCGCTTCGACCCGGAGGCGCAGAAGGGCTGGCGGGCCCCCGCGAATCTCGTAGTCGCGACGCTCGCCGCCGGCAATCTGGATCCGGTCAGTCCACCCAGAGCCGTCCCAGAGCCGGAAAGTGCGCTGACGGGCGGGAAAGTAGAACTCGAACTTGTGCTCATCGGCGATGAGGAGAACGTCGACCGAGTCGATCAGCCCCTTTACCGGACCATCATAGGTGGCCCCAAAAACTCCTCGGGTTTGGCCTTCGAGATCCCTGATCGCACCTTGAACGAAGTTCTCGGTCCGCTCTCGAGGATCGTCGAGATAAACATCGAAGTGCGCGGTACCAAACGAGAAACGGACCGTCGATGAAGGAAGGTCCGCCGACACGACGACAAGATCGGATTGGTCTTCGTCGTAGCGTGCCGTACCGGATCCGTAAAAGTAGGTTGTGCCTACCGTCTCGAGCGTGAATCGATACGTACCATCCGGACAGGTCATGACAGACTGGGTGGCCCCGACCTCAGGGGTCAACGTGACCGTCACGTCGGTTCCGTCCTGACCCGTGGCCTTGATTTCGTAGAGCTGGGTCGGAAGTCCCTCGACTTCGATCAGGACAATATTCTCGAGTCTGGAATCTTCTTTTTGGCAGCCCGAAACGAAGACCGCCGCGAGCACCGTCCAGAGCACAACCCCAAGTCTACTTCTCATCCTGCGCCCCCCAATTGGCTTTTGCATCTCATCTTCAAAAGGCGATTCCTGTTAGTGTATCGCCGGCGGCGACGAAAAGTCGAACGGCATCGTGGCGAGAGAAAGTACCTGGGTACCACCAGGCGACGGTCCGACCCTCTACCTTCCGCGCCCGCTGAACAAGAAAGCTATCGATCGGGACATGTTCGATGGCAAAACCGAGGCGGTCCGGTTCCAATTCGACGTGCCAAGTCTGTCCCGAGCTGCTCAAATCGGACCGCAGCCAGATTCCGTCCGCCTCTTCGAGTGGATGAAGGAACTCCCCCTCAATCGTTCCACCTGCGGCAAGCTCCCACTGAACCTGGACGGCCTTCTCAGCTCCAACAACGAGAAGAGGCGGGAAGGACTGAGGGGGCGGCATCAAACCGAGCATACCCGGCCGATAACGAATCAAGTAGGAGCCGGGAAGAAGGAGCCACCGGGTCGAAATGGGTCCGTCGAAGCGCTCGGCGTAGTCCCCAACTTGGATCAGAGACTCTTGTCCCGCCTTGAGTCCGTTGATTTCCAGCTCGATTCCGCCGAGGTGCCAAATCGTCTCTACGGATCCTGTGATGCGGTTGGTCGGACTCGAAATCGATTTCCCGCGAGGGGGATCCAGTTCTATCCCGACCTCGCTGCCACACGGCAGCAGAACGTCCACCGTCGTGACTCCGTTCTGCCAGTCCAACGGAACGTCGAAGTCCAGAAAACGGCCGAATGAGACGGTTGCCAGATCGACGGATGACTCCCAGGGAACGTGAATCTGCCACGACACGGGAACAGCAGAACTCAACTCAGTCTCAATCGAGTCGCCGACCTCGAAATTGAGCGAGTCGGCGGGACAAGATCCCGACGTGTCCAACCCACTGAGCTCTGGGAAGTACCGGCCCGGGCGCAAAAAGGGAAACTCGAATTTTGCCCGGCCATCCGCTCCGACCTGCGCCAAAGCCGACATTCTCCTCCCGGGCCCCCTCAGATTTAGTCCAACGCGACGATCCGAGTAGATCTCCGGCAATTGCGTCGTCACCACTGCCCGGACAAAGTCAAGGTAGAGGTCGTGGTGATCGGAGCGAGTTTCGAGGCAGAATTCGTCGTAATAAACGAACGTGTCGGCAAAGTTCAGGTCCGCGGTGAACATACCCCATGGCAGCGGTAGCGTGTAATTACCTGGCACTGGGAATTCTACGGAAACGGTGTAGTTCCGAGCCCTGTTTCGAACATCCAACTCGACCCTGGCCGGGACATCGCTATCGACATGGAACGTCGCCGTGGAGGCCCCTTCTCGTTCCGGTTCCGTTTCGTTCGTGCACGCAAGAACTCCGAAGGAAACGGCCAGAACGGCGATCCAGAGTTCAGACTCTTGGTTCGGTGCCACGGTCAAACGTCTGAGGAGCCGGGCTATCGGGCGCGCGAGTCGCCCCCGCGGTCCGGAGAGCTGAGTGCGGAGCCACATCCGTACCGGCATGATTCGAGCCTCACAAAACGGGTCTCAGACTTCGAGCGTTACTCCAAGAGGCTCGATCCGCACCGCACAGACCTTGTATTCCGCGGTCCCGGTCACGCTGTCCCCCGCATCGTTGGTCAGGAGATTGGCCCGTGATTCTGCAAAGTGCATGGGCATCCAAACACATCCCCGCCGCACTCTCGGTGAGACAAACGCCTCCGCCTCGACCGCTCCTCGTCGGGAAACGACGCGCACTTTCTGACCGTGTTCGATTCCAAGGCGGCGAGCATCTCGCCGATGGACCTCGATGAAGTTTCCGCTCTGTTTGGCCACCGGGCCTGACTCTCGACGAGTTTGGGTAGCCGCGTTGTAGTGATAAAGGATGCGCCCGGTCGACATCACGAGTGGGTACTCCTCATCGGGCAACTCGGCGCTGGGGCGGTAGCTGACCGCTTGGAAATGAGCCCTACCGATCGAAGGACCGCCCTCGTGCAACGTCTCCGTCCCCTCGTGCTCAGAGTCGGGACAAGGCCATTGCAGGCCGAGCGGTCGTTCCTCGAGCCGGGCATGGGAGATTCCGGCGTAGTTCGGTACAAGTGCAGCCATTTCATCATAGACCTCGGCCGGGCCGGCGTAGTCCGGCATGGCGTAGCCGGCAGCACTGGCCATGTCACAGAGGATCTTCCAGTCTTCCCGGGCCTCTCCCGGCGGATCGATCGACTTTCGCACCAGTTGCACTCGACGATCGCTGTTGGTAAACACGCCGTCCTTTTCTGCGAAACAGGCCGCCGGAAAAACGACATCGGCAAACTGCGTGGTCAGGTTGTGAAAAATCTCCTGGCAGATCAGGAACTCACATTGGTTAAGTCCTTTCTCGATCTGGGAGACGTTCGGCTCGGAGATAACGATGTCCTCTCCCATCACGAACATTCCTTTGATCTTCCCCTTGGCCAGTTCCTTCATCATGACGTTCAGGTTGAGACCTTCGTCAGCGGGAATCTCGACGTCCCAGGCCCTTTCGAACTTGTGGCGAATCGCGTCATCTGTGACTCGTTGGTAGCCGGGTAGAAAGATCGGCGTTGCACCGGCGTCGTTGGCACCCTGAACATTGTTCTGACCCCGCAGCGGGTTCATTCCAGCGGATTTCTGCCCGAGGTGACCAGTCATGAGAACGAGGTTGGCCAAAGCGTAAACATTGTCGGTGCCATGCGTATGCTCGGTGATGCCGAGGGTGTAGTAGATTCCGGCCTTCTTCGTCGTGGCATAGAGTCGCGCCAGACTTCGAATGTCCTCTGCGGGAACTCCCGTGATCTCTTCGGCCTTCTCCGGCGTGTATTCACTAACTCCGCGTCGCAACTCGTCGAAGCCAGCGGTGTGCTTCTCTATAAAAACATGATCGACGAGATCCTCAGTCACGATGACATGCGCCATAGCGTTGAGCAGCCAGACATCGGTTCCAGGGCGCAGTTGCAGATGCTTCTCCGCCACTCCCGCCATCCATATCTTACGGGGATCAGCAACAAAAAGGCGAGAACCTCGCCCAACCGCCCGCTTCATCTCCATCGCGATGATGGGATGAGCCTCTGACGTATTCGAACCGATGACGAACATCATGTCCGTGTCCCGAATCTCCGAAATCGAATTCGTCATCGCGCCCGCTCCGAACATTGCCACCAGACCGGCGACAGTGGGAGCGTGTCAGGTCGCAGCGCATTGATGGACGTTGTTCGTCTGGTAAGCCGCTCGCGCCAGTTTCTGCATGAGGTAGTTTTCTTCGACGGTGCACCGACTTGAGGAAACGAATCCGAGAGCATTGGCTCCGTGTCGTTCCGCGACACCGCGTAACCCATCGGTCGCTATCCGGATCGCATCTTCCCAGCTCGCGGGGTGGAGTTCGCCGTCTTCTCCCCGCACGAGTGGCTCGGTCAGCCGGTCTTCGTGGTGGATGAAATCATAGGCGAAGCGTCCCTTCACGCAGAGATTACCATCGTTGACCGTCTCGCCGGGCGGCGGGCTGGTGACCTTGGCCACCCGTCCATCCACGGAATGCAGATCGACTTGGCATCCCACTCCACAAAAATTGCACGTGCTTCGGGTCTTCACTGCCTCTGCCGGGAGAGGCAGCGGTGACTTTTTCTCGATGAGCGCTCCGGTGGGGCAAGTGTCGATACACCCACCACACAACTCACAGGTCGTGTCGAGCAGACCCCGTTCGCCCACCGTGGAAATCGTCGTTTCAGAGCCCCGCCAAGCCAACGTAATCGCGTTGACCGCTTCGACCTCGTCGCAGTAACGGGTGCAGCGCGCACAGAGAATGCACAACTCCGGATCGAATTCGATGTAAGGATTGACGTCGTCGGGCCGACCTCGCCGAGGCGCGTCGACGGCCTCGAGGGCGAGCGGTGGCGTCTTCAAGGCCAGCTCCCGCAGTTGGTTCGTGTTGGCGGTCTCGATCGGAAGACCGTCCGCGTCGAGGCCATGATCTGCCAGATAGAGTCCGTAGAGGACACGCCGATGCCGTTCGATCCGCTCGGATTCCGTTGTCACATTCATGTCAGGGGAAACCTGCCACGCGCAACCGGGTTGCAACCGCCTCTGCCCTTCGACCTCGACGAGACAGACGCGGCACGCCCCCGCCGGCTCGAGTCGTGTGTCGTGGCAGAGCGTTGGGATATCGATTCCCTCTCGCGCCGCCACCTCGAAGACTGTTTCACCTCTCGAGGCGGAACAGGAACGGCCATTGATCTCGACACGAAAAGATTCGTTCGATGGATTCACACTCATGATTGTTCCCGTTTCTTGAAGGCGTCTGGAAAGTACTGCCGGGCCGACTCGAGGGGTTTGGCTGCGACCATGCCGAGTCCGCAAATCGAGCCCTCTTCCATCTCCCAGCCCACGTCTTCGGCGTGACCGAGAGCGGCCGGATTCCCCAAAGATAGATAGTCATCGACCTGGCGCCTGAGGTAGCGGGTTCCGATCCGACAGGGGGCGCACTGGCCACAGCTCTCCCGTTCGAAGAACTTCAATTGCCAGGCGACGGCTTCGGCCATGTCGACGGTGTCATTGAGGACGACAACCCCGGCACTTCCGAGCATCGACCCCGCGCCAGCAAGCTGGGCGTAATCGAGAGGCAGCTCCCTTCGTTCCATGGGAAGAAATCCCGAAGAGGCTCCCCCTGGACTGAAGGCGAGCGGGGTTCCTTCATAACCTCGTCCGGTATGCGCAACCAGTTCGTCGAGGTGAACTCCAAGAGGAAGCTCGTAAACACCGGGAACGTCGACATGACCAGAAAGGCAGTACAATTTCGTTCCCGCCTCCGTCCGGCCAAGCTGTTTGAACCACGCGCCACCGCGTTCAACGATGGCAGGAAGGCAAGCTGCCGTTTCGACGTTGTGCATCAAGGTCGGTTTACCCCGGAATCCATGCTCTGTCGGAAAGGGGGGCTTTAGGCGCGGCATGCCTCGTTTTCCCTCGAGGGATTCGAGCAGCGCAGTCTCTTCACCACAAATGTAAGCACCATGGCCCGCCACCACGTGAATGCGGAAGGCTGAAAGTGCATCCTTCGCCTCGCTCAGCGCTACTTCGAGAGCTCGCCGCTCGGCCGTGAACTCACCCCGGATGTAGATGTAGATATCCACCGCCTCGACCACCTGCGCGGCGATGGCCAGACCTTCGATCATCTTGTGCGATTGCCGAAGGAGAACCTCCCTGTCCTTGAAGGTACCCGGTTCGCCTTCATCGGCGTTACAAACCACGTATCGCTCGGTCTCCGTCTGGCTGCGAAGCGCACGCCACTTGATATGGGCCGGGAAACCGGCTCCTCCCCGTCCCTGCAGCCCCGAGGCCTCGACCTCTTCGATAACAGCTTCCGGACCGAGCCGGCGAACCTTCTCGAGGGCGGCGTAGCTTCGGTCGACCGGGCCGGACAAATTCATCGGCAGATTCGGGTCGTCCGGAGTCACGCCCGTGGGCCGTCCTTCGTAACTGACCAACTCCAACTCTTCGTTCAGCGAGACAGGCGCACGATCGCACTGCCCGAGACAGCTGACGCGCTCACACTCCTGCCCCTCCCCCTCGAGGCGGCGGGCCAGATCATCAGCCCCTGCCATCTGGCAGGAGAGACCGTCACAGATGCGCAGACGCTTCCCGGGATCACTCACTAGTGTATAAAAAAGGCCGACACCCCAGACGTCTGCTTCGGGGACTCGCGTACTCGCCGCCACCCGCATGACGGAGGCTTCGGTAACCCCGCCTTCTTCTTCGAGGAGCGCGAGAACTTTCTCACGTTGTGCACCATGTTCGAGCATGAGGATCCGTCCCGGGGGTTGAGAAGCTTAGAGAATTCGTTCTGATCCAGAGTAAACGTTGAACCGACCCGGCGAGGTGAACCCAACGAGAGTCATCCCAAACCGACGAGCCAAATCGACGGCCAGGCTGGAGGGCGCACCAACCGCGATGATTCCAGGCACACCAGCGGCGAGAGCCTTCTGGAGAATCTCAAAGCTGGCCCGTCCGCTCACCACCATCATCAAGTCGGCCAGCGGGGTGTTTCCATCGAGAAACCTACGCCCGAGAATTTTGTCGACCGCGTTGTGACGCCCCACATCCTCACGAACTTCAAAGATCGTACCCGCAGCGTCTACCAACCCAGCAGCGTGAAGGCCTCCTGTTTGATCGAAAAGGGGTTGGCTCGACCGAAGAAGATCGGGAAGACCGTAGATCAGTTCGCTCTTGAACCGAGGTCGATCTGGGTCGAGAGGCGGAAGGTCCCCGATTTCGAGTGCTTCGAGTGAGACTTTGCCGCAGATTCCGCAGCTCGAACTCGTGAAGAAATGACGCTGCAAGCGATCGAGGTCGAGGTCGATCTCATGAGTTTCGACACGGACGACATTACTTTCGTTCCGGCCCGGCGGCGGTGCCCCGCAGAACACGATCGAACGAATCTGTTCCGGCGAGGTGAGAATACGTTCCGTGAAGAGAAATCCCGCCGCGAGTTCGAAATCGTGACCGGGAGTTCGCATCGTGATGGACACGCTCCGTTTGGAGCGATTCGAATCGGGGCCAGAGCGGACGCGGATCTCCATGGGCTCTTCAACGGCGATGTGATCATCGATGTCATGAGACCCATTTTGCGTGAATCGCCGAATGGCGAACACGCGGGCGCTTTCGGGGTCGACTGTCATAGGTGGATACTAGCTTGATTCGGCCTCGGCCACGAGGCGAATGAAATCTCCTCCAGATGTTCGGACTTCTCGATCGAATCCAGGTTGTGCGAGGAGAGCAGAATTCGCAGTGCCCGGACTCGACCACACGATGACTCTCCTAGCCGAGCAGCCCTTTGGCCTCCCCGTCGACGAAGTCAATCTCCGAAGCCTGCGGAGTCTTCGGGAGGCCAGGCATCCGAATGATATCGCCCACGAGTGGAACAATGAGGCCCGCTCCGGCACTCAGGACCACACTCCGAACGTGGATCTTGAAGCCTTCGGGACGCCCAAAGACTTTCTTGTCCTCGGAGAGCGACATGGCCGTCTTGGCGATACAGACCGGCAGATCGGCGTAGCCGAGGCGCTCGACGCGGCGGATGTCGACTTCTGCCTGGTAGCCATAGACGACTTCGTCAGCGCCATACATCGTGGTCGCCACCTTATCGATCTTGCTTCGCACCGGATCGGTCCAGTTGTACAGCGGTCGGTAGGGCTCGGTTTTCTTCTCGGCTTGGGCAACGACGGCCTTGGCCAGCTCGACAGCTCCGTCTCCCCCCTTGGCAAAGTGCTCGGAAAGAGCGAACGAGACTTCCATTTCTGCACAGGCCTGGCGAATGATCGCGATTTCTTCGTCGCTATCGTTCTCAAATCGATTCAAAGCCACGACGGGCGCGACGTTGAAAGCTCGCGCGTTTTCGATGTGCTTCTTCAGATTCCCCAAACCAGCAGCGACGGCTTCGGGGTTGGGGACGCCGAGTTCCTTCTTCTTCACGCCACCATGACGCTTGAGAGCGCGAACGGTTGCCACGATCACGATTGCAGCAGGATCGAGGCCGGCCGAGGCCGCCTTGATGTCGAGAAACTTTTCTGCCCCGAGCGAGAAACCGAAACCAGCCTCCGTGACGGTCCAATCCGAATGAGCCATGGCCATCTTTGTCGCGATGACCGAATTGCAGCCGTGAGCGATGTTGGCGAACGGTCCACCGTGGACGAAAGCCGGTACGCCTTCGACACTCTGGACGAGGTTGGGCATGATGGCGTCTTTGAGCAGAAGCATCATCGAGCCGACCGCTTCGAGATCGGCCGCGGTAATCGGCTGCTTCTGGAATCCCAGCCCGACGATCATGCGGGAGAGACGAGCACGCAGGTCCTCAGCGTCTTCGGCGAGGCACAACGTCGCCATCACTTCACTTGCGGGGGTAATATCAAAGCCGGACTCGCGTGGAATTCCTTCCGTCGCCCCACCCAGTCCCAGCACAACGTGACGAAGCGATCGATCGTTCATATCCATGACCCGGGACCAGAGAATTCGTCGTGGGTTGATTTCGGGAGCTCGGATGTGATGGATGTGATTGTCGAGCAGAGCCGCGAGGAGGTTGTGAGCCGACGTAATGGCGTGGAAGTCACCCGTGAAGTGAAGATTGATGTCGGCGCTCGGAGTGAGCGTCGACAGTCCACCTCCGGTCGCTCCCCCCTTCAATCCGAACGTTGGTCCGAGGGAGGGTTCGCGCAGAGCCAGGCACGCATTCTCTCCTATCTTGGCCAATCCCTGGGCCAGACCAATCGAGGTCGTCGTCTTACCTTCACCAGCGTCAGTAGGTGTGACCGCCGAGACGAGGATGAGCTTGCCCGGGGGACGAGGCGACGCGGCCCGGGCTTCGAGGCGAACCTTCGCTTTGTCCGTACCGTAGAAGACGAGGTGCTCGTCGGCGATACCCAGATCGTGGGCAACTTCTCGAATTGGGCGGGGCGTGTTTTTGGACAAGAGGGGCACCTTTCTACCCCTGGACGGGGACTTTCTCGACTCATGGCTCTATAGAACCGGCTACCTCATCATGGACGCCCCGTCCAGTCAAGTCCGGACCGGACCCAGCTGAAGGCGCAGGGCCGAAATCACCTCGCCGGCGGCAACTTCGTCTAGGCCCCGTTGTGGTCCTCCATCATAATTCCTCCATGAACGAGCTCACACCGCCCCTCTCGCCCCCGGACTACGCTTCCGTTATCGCCGCGGAGCTTCAGCTTACGCCACGAATTGTGGCCGCGATCATCGAGTTGCTCGATGAGGGAGCGACCGTCCCGTTTATCGCCCGGTACCGAAAGGAGGCGACCGGTGGAGCGGAAGACTTCCAAATCAGCCAAACGTTGGAGCGACTACAGTTCCATCGGGATCTCTTCGATCGAAAGACAGCCATCCTCCAGAGTATTGCCGAGCAGGGGAAACTGACGCCCGAGCTACGCCGAGCAGTTGAAGCCACCGAAACGAAGACCGAACTCGAAGACCTCTACCTTCCCTACCGACCGAAACGACGCACGCGCGCAACCATTGCCAGGGAAAAAGGACTCGGACCGTTGGCGGACCGGATGTGGGACCAGCGCGACCGGTCGGGAACGGTCGGAGAGATCGCTGCCTCTTTTGTGAACGCGGAAAAGGGCGTCAGGGACGTCGCCCAGGCTTTGCAACTTGCACGTGACATCGTAGCCGAGCGAATTGTCGAGACGGCTCCCTGGCGGGCGGAGATTCGTCGATTGACCTGGAACAAAGGCCGAGTCTTTGCCCAGGCTGCCAAAGGCAAGCGGGACGAGAAGTCCAAATTCTCTGACTACTATGACTACAGCGAACCCGTCTCCCGCATCCCCTCCCACCGCGTCCTCGCTATCTTGCGGGGAGAGTCCGAAGGATTTCTGTCGCATCGAATCCTGCCCGATCCCGAAGAGGCCAAGCCACTGCTGCAGCGACAAGTTCTAGCGCGAGATCGTTCGATTTGGGACGACGAGATCAAAGAAGCGACCCAGGATGCCTACGATCGACTCCTCTCGGCGCAGATCGCAACCGATGTCCGCGCGGAACTCAAGGTCAGTGCGGACCGGGAAGCGATCGAGGTCTTCGCGACTAATCTTCGCGAACTGCTCATGGCCTCACCTTTCGGAACGCGTCCCGTCATGGCAATCGACCCCGGATTCAGAACCGGTTGCAAAGTCGTGATTCTTGGCGAGACGGGGCGCCTCCTCGAGCACGGCGTGGTCTACCCAACCGAACCTCGTACTGACGTCAAAGGGACCGAAGCGGCGTTCGATCGCTGGTTTGGTGCTCATCCCGAGATCGCGGCTGTTGCCGTGGGAAACGGAACAGGGGGCCGCGAGACGTTTTCCATGCTGAGGACCTATTTAAAAAGTCGAAACTCCACGGCTCAGGCGGTCATGGTCAACGAATCGGGCGCGTCGATCTACTCGGCTTCAGAGACCGCGAGAGCAGAACTGCCCGATCACGATGTGACGGTACGAGGCGCAGTCTCAATCGGACGTCGGCTCCAGGATCCTCTCGGCGAATTGGTCAAGATCGACCCCAAGTCGATCGGAGTCGGACAGTACCAGCACGACGTCGACCAGAAGCTTCTTCGGGCAAAGCTCGACGACGTTGTCGTCAGCTGCGTCAACCGGGTCGGCGTGGACGCCAACACGGCCTCCGCGCCACTGCTACGCTACGTCTCCGGACTAGGTGCGAAGTTGGCCGGTGCCATCGTGGCCCACCGGGATGAACACGGTCCGTTCCCGTCGCGCCAATCGCTCAAGAAGGTTGCCGGCCTCGGCGCCAAGACGTTCGAGCAAGCCGCCGGATTCCTTCGCATCCAGGGCAAAAATCCGCTCGACAATTCGGCTGTTCACCCCGAGAGCTACGCTCTCGTCAAAGCGATGGCCGCGGGGCTTGGCAGGTCAGTAAGCGAACTGATCGGTGACAAAGACACGGTTAGCACGATCGATCTGCAGAAGTTCGTCTCGGACACGATCGGCCTCTATACCCTCGAAGACATCACGGCCGAACTCGTCAAGCCGGGCCGAGATCCCCGTGAAGAGTTCGCGGCAACCGACTTCCGGGAGGACGTGCACGAGATGGCGGACCTTCGCGAAGGCATGGTCCTGAACGGGACGGTCACGAACGTGACCCACTTCGGCGCCTTCGTCGATATCGGCGTACACCAGGATGGACTCGTTCATGTCAGTCAAATTGCCAATCGGTTCGTCCAGAACCCATCCGACGAGCTCCATGTGGGACAATCCGTGCGCGCCAGGGTGCTCGAATTCGACCTCGGGCGCCGCCGGATCAGCCTGACACTCAAGGACGTTTAGGACCGCTTCGAACGTATCGTAAGCGCAGCGGCCGGCGAGGAGCCTTTGACCAACTTCGGAGACGAAACCGATCGACGTGAGCTAGCTCTCTTCGCTCTCTTTTTTTTGAGTTTCGCGGCGCTGGGCCTGGTCTCCGAGGGAACTTTTACCGACGACGACATCTCTCGGTTCATGGCGGCGCAGGTCGTCTTTGAATTCCCTGAGAAGTTCGTCGGGTTGTGGACACGACCAGCTGCCATGGTCCTCTACGCCCTACCGGCTCAACTCGGGTACTGGGCGGTCGAGCTACTAACGGCCCTGGCCTGTGCATTAACTTGTCTGTTTACCTATCGAAGTGCTCGTCATCTCGGAGAGGCTCGACCTCATTTCGCGGCCCTCTTCACCGCGCTGCAGCCTTTCTTCCTGCTGCTTTCCTTCTCCGCATTGACGGAACCACTCGCGGCTCTCCTGCTCGCTATTGCCGTTGAACGACTCCTGGCGGGAAAGGCTACCTCCAGTGCGATCTGGGCGTCATTGATCCCGCTCGCTCGCCTCGAATTCGCTCTCGTGCTCGGCCTCTGGGCAATTTACCTGGTAGCTCGACGCGCCTGGACCTCGCTACTCTGGCTCCCGTTCGGACTGCTGCTCTGGAGTACCGCCGCGTTCTTTCTGAATGGAGACTTCCTCTTCCTCCTTCACTCGACTTTCGTGGAGCGAGAACGCGGTCGCGAAGCTCTCGATTTCTGGCACTACGCCAAGGGATCGGTCTTCGTCGTCGGTCCCACGGTTTTCTTTTTTGCCGTTCTCGGCTGGATCAGCGGGCTGAGCAAGAAACGCTATCTCGTGGTCTGGCCGGCCATCGTAGTGATGATGGCGTACTACACATTCAGCTCGGTCCGGTCCGGATCACTCCAGTCGGCTGGGTACTTTCGTCATCTCGTCTCCCTCTCGCCACTCTTTGCTCTGCTCGGTCTGCGGGGCCTCAACGCCTGGTTCGGCGAACGACATCTTGGCCGGGCCGACCTTGTTCGCATCGCCGCCATGATCGGAATTCCTGTCGCCTGCTGGTTCTTCCTGTCCGTGGATCTCTTGAATCGCTACATCGTCGGAGACACGAGCGAGTACTGGAAATTTGGCATTGTCACGACGCTGGCTGGACTCGGGTTGGCTCTGGCTTTCCGCCCACGAGTCCTCGCGCACCGCATCGTGATGAGCATTCTCCAAGTTGCTATCGTCGCGATCTCTCTAACGTATTTCTTTGTCAAAGACGGCCCCATCCCCCTCACGAACGAGAAGCAGGTGATCCGCGAGGCAGCGTCCTGGTGTATCGCGGAGGGGATCGACGATCGACAACTGCTGACCAACCATGAGTTCGTTCATTTTCTCCTCGGAGCCAATCCCGCCCATGTGGAGCGTTTCCCGAAACTGAACTCCGTGAACCTGGAGAACGCTCCCGTGTCTAGTCTGGCGATTTGGGAGGGCCACTACGGACACGCCCTCGCCGGAGGCGTCGATCTCGCCGAACTCGAAACGCTCCGCAGCTATCGCGTACATCGGCGGATCCTCGGACCAAAGCACTCCTACTTTGCGGTGATTTTGGAGAAGGTGACCGGAGGCGAGTCAGTCAAGCTCGACGAAAATGGATATCGTCATTCCGGCCTCGGCGTGCATTGGGACTTTGGAACTGCGTCAGATTGGACGTTTACTGCCTCGACCGAGAAACTATCTCTCCTGAAAGGTCGGTCCCTATCACAATTCCGAGTCTCTCTCGACCTGGCGAGGTTTCTCCGGATTGATCATTCAACGGATTCGTTTGGAAGTTCGTTGGCCACCGCCCTGGCCAGTGCGTCCGGATTCCGGATTCTCAAAGAAAGACTCGACCCAGCCAGGGACTGGTACTGGATATCCGGGGAGAGTTCATCCGAGGCTGTGGTGATTGGAGTTCACGCAGCACGGGAACGTCATATCGCCTTGAAGCTGGTCGCAACCGGGCCGCGCGGAAGTCTAAGCCGCCTCGAGGCGAGCGTGATACCTCTGGCCCATGGTCTTTCGCTGGAGGCAGCGAGGACCCGTCCTGAGGAGGAACCAGGTTAGTCGACGATCAGCCTTGGTCGGCTATGACCCGCCATTCTCCTTGAGCTGCTTCACGTAGTCCGCAACCTTCACGGTGGCTCTCCAGCCCAGTTCGCTCGCTCGCAGAATGTCGAGCGAAGCGCCCATTCGGTTTCCCGGTCGGGCGGGGAGCATCTTGATTTCTCCCCCAAACATCTCCGCGACCTCGGCGATGGAGTAGCTTTCCGGCGCGCCCAGACCGAACTCGTCCGACTCACCAGCCTCGCCGACAAGAACGAGCCCGGCCACGATGTCGGAAACGTGCGTGAAGTTTCTCTTTTGGGTCCCGGGCTCCACAACTGGGAGTGCCTCTCCCCTCTTCCACTTCTCGGCGAAGATTGCGATGACCGTACCGAACTCATTGGAGAGTTCGCGAGGCCCGTACACGTTGTAGAAGTAGGTGATGGCGTACTCGAGTCCAAACCAGGTTCCGTAGTTCTTGGCCAACTCGGTGTTGGCTGCCTTGGTCCACGCGTAGGGACTCTGGTTGAGTCCCATTCCCCCGTCGCCGAACTTGGTACTCGAACCGGCGTAGACGAGTTTGCAGTTCTTAGCGCGGCAGAACTCCAGAACGGAAAATGTGCCCGCTACGTTGGACTTCCAGACCGTATCCATGTCGTAGAAACTCTTCTCGACCCGAGCGTACTCTCCGAGATGAAAGACAATGGTCGGCGACTCGGGAACGAGAGCTGCGATATCGCTCGTTTGACCACGGCGATACTCGACACCTTCCACGTGATTGTCCGTGCTCCCGGTGGAGTAGTTATCCAGGGAGATGACTTTGGCGCCGTCTTTGGCAAGTCGTTCACAAAGATGGGAACCGATGAATCCCGCTCCCCCCGTTACCAGGATCAACTCCGTAGCCTGATTCGGCATGGCCGACATATCCTCCCGCGATTTCCGCATCGGTCAAGGGTTCTTCGTTAGCTGTGTTTTGCTGGTACGACGCCCGCGGGTGGGACTACTCCCCGGGAAAATCCGTTTCGACCGAGGCTGTACAGTGGATTAGCACCCGGTTGGCCGCCGTATGCTTGAGCAGCGTCATCTTTCCCCCGTCGACCTTCATCTTGCCCTTGAGGATCGCCGCAGCTGCGAGGGTCTTTCTCTCGAGGATTTCTCGCCAAAGAGTAAAGGGAGCGCGCAGAACAAAGCCAGCCTCATCATGGGTCGACTCCGAAACGAATTCCGCTCCCTGACATGTGCCTTCTTTGAGCCGGATCAGAAGATTGACGGGATCGGGCAGAGCCTCGTCAGACTCGAATGCGAACAACATGTTCCCGTTGAAATCGGAGCCCCACTTTTGTGCGGAGTTCCGATACTCAGACGACCCGTTCACCTCCGCAACAAGGGCCTGGGCCCACTCGTCGGTTCCAAATGCAATGCTCATCTATCCCTGCTCCTTCAGTGCGTTGCCATATTTGATGAAGCCGGGATTGAGCAAGTTGTGCGGATCGTACTTCTTCTTTGCGGCAACAAACTCGGGCCAACGATCCCCGTAGTGTTCGACCCACTCGTCTTCAGTGAAGTTGATATAGCCGGACAAGTAGCGTTTTCCGCCCATCGCGCTCCCCAACATGCTGGCCGTGTCGAGGAGCGGCTTCACCCGGTCCCAGAACTTTGGCGGCACCGCCGGCAGGATTCCAAAGCCAATCAGGTTCTCGCCCTCTGGACGCATGAAATTGAGGGACTTGGAGACGTTGCCCTTGGCCGGCCAGAGCAGGATGTGCCCGCCGATGAGAATCCCTGGCGGGAGATCCGGAAGAACCTGATCGATGTAGTCCGCGGCAGTCTCCCACGGGAGCACCAACTCCATCCAGGGATGCATGTGCTCCCAGGTCCCCGCCGCTTTCCAGAGTTCAAAGATTGGAACGAGCCGCTCGTGAAACTCGATCGTGGGTATATCGTCGGTGTAGATGCAGTCATAAGGGTCGAGTCCCTCGAGCATCATTTTGTCATCGGGTTCGTCTCCGGGATCGAATTCGACCGTCGGATGAAAAGGAAAGAACCATTTAGCAAAGACCTGGCGTCGACCGTTGACGGGTTTGGTTCCTTGCGGACACGGTGAGGCCCAGCTCTCCAGATAGTCCCACTTGCCACTGTCCATCATATGCTGCGCGTCGACCATAAACTTACGAATGTCGTCGTAGACGAGGTAATAGGTGCGCGTCATCTTTTTCGTCCGACGTAGATTGAGCGTGGCCCGAGTCAAGATTGCGCTCTGTCCGAGGCCAGCCACAACCGACCAGAAGAGCTCGCTGTTCTCGGTCCGACTGCAGGTCACGATGTCCCCAGCGCCGGTCACCACGTCCATATCGACGACGTTGTCGCCCTGCGATCCGAAGAGGAAGGACGCGACTCCGATTCCGGCCATCGACACCGTTCCGCCTACTGTCACCCCGAGATTGTTCGTGAGAACGCGCGGGGCAAGATCCCACTTCTTGAGATGGTGGACCAAGTCGCGCCAGACCATCCCGGCCTCGACGTCGATCGTCAAGTTGTCTTCGTCGAGCGAGATCACCTGGTTCATCGAGGCCATGTTCAAGAGAATCCCGCCGTCGCTGATGCCGAGCTGACTCTGGCTGTGCGCGCTGCCACGGGTCGAAATGTGCAGGTTGTTCTCGGCGGCGAAACGAATCACCTCCTGGACGTCTTTTGTCGTCTTGGGATCCACGACAAAGCGCGGCGTCCAAAAGTGGATCCGCCCGTAGTTGGTGTGGTGCTCGTTCACGAATTGATCAGGCGTGTAGACCACACCGTCGAGGCGACCCTGCAGAGGGGAGTACAGTCGATCCATCAAGTTCTCCGGAGTCCGCAGCCTGGAATCGACGCAGACATTTCGAGGTAACGAGTCTGCGGAAGGAGGAGTCCGGATCCCGGGCTCTCTTCCTGTCTCATCGCCGTAAAGTTCTTCCAAACCAAGATTTGCGGACGCCGACGCGCCTTCGCAGCAAGAAACGACTATACCATGTCTGAGCGTCTTCGGCCTTGGAATATCCGGTTTGGAGCGGCGTAGTGTGTCAATTCTAGCCGGTAAAGAAACTGCGGAGCGACCGGCGCACCAGGATTCGGAGCACCCGACGCCGCCACTCTGGGTCAGTGCTCAGGTTTGTCAGAGGATGGCACTGGTCGAAGACTCGTTTCTCGATCTTCTCGGCGACCTCCGAAGTGAGGAGCTGATCATTGATCAGGGCTCCAAGGCCTGTGATCTCCTTCGGTTTGGCCCCAAGTCCACCCACGATGATCGCGAGGTTTTGCAGCGCACCTTTTGGGCCATCCCAACCGACGGTCAAGGACAGGAGAGGAAAGTCGATCGCTTCGCGAAGGCGGAGCTTCTGATACATACCGTGGGAGCTCTCGGGAATTGGGGGGAGAAGAACTGAGGTCAGGATTTCATCCGGTTCGCGAATCGTATTCCGGATACCGTCCCCGCGAAAGAACGCACCCATCTCGACTTCTCGGATCCCGCGAAGAGACTGCAGCCGCACTTTGGCGCGGTACAGAAGGAGAGGGCCGGGAGTATCAGCTGAAAATGCTGCGACACACCGAGTCCCGCCAGGCACGACATGACAAACAGTGCCGTCCTTCTTGAGGCAATACCCCAGCGCCTTACGCCAAAAGTGAGTTTGGTTGATGTAAACGCAGCGAGTGTCCAGGCAGAGGTTCCCGCCCAACGTACCTCGGTTGCGCAATTGGGGACCGGCCACCTGACCGGCGGCCTGAGCCAGGGCGGAGTACTGATCGATGATCAGTGGGTGACTGGCAATCTCAGTCAAGGTAAGGCCTGCTCCCAGCTCGAGGCCCTGGGAAGTTTCGTTGACGCATCTGAGTGACTTGACCCGGGACAAACTGACAACTCGACGGGGAGTATGCAGTCCATGCTTGAGGTTCGGTATCAGATCCGTACCTCCAGCCATGAGGAGCGCCTCATCGGGATACTCTGCAAACGCGTGTAGCGCGGCTTCCACGGTTTCCGGCTGGATCAGGTCAAACTCTGGAAGGGTCAGCATCGAATCAAACCCTCGGCTTCTCGACTTCGGCACGTTTTGCGGAAAGGAGGCTCAGGACCTGGCTGGGACTGAACGGAAGCGTGTCCACCCGAATTCCGACGGCATCGTAAATGGCGTTGGCAATGGCGGGGATAGACGGATGCAATGGGCCTTCTCCAGCTTCCTTGGCTCCGTAGGGCCCTTCAGGATCGTCGGATTCGACGATGATGGACACCAAGTCGGGAGTATCGAGCGTGGTAGGAATCCTGTAGTCCAATAGGGATGGGCCCTGATGCAACCCCGTCGGGTGAAAGACCTGTGCCTCCAGGATCGCTTCCGCGAATCCCATGTAGGCGCTTCCCTCCATCTGTCCCTCCACGATCGTCCGGTTGAGAGCCTTTCCTGCATCGTGAGCTACCCAGATCCGTTCGACTTTCACCACGCCCGTTTCGTCGTCAACCGTCACTTCGGCCACATGTGCCGTAAAGGAGTAGGCTGGCGATGCACCGATCGTTCCTCCGCGATAGGATCCGTGGACATCTCGAGGTGTGTTGTAGTGTCCCACCTCGGAGAGCGTTCCTTCATCAGATTCCGCCCATGTCACGGCTTCGGCAAAGGGCACTTCCTCACCGCTCCCGAGGACATTTCCGCCCACAAGTTCCACGTCTTCGGGCGCGCAATCCCACCGGCCCGCAGCCGCTCGCCGTATCCTCGTGGCCACAGCTTCGGCAGCAATCCGGCAGGCATTACCGGCCATGAGCGTTATCCGGCTCGAATACGCTCCCAGATCTACCGGTGTCAGGTCCGTATCGCCCGTCACAACGCGGATGGCCTGGTCCTCGACCCCGAGTTCTTCGGCCGCAACTGTGGCCAGCATGGAGTTTGCTCCCTGGCCGATTTCGCTCACGCCGGAGAAGATAGTGATCCTTCCAGAGCGATCGACTTTCAGTTGCACGGCACTCTGAGGCATCTCATTCGGATAGATCGGATAGTTCGTTCCGGTAATGTAAGACGATCCCGCTACACCCACGCCTCGGCCAAAGGGCAGCTTCCGGTACTTCTCCTTCCACTGACTGGCCTCCTCGACGCGGCCGAGACACTCTACGAATCCTGTGGACCTGATCAGTAGTTCATTGATGGTTCGCTCCCCGGCCTCTATCGCATTCCGACGACGAATTTCGATGGGGTCCAGGTTCATTTGCTCGGCGAGGCGATCCAGGGTGACTTCGAAAGCGAACCGGGGCTGCACGCTACCGTGACCACGTTTCGGGCCACATGCCGGCTTGTTTGTATAGACGCGTGTCGAATCAAATCGATATGCACTGAGACGCAAAGGCCCGGGAACCAACTGACCGGAGTAATACGATGTAACAAGTCCGAAGGATGCGTAGGCTCCTCCGTCAATCAGGGTCCGAGCGTCACAGGCGGTTAGCGTCCCATCCCGCATGGCGCCGAGCTTGTATGTCATTTTCATGGGGTGACGCCCCCGATGGGAGTAGAACAGTTCTTCGCGGGTGTAGAGCAGCTTGACGGGGCGCCCGGTAATCATGGCCAACTTGCCTACACAAAACTCCAGATCAAACGGCTCGCTCTTGCCACCAAACGCTCCGCCCACCGCAGGTTGGATGACTCGTACGCGGTTGTATGGTATCTCCAGGACCCGGGACAACTCGCGGTGGAGATAGTGCGGAACCTGTGTCGAAGAAATTACGGTGAGAACTCCCGTTGGCTCCATCACCCCAATGGCACAATGAGGCTCGATCGGAACGTGGGTGTTACCTTCGAAGAAGTAGTCCCCTCCGGCGACAATGTCACTCCGTCCAAGCTCTTCATCCGGACTTCCGAACTCGAGATGAACGTGCTTGGTCACATTGCCCTTCTTGGCAAAGTCGTTGACCTTTACGGCACCTTCGAGCAACGCCTCTCCAGGATCCAGCACATGCGGAAGCACTTCGTACTCGACATCCACGAGTTCCGCGGCCCGAAACGCGGTTGTCTCGTCCACAGCCGCCACGCAAGCCACGGCATCTCCTACGAAGAGAGCCCGTTCGAGGCACAAGGCGTACTCATCCTGAGTCCAGGGCAAGATACCGTACGGGGTTGGCATGTCCTTACCGGTAATGATGGCGTGGACGCCTTCCAGTTGCAGGGCTCGTCGACCGTCGATGTTGAGAAGACGCGCGTGGGCGTGCGGACTTCGCACCAACTTGGCATGCAGCATTCCTGGAAACGTCAAATCATCGGCATATTGGGTGCGTCCGGTGACCGCTTCGTAGGCATCGATCTTCGGCGCGCGCTTGCCCACTCGCCGGTGTTTTGACGACGTCACTTGGCATCCCCCGGAGAATCGGCCTGGCCATCGGATGCATCCTCGACAGCATCGATGATCTTTGTATAACCCGTACACCGACAAAGATTGCCTGCGAGGGCCCGGCGAATCCCATCCCGGGTTACTGGCTCCGATGAGTCAAAGAGCGCTTTGGCACTCATGAGCATTCCCGGTGTGCAGAATCCACACTGGGCCGCACCACGAGTCACGAAGGCCTGTTGCAAGGGGTGAAGTGCTGCTCCCTGAGCCAGTGACTCTACCGTCTCTACCGAACAACCCGAGACCTCGTGGGCCAAGGTGATACACGAAAGTATAGGTTTCCCGTCCACGAGAACCGTACAGGCTCCGCAATCCCCCTTGTCGCAGCCTTGTTTGCTTCCGGTTAGCCCAACGTCGTACCGCAGGAACTCGAGCAGCGTACGGACGGGCGACGCAGATGTCCTCATCAAGTCTCCGTTGATACGGAGTTCGAGGGGCTTTGGAATCACTTGGGCTCCATCGATGGCAGCTGCTCAACTATAGATACGATTTCATCCCAGGTCAGGAGGCGATCCGATTGCTTGGCAGCTTTCAGGACCGCGTCGACCACATACTGCTCCACGCGGAAACCTTCCTGCTTCAGCCAGTAGCGAACATTGGAGGCGCCGCTCATCGGTCCCACTTCGATTCGTTGCGCTCGCCCCATCCAACTGGCCGGGACACCGGAGTAGACCCGATCTACTAACCACTCATCTCCGCTCGCAAGGGCTTTGATCACGGCCGCGGCATGAACTCCCGTCGCCGTGCTGAAGGCGTCCCTCCCCAGCATCGGGTAGTTGAGCGGAAGGGGAGCCTGGATGGATTCGTGGGCCAGATTCACGTACTCAAGAAGGCGGGTTAGATCGCCGTTGCGAACACCCAGCAGTTTCAGATTCACCAAAAGGTGATCCATAGGCGTATTGCCGCAGCGCTCGCCAATACCCAGAGCCGTCCCGTGGATACGAGGAACACCTTCGGCCATTGCGGTGAGGGCATTGATCAGGCTCAAGCCCCGATCTCTATGTCCATGCCAGTCGAGGCCGACCTCTCCTCCGAATTCAGCCACGACTTCGTGTGTGAATCGAATCAGATTCGTTACTGCGGACGGGCAGGCCGACCCGGTGGTGTCGCACAGGCAGAGGCGCGATGCCCCGGCGTCAAGAGCTTCCAGGAAAAGCGGGCGCAGTGTCTCGGGATCGGAACGGGTCGTGTCTTCGGTAACGAAGCAAACCTCGAGACCTTCTCCGCGCGCGTATTCGATGGCGCTCCGTGAGACCGCTATAAGCTTTTTGAGATCCCAATTCTCGACGAACATACGAATGGGGCTGCTGCCCAGGAAGAGATAGGCCATCACGGGTCGTCCGTGATCCTGGCTGATCTTCACGATGGGCTCGACATCTTGGATCAGGGTACGTCCGGCACAGACCGGCTCGATATTGAGATCGGCGCGGACGATCTCGCGAACCAAGGTGTCCGCGGCTTTCGTAGCTGCCAGGCCCGCCCCGGGTAACCCCACATTGACGCAGTCAACACCCAGAGATTCCATCAAGTGCATGAGCTTGATCTTGTCTTCGATCGGAGGATCGATGACGGACGAACTCTGCAGACCATCTCGAAGAGTCTCGTCCATGAGTTCGACGGTCGTGCCCGTAATCGGCGCGCTTGGGCCGGCGGAACTCCATTCGTAGATGAGATCTTCGGAGCGCATAGAGTCCCTCCTACATTGCGAATCTAACTGCTAATACTGGTAGTACCGAGTATCCCCGATCGTCCGCCTTCACAAAAGACACTATTGACAGTTGTTGAGATCAGCGCCGGGCGCGCCTCCTGCTTCGCGGCAGCTCAAAGTGATTCGAGGACCAGGGCGATTCCCTGGCCGCCGCCGATGCACATCGTCACGAGGCCGTAGCGTTCTTTCTTCCGACGCAGCCCGTAGGCGCAGGTCAGGGTCAGGATCGCACCGGTCGCGCCGAGAGGATGCCCGAGCGCAATTGCACTCCCATAGGGATTGACCTTTTCCGGATCGATTCCCATCTCTTCGAAGTCTCGAACGCAGGCCAGGGCCTGCGGCGCAAAGGCCTCGTTGAGTTCGACGTGATCGATGTCGCGGCCCTTGAGACCCGCCCGTTTCAAAGCCTTTTCGGTTGCGGGGATTGGCCCCCAACCCATGATCGCCGAGTCGCAGGCCGCCACATCCATTCCGATGACGCGAGCCAATGGGCGAAGATCGTGTTTCTCCGCGTCCGCCTCCCGAGCGATCACCATCGCGGCCGCCCCGTCGACGACCGCGCTGGCATTGCCGGCCGTAACGATCCCGCCGGCCTCGAAAGCCGCGGGCAGACGGGCCATCTTCTGCAGACTGATGTCGTCCATGATGTGAGTGTCATGCCTAACCTCGATCGGATCGGCCGCACCGTTGACTTGGAGCGTGACCGGCTCGATCTCTTCCGCGAAATGCCCGGCATCCCGCGCCGCCTTGGCATTCATGTGCGAACGGAAACCAAACGCATCCGCCTCCTCGCGAGTAATTCCGTATCGACGACCCAGCTCTTCGGCCGTGTTGGCCATCGACATCTCGGCTGACGGGTCGTAGAGGCTCATCAGCAGCATGTCCTGGAGCTGTGTTCCGGGAGGAAGCCCTTTCAGATCACAAGGCCCATACTTCTGAACCGCGGCCCCAACCTTGCGACCCCGATAGTTGTAGAGGCAAAACGGGTACTGCATGCTCTCGGCGCCCCCCACAACCATGAACGGCCGCGACTCGTCGTAACGAAGCCCGGACAGCATCATGTCGGCTCCGACGCAGAGTGATTCGGTGCCGCTGCCGCAGATTCGGGCCACGGTCAGCGCTGGGACGTCCTGTTCGAGCCCACCACGCCAGGCCATTCCCTGAGCGCCGTAGATCGAGTCCCGGTGGCTGTGCTGCGCCATTCCCATCACAACGTGGCCGACGAGCGATTTGTCGACCGGTGTATGATCGAGCGTGGCCTTGATGGCCAGACCACCGAGCTGCGTCGCACTGAAACGAGAGAAGAGTCCGGGCTCCTTGTTCTTGATCAGGATGTCCGGACGTGGTGTGCGCCGCGCACCATCGAGGATGACGACTGTGTCTTTGCTGGCCATGATCTCGCTCTCCTATTCGTGCAGAAACGCGGCGGGCGTCCGCGGGCCGTTTTGGATGAAGTTCGTCAGGCCAATGTTCATGTCGACCGTCTCCTTGCAGCGGGCGAAGCCGTCCGCTTCGATCTCGAGTCCGTCGGCAAGCGGCTTGGCCAGCCCGCGGCGGAGCACGTCAACCAGGATAGCGTCGATGGCCAGCGAGTGATGGCCAACGTCGACCGTTGGCAGTACGGCGGGAATCGAGATCGGAGCTGGATCGACCGGGGTCAGTTTCACCTCGCGAGCAATGTGCTCGCGGAGCAGGTCCTTCGCGGCCGCTAACGGGTCGTCCGCAACCTCGCCAGTGGCCCAGCCCCACGCTGTGGCCTCTTTCGCCCCGACCGGGCGACCAGTCCGCAGGAGATCGAATGCCCGTTCGACCCCGATGAGTCGCGGCAGACGTTGGGTACCGCCATAGCCAGGAATCAGGCCAAGATTCACCTCGGGCTGTCCAACCATCAGCCCGGGACCCACCACCCGCGCGTGGCAGGACATCGAGAACTCCGCTCCCCCGCCGAGCACCGGTCCATTCAGCGCCGCCACGACCGGCTTCTCGAATCCCTCAATCATGGCTTGAACCGGATGGGCTCGCCGACAAATCGCCTTGCACTCCTCCGGTGTCTTAAGTGCTGCGATCCCATTGATATCAGCGCCGGCCAGCGCACCGTTCGAGCTGGTGAAGACGACTCCCTTGACCGTAT